>Ga0209138_1000596_pt1 | contig 34666 bp, 23 predicted proteins | sample SaaInl3SG_22_DNA_FD_184645 | JGI IMG/M metagenome (GOLD analysis project Ga0209138, IMG submission 184645) | Marine microbial communities from expanding oxygen minimum zones in the Saanich Inlet - ESP_153SG_22_DNA (SPAdes) (version 2) | ecosystem: Environmental > Aquatic > Marine > Intertidal...
CTTTGGTTCTGGTTGCGGGGATGCTGTCAGCTCTGTGGGACGTGTGGAAGCGATCCAAACGTTGAGAACACTGATCGCGCTGATCGCGTGGTTGGGATCATGCATGGTCGTGAATGCTCAGTTGTGTGGTCAGGATTACGACGCCCAAATCGCGGCCATCCATGAACGAGCAGCGGCCCTGGCGGGTGACAAGCCAACTCTCGTGCTTGTGGGGAGCAGTTCGTTTCGGTTTTGGCCTCAAACCGACACCGTCTTTGCCACTTATGACGTCATCAACGCCGGGTTTGGGGGGTCGTGCTTTCAAGACGCCTGGCGGTTGCGAGACACGTTGATTTTGGCGTTTGAGCCCTCACTTGTCTTGATCTACGAGGGTGACAACGATTTGCACGACGGCGTGGCTCAGGAGGACATTCTCGCGCATGCCACGAATTTGTTGGATGACCTCACCCGTCGCTTGCCTCTGTCTGAATTCGTCGTGGTCGCTCCAAAGGCGAGCAGGGCGCGCTACCACCTCAAGGATCAATACCTCGAACTCAATGCCAAGTTGCGTTCAGTCGCGATGAACCACGGGGCGCATTGGGTGGATTTTTGGGCGGTCCAACACGACGCCAGCGGTGAGCTTCGGGACGAGCTTTTCATCCACGACAAGCTCCACCTCAATGGCGAGGGGTACGCCGTTTGGGTTGAAGAAATGAGGCGTCAACTTCCTTGGTTGAACCCCAACTCGCCTTGATCGGTTCGCTTAAAGAAGGTTGATGCGGCTGGCAAGCAAATCCTTGTAGGAGCCTCCCACTGGGATTTCCTTTTCCATGCCCTCCATGCGGATGTTCGCATACTTGATGCTGTCAATCGCATGCAGGTTCACGATGAAGCTCCGGTGCACTCGAATGAACCTTCGGTCCGACAATTTGCGCTCCACCTCCTTCATGGTGCTGTGAATCGTGTACGATTCCTCTCGCGTGTGGACCACCACGTAATCTTTGAGGGCCTCAACAAACAACAAGTCCTCGTGCTTGACGCGCATCAGGCGGCTTCGGTTCTTGACGAAGATGACCTCCGCATCGTCCTTGTGTTCGGCCAGGCTCCGCAAGAAATCGGCCTCCGTCTTGAGCTCCATTTCCTTGCTGTGCTTGTGAAGAGCCATCTCCACCGCCGTTTGGATGTCCACCTCCTTGAATGGCTTCAAGATGTAGCCGTGAGGCTCTGCAAGCTTCGCTTGAGACAGGGTGTTCTCGTCGGCGTAGGCGGTGAGGAACACCACTGGGATATCGAGGTTTCGCTTGATTTCTTCGGCAGCAGCGATGCCGGTCATGTCGCCCTTGATCATGATGTCCATCAAAGCCAAGTCGGGCTTGTGCTTCAGCGCGAGTTCAATGGCCTTTTCGCCGTTGTCAGCGGTAGCCACCACGTTGTATCCCAATTTGTCGAGGCAGCGCTCGATGTCCTTTCGGACGATGCTCTCGTCCTCCGTCACCAAAATGTTGATGGCCATGCTTTTGTCTTGCGGGTTTGAGGGGTGGGTGTCCACGTGGGGACCCTACTCCGTTGGGGTAAATCTAACCAAAAAGCTACACCCCTTTCTGCCTTGGTCCGTGCTTGTTACCACCAATTCCCCGTCGATTTGTTCGGTCAAAGCCTCAACCAAATACACACCGAGGGAGTCGTTCTTGGCAAAATCCATCCCTGCGGGCAAACCCACACCGTCGTCAGAGACTTCAAGCTCCACCGCTCCACCTTCGGCGTGTTGGATCCGGAGGGTGATGGTGCCTAATGATCGCTCAGGAAAAGCATATTTCAGGGAGTTCGACACCAATTCGTTGGTGATCAAACCACACGGGATCGCTTGTTCCAAACTCAGGTAGACCTCATCAAACACCGTTTGCAACACCACTTCGCAATCGCTTCTTGAATAACTCTGGATCAGGTTGGCACTCAGGCGCTGGAGGTACTCCGCGAAACTGATGTTCGCGAAGTCGGTGTTGCGGTAGAGCGACTCGTGAATAAAGCTCATCGTAGCGATGCGGTTGGTGCTTTCTTCCAAAAGGTTGAGCGTCTCGGGGTCTTTGACGAACGATTTTTGGAGGTTCAGCATGCTGCTGATCACCTGAAGGTTGTTTTTCACGCGGTGGTGCACCTCTTGCAACAACACCTCCTTCTCTTTCAACGCACTTCGAATGGCGCGATCGATTTCTTTCCGCTCGGTGATGTCGTAGGCAATGCAGCTGATCTCCCGTTGGTCTTCCTCCAAAGTCACGGGATTCAGGAACACCTGGTACCATCGGCTTTCTCCGTGAATGGTCTTCAGGGGCAATTCGAATTGTTGGGGTTTGCCCTCCATCGCCCTCAAAAACAAACGGAGTTGACCTTGGTAGGGTTCTTCATCCACAATTCGGGCGATGTTGTCGATGAACGATTTCTTCGTGTCGAGCTCCAACCCAAAGTCGTATTGGAAAATGTTCTTGAAATTCTTGTTGAATGCGTTGACGCGGTCCGCACTGTCCATGGTGAACATGATCATGTTTTCCGTGGAGTCGAAAATGGACTCCAGTTTGGCGCTTTGGGTTTTCGCCCGTCGCTCATGCAAACGCATGTTCGTGATGTCCAGGTAGATGCCGCGCACTCCGGTGGGTTTTCCCCGCTCGTTGTGTTGCACAGTGGCCCCCCCCAGCATGGTCAAAACTCCCCCATCAGCCGCCACAAATTCCAACTCTTCTCCTGACCCCTCCAGTGCTTTGATCCAAGTACGCCCGCGCTTGGGTAAGCTGGTGATGATGTCGTGGACCGTGCGTTTGGACAATTCGATTTCAGAATACCCTAAAAGCTCGTTGAAGGAGGGGTTGGTGTAGGTGAAAAAGCCTTTGTCGTCAAGCGTGAAAATGGCGTCATTGGCATTCTCGAGAATGCTTCGGTAGCGCATTTCACTGGCCTCCAAATCCTCCTGCGCAATCTTGGCTTCAGTGATGTCCCGGCCGACCGCCATGGCCCCGAAATTTTGATCCTTCTCGTCCTTCAACACAGCCAGCGTCAAAAACATTGGGAAGGTCTCACCATTGAGCCGGCGACCGGTGGTTTCTCCGGCGAAAATCATGTTCTCCAGCAGGGATTTTCGGATGCGTTCGGATTCTGTTTTGGTCGAGATAAAATCAAAGTAGTGGTGCCTTTCAGCCTCTGCCCCAAAATCCAACCCAAACTCCACCGCAAACGCTTGGTTGTATTGAGACAACGAACCGTCTGGGCTGAAGGCCACAATCATGTCGATGGATGATTCAATGATGGACCGGTTCAGCCTTTCCGTATCCGCCAAGCGACGCTGCGTGGCTTTGTGACGCTCGATTTCTTCCTTGAGCAAGTTGTTTGCTTCCTCAGCCAACGTGGCTCGCATTTGCTCCCGGATCAACGCCACACGTGTGCGCAAATCAGTGAGGGTCACCTGCACCGCCGGGGAACGGTCATGAAAGGACAAGGTCATGCGAACCCCGACTTCCACAACATCCCCATCCAAACCCGTCATCCGAACCTCGCGGTAGGGAGGCCGTTCTCCACGTTCCACCATGTGGATGTCCTCTTGCAACACGGCTTGGTCGTCTTCGTGAAAAAGGGTGATGAAAGACTCATCGTAAACCTCGTCTTCCAAACGGACACCCAACAAATCCAACACTCCTGGGTTGGTGTATTTCACTTTTCCCTCCACCATCAGGAGCAGCCCCATGGGGCTGTTCTCTACCAGCATCCGAAATCGTTCCTTGGTTTGCAGCAAATCCATCTCGGTGCGTTTTCGCTCCGTGATGTCGTACACCATGAGGACGGTTTGGTTTGTTGTGGAATCTTTCGAACGAGTCGCTTCGAGGTGAATGGTGCGCCCTTGCAGGGTCATTCCTTGCAGTTCCACCCGTGATCGGGCGTATTTACGCGCACCCAATCGTTGCCAATCCCGTGGGTTCACCATGGTGAGAATGTCTGCACCAATTGGCAATTCTTGCCATCCAAAAAGAATGGCAAACTGTTCGTTCGCGTCCACAATTTGAGTGTCTTGCAAGAAAGCGATGCCTTCCATGGCGTGACGGGCGAGTGATCGGAAACGCTGTTCGCTGTCTCGTATGACCTGCTCATAAACCATGCGTTCGCTGATGTCCCGAACTTGAATCAATACGGTACCGTCACCAACAGGAACTGCCTTCCACTCTGCATCGAATATGGATCCTGTTTGACGCATGACGCGACACCGCATTTTCGCTGCATCCCCGCGGAGGACTCGTTCCATTTTTGAATCGAACAACCCCAGCTCATCTCCATCCAACAACCACATGCCCCCTTGCTTGTCCCACACGTTTTGAACACCTGCTTTGTTCGAACTCCAATCCAAGGTGCGGCAAGTTTGGGAATTCCAAGCCAAAGGCACTCCTTCCTTGACCAAGATCATGGCTTCAGGACAAGCTTCGAGGAGTTGGAGCTGCGCTTTTGTCATCGTTCAGTTGCTCGGAGTTTGCCGTCGCGGCGCTTGTCCACCTTCGAACCGTCCACCTTACGCAGCTTGCCGTAGCGGTAAATGTACTCGTGCATCAAAGAACCCTGGTCATCGTGCAGACGCCATTTCTTGTGCTTGGCCCCGCTTTCGTATTTGCCTTCCGTTTCGATCACGCCGTTGGGATGCCATGTGCGGTGTTTCCCCACAGGTTGACCAAATGAGAATTCACCTTGAAACTGCCTTTTCCCGTCGCCGTAGGTGTGGGTCCATTGGCCGTCTTTTTGGCCCAAGAGGTAGTTCCCTTCTTCCAAGTGATCGTGGATGTGAATGCGCCAAGGACCCTCTCGTTGGCCGTCCTCATACTGTCCTTGAACCAAAGCCTCACCGGCCCTGTCCAATTCCAAAAACTCACCATTCAATTCCCCCCTCGTGTATCGTTCTTTCCGATGAATGTCGCCTCCTGCATACCACCACATCCAAAGCCCATGAACGGCGCCGTTCATGTAACTGCCCTGTTGTTCTTTTTCACCCGACTCCCGGTAGAATACCCAATCTCCCTCCCGTTCGTCCTCCATGTACATGCCCTCAGCTCGGAGGGTTCCGTTGGGCCAATAATCTTTCCACGGACCGTTTTTGCGACCGTCCTTCCGGGTGATTCCTTCTGCAACCAACACATCTTGCTCAAACACCGATCCACCTACCACATCGCCTGAAGAATCGAACCTTCGAGAAACCCCTTGTTTCACACCATCCACATAGGTGATGGTTTCTGACAAAGTACCGTCCTCTCGCAGGATCTCCTGCAACTCAACCACGGGTGCGCGATTTTCTGCTTGCAAGACCTCCAGCCCGTGACGGAATTCCACCACGCGAACCACAGATCCCCTTGCATCGAAAAACTGAAAAATACCGTGGCGCAAATCATCAAGGTAGAATCCCGACTCCACAACCCGACCACTTGGATGAAACACCTTCCAAGGTCCAGTTTTCAATCCGTTCTGATCGAAACGATTGAAGGATTCTGAAGCCACCAAACTGTTGTTCTTGTACCAGCGGTAACCGTTCGGTTCCTCGTAAAGGTTGTAGAGGATGGCCTTTCCTTCACGTTGATTCGACTCGTAAGGCAATTCCAAACTCAGAGACCCATCCGACCGAAACGACTTGGCCAATCCACTCTTCACCCCGTTCTCCCAAAACACCGAATCGGTCAATGACCCATCTTTCCAGAGGGTTTGGACTCCGTCACGCATACCCTCCTCAAACGTCGCTGTTTCTTGGAGAGCCCCGTCCTGGTAAAAATGCCAAATCCCATGAGGTTCGTTGTTTCTCCGCTCTCCCTCACTCAATTTGTCGCCACGATCCGAATAACTCGTCCAAACCCCAGTCGGCACCCCAGCCACATAACACCCTTCGCTGGCAACCGAACCGTTCTCATGCAAAAACTGCTTCCACATGCATCCCTTCACATCGGGCTGAGCCCAACCAAAAAACGCTTTTCCACACACTAGTATGAAAACAAGTTTTTTTAAAAAAGAAGGAGTAGTAGTTGTAGGCATGTGGATGAATGGGAAAACTTCAGGTCGAAGAGGGTTGTTTTTGTCGAAGTTCACCGGCTGTCCACAAAGTTCGTTTGGATTTGTGGAAGATAACGGACTGAAGGAGAGGACGTGGTTGTGGTTTTGCACATGTTGTGGATGACCACTCCAAAGGGGAAATGGATGTTTTCTGAGACGTTCAAAACCTGCATTTTTTGGGGCAAAACACGTTGGTAAATGACCCCTCAAAGATTTGGAATGGAAGCATGTGAGCTGGCTTAGGTGCTCAGGAAGCAGAATCCAAAAAAAGTTCTTCTTTGCTTCCAACAGGTTCATGAACGTATGATGTGGGTATTTTCGTGGAATGATTGTCAGCATTGGATGCGATCATGCGGGACCTGAATTGAAGGCGCGCATCGCACAACACCTCGAAGCCCAAGGACACACGATGTTGAACCGCGGGACAGACGGTCCAGAAAGTGTCGATTACCCCGATCATGCCCACGCCGTTTCAGAGGACGTGTCTTCGGAACAGGCGGAGTTGGGTATTTTGATTTGTGGATCGGCCAATGGGGTTGCGATGACAGCCAACAAACACAGCAATGTGCGTGCGGCCATCGCTTGGACTCCTGAGATTGCGGAACTGGCTCGGCAGCACAACAACGCCAACATCCTGTGCATTCCCGCGCGTTTCGTGTCAGAACAAACCGCCATAGCGATGGTCGATGCGTTTTTCTCTTCGCAATTCGAAGGGGGCCGGCATGCGCGCCGAGTAAGCAAAATTGCCTGCATGGCGTTGACTTTGTTGGTAGGCATGCCATTTGCAATGCGGGGTCAAAAAGAAAACGTGGGTTCTTACCCGCAAATCCACAACACTCATTTGGATACGACGCAAATGCACCTTCACCTGAGTGTGTTGGCGAGCGATGGATTTGAGGGCCGGGAAACAGGGCAACCCGGCCAAAAGCGGGCCGCCATGTACCTCGAAGCGTATTATCAAAACATCGGATTCGAGGCTTGCAACGGGGGCTCTTTTTTCCAAGATGTACCCCTGGTGGACACCCAAATTTTTGGGGGATGGGTCGAAGTTGAGGGCGACACCCTGGCTTTGATTGATGATTTTCTCCTCTACCCGGGCCTGGAGGTTCTTCAGCTGGAATCCAAACCCATGTGGTTTTTGGGTTATGGAATTCAAGAAGGAAAAGCGTGGAACAATTACAAGAAATTCAAGAAAGGCGGTGTTGCGATTGTGCGAGAAGGCGAGCCCTTGAACAGCGAAGGAAAGTCGTTTCTGACAGAGGATGGTTCCGAGAGTTCTTGGGCCAAATCCTTGAATCAAAAACGCGAGGTGGCAGCAGATTTTGGGGCTTCCGCGGTTGTGGTCGCGCTGGAAGATGCGGAGTTTGACATGAGAAAAAGCCGCATGCGCCGCTGGATCTTGCGCAAATCCACGAGCCTCAATGCAGCGGTGGATGGCGATGGCAGCGACATTCCGACCTTTTTTGTTCGTGCTTCAGTGGTGGATGCGTGGTTGGAAGGAAGCAAAGCAGGAAGTTTGGCTGAGCACCTTACCCAAGTTTCGAAAGGAAAAGCATCCAAGCCGGTTTTGTTGAAGAAGCCATTCTCAATGGCCATTGACCAGCGTCGTTTTCCTTATGAAGCTGAAAACGTCCTCGCTTTTTTGGAAGGTGGAGACCCAGACCTCAAGGATGAGGTGCTCGTCATCACCTCGCACTACGACCACGTTGGCATCATTGAAGATGAGATTTACAACGGTGCAGACGACGACGGTTCAGGAACCGTTACGGTGATGGAGTTGGCACGGCAATTCCAAAAGCTGTACCAGAAGGGTATGAAACCTCGCCGAAGTGTGCTTTTCATGAACGTGGTGGGCGAGGAAAAAGGCTTGTTAGGGAGCCAACATTACGTGGAGAACCCCATTTTCCCGTTAGAGAACACGGTGGCCAACCTGAACGTCGACATGATTGGCCGTGTCGATGAGGCGCATGCAAAAGATGAGAATTACGTGTACCTGATTGGCAGTGACAAACTCAGCACCGCCCTGCACGAACTCAGTGAAGAGGCAAACCGTACTTCTGTGCAATTGGCGTTGGATTACACGTTCAACGAGCCCGACGATCCCAACCGCTACTATTACCGCAGCGACCATTACAACTTCGCCAAGAACAACATTCCCGTGATTTTCTACTTCACGGGAGTGCACGAGGACTACCATCAACCAGGGGATGATGTGGAGAAAATCCGCTTCACCAAAATGTCCAAGATTGGCAAACTCATCTTCCACACGGCTTGGGACATCGCGAATCGGGACGAACGCCCCGCGGTCGACAAGGTCAACGACTTTCCGAGCGACCGCTGATCCGATTCAGTTCACTTCGGAAGAAGGCGCGCTCAACCTCGAACCCCTCCCCTGTCGCGGGTCCGTTGAAACCCTGATGGATGGTGGGCTCACCCTTCAGGGGCCAAAAAACCGTTGTAGGAAAAGACCTCACCGTGTCCACGGCGGAGAGCACATTCGCGGCTTCTGTTTTGCTGGCTTTGCCTCCCAGCAAGACCTCCCAAGGAAGTTTCATTTCCGTTCGGAAAGTCTGCAAGCGTGCCAAGGCTTTGGCATCCGTGCTGCGCTCAAAGGCTAGGCTGAGGAACTGCACCTCGGGGTAGTCGCCCGCAAACTCCTGGAGCAATCGAGCCTCGTCCATGCAGTTGGGGCACCACGTGCCCATGATGTCCAGGACCAGGCCTTTTTTACCTTCGATTTCCAACAAATCGCGCGACCAACGCAACGTGTCCCCGTTGGCCTGGACCCCCGCAAACGTCAATTGACGGGATGTCGCGGATTGCGTTGCGCTTTTCCACCCCATGGGCATGGACAAGAGTCGTCGGCCAGCAAAGGCTGTGCGGTAGTGGGTTCCAGACAAAAACGCGCCATTCACCAAAGAGTCACCCTTCAAATTGGCTTGGAACCGGAAGAGATGAGCGCCATCGAATGTGCTGAAAATGAGTGTGTTAACATTCTTTTTTCCAGCAAGGTAGCGGTAGTCGCCAGTGGGGGTACTGATGGTGGCCCAAACCGAGTCGTCGCGCGTTTTCATCACGAGCAACCCTTCGGTCGTGGCCCAAAAGGAAGTGTCGGCTTGAGGGTAGTGATGTGGCTTTGGGCCCTCTTTTGGGAGTGGCTTCAGCGTAAGCGGCACCTTGTAATCCCCACTCCTCAGCGAGTCTGTCCAGAAGCCTGCCCACACCTCTCCTACCCACTCTCCTACCCACGATCCACCAAACACAGGGATCTCGTAGACCTCTCGTCCTTGTGGCCTCAAACGAATGCGTTCCGCCCCATTGCGGACCACCCAAGTGGAGTCGACCCGTTCCAGAAGAACCACAGTCTTGGGTTCGGTTTCAAAGACAGCCTCGTAAAGCCGAGGCGAACGAGCGTCATGCTCGCATGAAATCAAAATCAGAAGGAAGGCCATCAAACACCAAGAGCAGCTCATGGCTGCTCTTGGACGTGGACAAGCGCGTGCAATCATGCGCTCAAAGTAACACGGAATGTCAGAGGTCGAACTTGATTCCTTGCGCAAGCGGCAAGTCGGATCCGTAGTTGATGGTGTTGGTCTGACGGCGCATGTACGCCTTCCAAGCGTCCGAACCGGATTCACGACCCCCACCCGTTTCTTTCTCTCCTCCAAAAGCTCCGCCAATTTCAGCGCCCGAGGTGCCGATGTTGACATTGGCAATGCCGCAGTCCGAGCCGGCACAAGACAGGAACGCCTCAGCTTCTCGAACGTTGTTCGTCATGATCGCAGAGGACAAACCCTGCACCACGCCATTCTGCATGGCGATGGCTTCGTCGAGCGTGTCGTACTTCATCAGGTACAGGATGGGCGCAAACGTCTCGTGTTGGACGATTTCCAAGTCGTTGGTGACTTCGGCAATGGCCGGCTTGACGTAGCATCCGCTTTCGTAACCCGCGCCTTCGATGCGTCCACCCGGGACCAAGACACGCCCACCTTGCTCAACCACAGCCTGCAGCGCTCGCTCGTACTGCACCACGGCATCGGTGTCGATGAGCGGACCGACATGGTTGTTTTCATCAAGCGGGTCGCCGATGCGAATCTGTTTGTACGCTTGGGTCAATTGGTCACGCACCTTGTCGTAGATGCTGGTGTGGATGATCAGGCGTCGGGTTGACGTGCAACGCTGCCCGCATGTGCCGACGGCGCCAAACACCGTGGCAGGAATGACCATTTTCAAGTCGGCCTCTGGCGTGATGATGATGGCGTTGTTTCCACCCAACTCAAGGAGAGACCGCCCGAGACGCGCAGCAACAGCCTGCGCCACAATTTTACCCATGCGAATCGAACCTGTGGCGGACACGAGGGGCACTCGGCGATCGGCGGTCATCATCTCACCGACCTTGTAGTCGCCGTTGACAATGCAACTCAAGCCCGCGGGGAGGTTGTTGGCAGAGGCGACTTCGTTCCAGATGTTTTGGCATGCCAACGAACAAAGCGGGGCTTTTTCGGAGGGCTTCCAAACACACACATCACCCGCAATCCAAGCCAATGCGGTGTTCCAACACCACACCGCAACAGGGAAGTTGAAGGCGCTGATGATGCCAACGACGCCAAGCGGATGATACTGCTCGTACATGCGGTGGTTGGGACGCTCGGAGTGCATTGTGAGGCCGTAGAGCTGACGGCTCTGTCCCACTGCGAAATCACAGATGTCGATCATCTCTTGGACCTCGCCCAACCCTTCTTGGTAGCTCTTGCCCATTTCATAGGACACCAGGGCGCCGAGGCTGGCTTTTTTGGCACGAAGTGCATCGCCATATTGTCGGACGACCTCACCCCGCTGTGGGGCGGTCCATTTACGCCATTCGACGAAGGCATCCGAGGCTGCGGTCATCACGCGCTCGTAATCGTCCGACGTGGCGGTGCTCAACGACGCAATGCGTTTTCCGTCCACCGGGGAGTTGCTGTCAAAGCTTGCCCCAGAGCCAAAGGCTTCCGCGCCGATCATGACGCCGGGGTTGTGGTCTTGAATGCCGAGGTCGGCAAGGATGTCTTGAATGTTCATGCGACCGCAAAGGTAGTCGTTAGCGGCCGAGGTAGACCATGAGCACGCTCAGGTCGGAAGGGCTCACACCGGAGATGCGGGAAGCTTCACCCAAGGTTCGAGGGCGACGGTCGGTGAGTTTTTGACGCCCTTCGAAACTCAAAGAGGTGAGGCGTTGAAAATCGAGATCTTCAGGGATCTTCAAATCATCGAGCTTGCCCAAACGATCGGCCATGTCTTGCTCTTTGGCAATGTAGCCTTCGTATTTCACCTGAATCTCAACTTGCTCAAGGACTTCGTCGGAGTGTCGGGAGCAGGCGTCATCGACAGAAACGATTTTGGAGGCCATCGAGGCCAGATGCACGTGTGGGCGGGCCAGGATGTCGTTGGCGCGCACAGCGTGCTTGAGAGGGGCGGATTTGGCTTCATCCAAGACCGGAGCGGCTTCCTCTGGTGTGACACTCAAATGTTGCAAGTCTTTTCGGAGTGTTTGGACGCCCGCAAGCTTGGAGTCGAGAGCGGCCATGCGCTCGTCGCTGGCCAGGCCCAATTCGTGCGCAAGCGGCGTGAGGCGCTCGTCTGCGTTGTCTTGGCGAAGGAGGATTCGGTATTCGGCCCGTGACGTGAACATGCGGTAGGGCTCTTCTGTGCCTTTGGTGACGAGGTCGTCAATGAGCACCCCGATGTAGGCTTGGCTTCGGTTGAACGTGATGGGCTCCTTGTTCCACGTGGAACGAGCAGCGTTGATGCCCGCCACGAGTCCCTGGCACGCGGCCTCTTCGTAGCCTGTCGTGCCGTTGATTTGGCCTGCGAAGTAGAGGCCCTGAACAAGTCGCGTTTCGAGGCTGTGCTGAAGTTGGGTAGGAGGGAAGTAGTCGTATTCGACCGCGTAACCGGGGCGAAACATCTTCGCGTGTTCGAAGCCAGGGATTTTACGCATGGCGCGAAGTTGGACGTCCTCAGGAAGACTTGTGCTGAATCCATTGACGTAGATCTCACACGTGTTCCAACCCTCGGGCTCCACAAACACCTGGTGACGGTCTTTGTCGGCGAAGCGGTCGATCTTGTCTTCAATGCTCGGGCAATAGCGCGGTCCGAGACCACGAATTCTGCCGTTGAACATGGGAGATCGATCAAATCCCTCACGGAGCAGGTCGTGCACCTCTTCGGAGGTGTACGTGATGTGGCAGGGGACCTGGCGGGTGATGGGGTGGTGGGGGAGGTAACTGAATCGACCCGGGTTGTCGTCACCAGGTTGTTCCACCATCTTGGAGTAATCCAACGATCGGCCATCGACACGAGGTGGCGTGCCTGTTTTCATGCGACCGCTGTCAAAGCCGAGTTCGATCAATTGCTCGGTGATTCCTTGTGATGCGCGCTCTCCTGCACGGCCGCCACCGAATTGCTTTTCACCGATGTGGAGCAACCCGTTCAGGAAGGTGCCATTGGTAAGAACGACAGACTTCGCTCGGATCTCCATGCCGAGGCCCGTCCGGACACCCACGCAACAACCTCCCTCCACGACCACACTCACCACGCCGTCTTGCCAAAAATCGAGGTTGGGTGTGGCCTCAAGCATTTCCCGCCACGTTTGGGCGAAAAGGTTGCGGTCGTTTTGGGTCCGGGGACTCCACATGGCTGGTCCCTTGGATTTGTTGAGCATCCGGAATTGGATGGCGCTCCGGTCCGAGACCAACCCCGAGTACCCACCGAGCGCATCCACTTCGCGAACGATTTGTCCTTTTGCAATGCCCCCCATCGCAGGATTGCAAGACATCTGGCCAATGACGCCCATGTTCATGGTCACCAAGAGGGTGGAGGCCCCAAGGTTGGCTGCTGCTGCGGCCGCTTCGTTTCCGGCGTGGCCAGCGCCGACCACAATGACATCGTAGGTCTGGATCATGGAGGCAAAGGTCGTGAGGAAGGGCGTCAGCCCTGTTGTTCCCCGTGGAACATTGCCAGAGCGTGGTCTTCGGCAGCGCGCATTTTGCGTGCGTCAGCGGCCGACTTGTCCTTGAATCCGGCGAGATGAAGCAGGCCGTGAACCATGACGCGGCGGAGCTCTTCTTGGAACACAACACCCTGTTTATCAGCGTTTTCAGAGACGCGTTCAAACGAAATCAAAAGGTCTCCTGACACGTGTTTCCCCTCGCTTTGATCAAAGGTGATGATGTCGGTGTAGGTGTCGTGGTCGAGGTACGTTCGGTTGTACTTCAGGAGCTCTTCGTCGGAGCAGGCGACGATGCTCAGGTCGCCCAACCTGCAGCAGTGAAAAGACGCCACGGCTTTCAGCCAAGCTTTCACATCACGTCGACGATCGACGCGGCAAGGCACGTCGCCGTCCACAAACACAACCATGGGCTCAGGCCAGGACGTTCGTGAACGTCAACTCCACAATGCGGCCATCGTCTTCGAATGCACATTCGTCCGCAAGGTGGCGCATGAGGAACACTCCTCGTCCGTGTGGCTTTTCGATGTTTTCCGGCGCGGTGGGATCGGGGAGGTTGTCGTAGTCGAAACCAGGACCCTCGTCCGTGATGCGAAACACCAGGCTTTTCCCATCGAGGGCGCACGTCACCGTGACCGACTTGCTCGGGTCGAGTTTGTTGCCGTGGACGATGGCGTTGTTGACGCCTTCCGTCATGGCAATCAATACGTTTCCGTAGTGCTCAGGGATGATGCTGTGCTCTTCGCTCAACTGATCAATGAGGCGCTCCACGACCGCAATGTTCTCGGGCTTGGAGTCGAATCGCATTTCTGGGAACGTGGTGGTCATGGCTTCAAGTCGGGTTGTTGGCTTCCGGAATCGAGGTCCAAAGTATTGAAATAATCGTTGACGCGCTCCCGGTAATAGGGGAGAAGTTCCGCGGGCACGGTTCGCATCAATTCGAGTTCGTTCATCTTTTTTCTCAGGTATTCGGACGCTTGCGGCGGTGTCGCCTTGAGTGCGTCGTCCCCTGTTTGCGAAGTTCGTTCTTCTTTTTCGCCACGAATGCGCTCCGCGTTCTCAGCTTCCAACAATCGAGTGATTAAATCTTGCTGTCGCTGGAGGGTGGCTTGATCGACTTGTTTGTTGACCAAATCGCGTTCCATCTCCTCCATCTCCTTCGCGATTTCACCCATCTCCTTTCCATTTCCCGAGCCGTCTTCGTTCAGCTCCTTGGCCTTCTCTTGAGCCATTTTGCGCAGGGCGGCTTGTTGGGCAGCCATTTGGGCGAGCTCTTTGGACATCCCCCCGGGTTGTTGTTTGCCGGTTTGTCCCTGGTTCGCCCCTTTGCCCATTTGCTCTTTCATTTGTTCAAGCTTCTGCCCAAGGGCTTGCTGCATTTTCTTCATGTCACCCGCCTTAGGTGAGGAAGAGGGTTTGCCAGAGCCACCCGGTTTTTCGCAGTTGCCCGACCCGGGTTGTTTTTGGGCCTCTTGCTGTTGCATCTGTTGCAGGGCTTCATCAAGCAGCAACGCCAGGTTGTTGAACGAGGTCATGACGTATTGCTGGTTCATCGCGATGTCTGCGGTCAAGCGGTCGCCAAACCCCTCCAACGCCTTGGTCATGTGACGGTTCACCAACCCAATTTCACGGTTGACAGCGGACGCGAGTTGAGGAATGCGCATGCTCAGCTCGAAAAGGCTGTCCTCGACCATGACTGCATCGTCTTTGAGTTTGCGTTGGGCTTGCCCGTGCGACACGTAGCGAGGATCCTGCTCATCCGTCAGTTTCAGTTCAGCCATCAACTCCTCCTCCTCGAACGAAAGGGTCAAGATGTTTTCGAGAAGCGCTCGCAGGGCGTCCATGTCTTCACTCGCAGATTCAGATTCCGAGTCCATCTGCATTTGCTCCATTTGCTGGGCGAGCTGTTCCATTTTTTCGGCGGCGTTCTGCTGGCTTTCAGAGGCCTTCTTGTCCTTGCCTTTTTCCAACTGATCTGAACCCTTTTGCATCTCTTCTTGGATGGCTTGCTCTTCCTGAGAGCTGTCCATCATGGGGTTGGGGTTTTCGAGCTGCTTGTTGTCTTTCTCGAGTTGATCCAACTCCTTGCGGAGCTCGTCAAACGCTTGGTTGAGGCTGTCTTGCTTCGCCTTGAGGTCTTCGGGTTCCATGAGGCCCAAATCGGTTTCCTCCGCCAACCTCTCTTGTTCTTCCGCCAGCTTTTTCAAATCCTCGATGGCGTCATCCATCTTGGTCTCCCATTCGAGTTGACGGAACTGCTCCAAGGCCCGGTCGAGCTCTTTTTCCATCGCGTCGTGGTTGAGCTCCATCTCGTTGAGTTGCTCCTGGATCTTTTCAGGATCCATTTCCTGCATGAGCTCCTCCATCTTTTCGTAGATCTGACGAAGTTCCTCGCTCATGATGTTGTCCATGAGTTTTTGGAGTTGATCCTGCTTGTCCAGGATGCGCTCTTCTTGCTTGCTGAATTCGTTGGCCCGTTCGTCTTTGCGCTCGTTTTCTTCGCGCATGTTCTCCAGCTTTTCGTGCAGCGCCTTTTGCTGCTCGAGCAAATCCTCCATGGCTTGACGGTCTTGCCACGTCATTTCACCCTGTTCGCGCATGCGTTCTTGCATGGCCTCCATGGCTTCGCGGAGTTCCGCCGCCTCCCGAGAAGCCTCTTCGAGGTTTTCTTCAATGTTGTCAGACGCTTCTTCACGCTCCTGGCGGATTTCATCTTTGCTCGGCGCAGCGATCCGGGTGGTTCCGGATCGGGCCATTTTGGCTCCATGCACGCCGTCGTTGTCCCAAACCTCAAACCAACACTCCAGGACGTCGCCCTCGCGCCAATCCAAATCGGCCATGTCCCAGGTGTGGAAAAACGCGCCCTGCCGACCCGCAGGAACCGCCAATTCTATGCGTCCGCCGAATTCGATTGCCGCGGGTTGCGCGGAAGCGAGCTCGGTGGGTGCGCGTGGTTCGACGCGCGCGCCACGTTCGGAATACGACCAAACAAAGCTGAGCCGACTGAACCCATAATCGTCTTGCACGTTTCCGGTGAAGTGCTGCAGTTTGCGTGAAGAGCTGTCGGCGGCCTCATTGACCCGGATGGAGGGTTTGCCATCTTTGATGACTCGAATCCGATGCCTCAAGGAGTCGCCCACGGCTTCTTCACCGGTTGGAGTCAACCAATACACGATGTTGTTGGAGGCGATCCAATTGGTGTGGAAGGTTCCCGCGGCACCTTGGCGCACCTCCGCAACCGATTCGCCGAGGCGCATTCGCAACCCCGTGCCGCCATTCACCTTGACCGACCACTGAATCGGCGTGCCTTCCGGCACCGTTAAGTCTCCCTGGTTTCGTTGATCCACTGCGGGGAGTTGGGTGTACGAAGGCGGTGTCGCAACCACACGGAGGTCCGCCAGGTTCGGCATGGCGTAAGGCGTCGCCACGTGCTCTTTCGACCGCCACCCGTTGGCCAAAAACTGAAACGGAGTGGAAGATCGAACCGAAGGGAACGTGTACCGAAACACATGACCTCTAGCCCGTTCCATGCGGAACCGCCCGCCCATCGTTTCCACCAACACCGCGCTGGGCAGGTCCTGACCGACCACCTCAACCTCCACGGTGAGGGCGTTGCCTGCGGCGACACGGAGGTCTTGGTTTCGGAGTTGAAATTCAAATGGAGCGGGTTCAACGAATTCGGTGCGGTGTTGCACGATGCGAGTGGCGGGTTCGGTCACCCAAGTGGGCCGTAACCACATGACAGCCGCGACGAGAAGTGCCACCGGGATGGCCACGCGTAGCGCACGCACAGACGCCGTCATGTCGACCGCTTGCGCAAAAGGAAGGGGCCGAAGGGAGGCCGTGCGCTGATCAATGCTCGCGGCGAGCAGGGCAATGTCCGCGCCTTGCGCGTGGTCTACTTGATGTTGGAGTTGGAGCGTGTTCAGGAGTTTGTCTTTGACCTCTGGGAAGTGATCCCCCACGATGCGCGCCGCTTCGTCGTAGCTCAAACCGCGACTCAACCGGAACCATTGCGCGACAGGCCAAAACACTTGCGTGACGAGAACCCCCAACGCGGTTGCCGCGAACAGGTAGAAAATCACCGTGCGCCCCGCCACCCCAAACCGACCCACGCTTTCGAGAAGGGCGAGCACAAATCCCCCGAGGGTCAATGTGGCAAACGACAACAAAAGCCCTCGAAGGGCTTTGTTTCGGTGGTATCGCCGGATGAATTCATCCAGCTTTTCAATCAAGGATATGCTCGGTTTCATCTCTGCACAAGAAAGGTACGCTACCTTCGGCGTCCATTCACAACCTACGCCATGAAAGGAATCTTGGTTCCCTCAATTGCAGCCCTAAGCATCTTTTGGCTTTCGGCTTTCGGAGTCCCAAACAAGGCTTCTGCCCAAGCAGATGTCGTGTTGAATGAAATCAACCACGTGGTTGGCCCAGAGTTCGGTCAATTCGTGGAACTGTACGGTGCGCCGGGCACGTCTTTGGACGGTCATGCGCTCGTGATTGTCAAATCGTCCTTTCAGTCAGCGACGTGGGTGGCCGTCACCGAGGTGTTGGTGGACTTGCAAGGCGAAACCCTCAACGATGAGGGCTTTTACCTTGTGGATGTTGAGGCATGGCAGAGCAATTTGGCGGGAGTGGTGTTGGCAAGTTCTTCTGCGTCGACGTTCGAGGTGGGAACCACCCCCACGTTTGACGGAATTTCGGATGCCGTGTTCTATGGGAGCAACTTTGTGACGAGCCCACAGTGGCAACCCATCGTCTCGTTGGTCAACCCCGGAACGACGGAGGGTGTGACGGAGACGGGGATTGGAACCAATGCAGGTTCCGACGGTTTGTCTCGCGTTCCCGATGGAGGCGCAAGCCTGGACCAGAATTTTGTCATCCAAGCGTTGAGTCCCGGCGTGAGCAACGTGTTGTCCTGCGAAGGGGGCCACCTCGAATTGAACAACCCGGCCAACACCACATTTTGCACGGATTTGGGCCCCGCCATTGTGGGCTTTACGCACACGTCGGATGCGGCCAACAGTTTGACAAGCTTGGCTGTTGTGAATGGCGAAACAGGCGAAGTGGAGAGCGTGTTTTTCGGCACAGCATTGAACATGGAAGGCCTTGGTGACGGGGTGTTTGAGGTGTACGCCATCTCGCACGATTTGATTTTGGCCGAAGGCTTGACGTCGCTCGACACGATCGAGACGATGCCTTCGGGTGGGTGTGTGAGCGTGTCGGTTGACCCTGTGGTGGTGGTGGGCGAGACGTGTGAAATTCCCTCCTGCGATGGTGGAACTTTGTTGACGGCCGGCGGTGAAGTGGATGCCGAAGCGTGCTTGACAGAGGATGGAGCGTTGGTTCCTTTTGGGTACTACAGCGATGCCGTGGAAGGGGAGTACGTCTTCCTCATTTGCAATGAAAACGACGAGGTTCTCGCGACCACCGACGAACCCTACTTCGACTTCGCGTCGTTTGGCGAGGCAGGGATGTACCACGTTTGGGGATTGAGCTACCAGGACGGCCTCGACTCCACCACTGTGGAGGCGGGAGATGTGGTGTTGGGCGCCGCGGCGTTCGGCTGCGACAGCCTGTCTTCCAACGCCCTGCTCGTGAACATTTTGCAGTGCGGCACAGCCGGTCTTTGCGACGACTTGATCATCAGTGAATACGTGGAGGGCACGAGCAACAACAAGGCTTTGGAAATTCACAACCCCACCCCGTTTGATGTCGATTTGACGCCTTACGTGATGGAGGTGTACAACAACGGATCGGAGGTCCCCATCCAAACTCTTGACCTCGAAGGCATCCTGCCGTCAGGAGGCGTGCACGTGATGGGCAACCCTCAAGCTTCGGCAGAAATTGTGAGCATGAGCCAAGTGTTGAGCACGGTGACGTGGTTCAACGGAAACGACCCCATCGTTCTTCGCAAGAACGGCGAGATCATTGACATGATGGGCGTCATTGGAGAAGACCCACAGGGCGCGTGGCCGGTGGGTGATGGCGCCATGGCGGAATACACGTTGGTTCGGAAACCCAACATCGGACAAGGTTCCACGAACTGGAATGAAGGCGCAACCCAATGGGACGTCTACCCCCAAGACACGTTCAACTTCCTCGGAGAGCACAGCGCGGCTTGTGGCGGGCTGGGCACCATGGTGGTGGGATTTGCCGCGCCCGAACTGTACGTGGCGGAAGGCGGAGGGGTGACGGTGGAAATGCTTGTCGGTTACCCGCTCGACGACGTGCAGGTGCAGGTGTCGGTCACGGGAGGTGATGCGACGGCAGGCAACGATTTCCCTGCCGTGTTCCCCTTGAATTTTGAGTTTTCTGCAGGCCTCCTCAACAGCCAATCGTTCACGTTTGCGGCCATTGACGAAGACGACCCCGAACTTCAGGAAGACGTGGAGTTGACCTTGACCATCATGTCTGGCGAAGCGGTGATCGGAATTGAATCCGTGGTGATCCACATCTTGCCCTCGGACTTGACGTACCCGGTTTACGACGTGATCCAGGTGCGCGGCACGAACAACCAAGGCGTGCTCGACAGCATCGACACGGCCTGCGAATTGCGAGGCATTGTTCACGGTTGGAACGACTACCCCCAAGGCCTTCGATTCACCTTGATTGACCCCACTCACGGCATCAACGTGTTCAGCGCGATCAACAACTTTGGGTACGAGGTCCAGGAAGGCGACAGCGTGCGAGTGCGCGGTGTGGTAGGTCAGTTTGCGGGCTTGGCCACCCTGTACGCGGACACGTTGATCTACGAAGGAAGTGGGTTTGCGACCCAAGACCCCATTCAGGTTCAAGAGATGGGGGAGGAGACGGAGTCGCGCGTGGTGAAGTTGAAGTGCGTGAAGCTCATTGACCCGGCTGAATGGACCAACCAGTGGCCGTATTTCGACGTGATGGTGGATTACGGCGTCGGCGATGTCCAAATCCGCATTGACGGCAACACAGACATTTGGGGAACCGATGCACCCATTGGGACATTTGGGGTGACGGGCATTGGTGGGCAGTCGGACGGTTCGCTCCCGCTTTTGGACGGCTACACCTTGCTTCCACGAGGCCTGAGCGATTTGACGGATCCGGTGTTCTCATCTTTTGAAATTCCAGACGTCATCGTGCTTGGGGGAACCCCGGTGTTTGCCACCAACGAGAGCGAAAATGCGGACTACTACCAATGGTCGTTTGGCAACGGGACCTTCAGCAACGAGGAGGAACCGGAATTGGTGTACACCGAAGCCGGGACGTACAACATTTACCTGACGGCCACCGACGCAGAGACCCAATGTTCGGACCAATCGAGCGCCACGCTTGTCGTGGAGGCGGCTGACACGGTGGTGGAAGCAGCCTCCCTCGAGTTGGAATTGTTCCCCAATCCGGCGCGAGGTGACGTGCGCATTCAGGTGTCAGAAGCGTGTGATTTTGAGGTGCGCGATGCGTCCGGGCGAACGCTGCTTCAAGGACGTTGGGCGGCCGGATCGCAAACCCTGGAGGCTTCAGCCTGGCCTCAAGGCGTGTACACCTTGATTGTGACGGGATCTACTCGCGAGGTGACCCGGTTTTCGTTGCAGCGCTGATGATTCCGCGCACCCGCAGCCTTCTGCTGCTTCACGGGGTGGTGGTGATTTTTGGCTTCACAGGCATTCTTGGCAAACTCATTTCGATTGAAGCGGAGCCGCTTGTGTTTTGGAGGGTGACCCTTGGGGGCCTCACGACGGCTTTGTACTTGCTGCTGCGAAGAAAGTGGGTGGCTTGGGACTTGTCTTCTGCGCTGAAAGCAGGAGGTATAGGATGGATTGTGGCGGCCCATTGGGTGACGTTTTTTGCATCCATCAAAGCAAGTTCGGTGGGCTTAGCCCTAACCATGTTGGCCACGGCTCCGCTTTTTGTGGGGCTGATTGAACCTGTGATTTACAAGCGCAAACTGGCGTGGCGGGAACTCGCTGTGGGGTCCCTCGTGTTTGTGGGGATTTCGCTGGTTTTTCAGGCGCAGCAAGACCAAACCCTCGGCATCCTTCTCGGCCTTTCGAGCTCCTTGCTCGCGGCCGTGTTCAGCACCCTCAACGGCGTCATGGTGCGCAGACACGAGCCGATCAACCTCAGCGCGGTGGAATTGTTGTCGGCGAGCCTAGGGATGGGCGCTTGGCTTGCGATTCAGCAGCAATTTGACGCCTCGTTGTTCACCCTGTCGACCACCGATTGGCTGTGGATTGGCGCGCTTGCCGTGGTGGCGACCTCGTTCGCCTTCATGGTTTCCATCCAAGTCTTGCGGGACTTGACTCCCTTTGAATCGGCGATGGCCATCAACCTTGAGCCTATCTACGCGATTGTGCTGGCCTACGTTCTGTTTGACGAGCGTTTTTCTCCTGGGTTTTATGCCGGAGCGGCCCTTGTGATAGGGGCGGTCTTCGTGGATACGGTCCTCCGTGCTAAGGGACCAAAAACAACGCCGACGCCACCCGATCACCCGTGATCCAACGGTCTTCGGGGATGCGAAAGCAACCGCCCGCAAGGGGAATCAGGTCGCCTGAGGCCAGTGCCTGATTCCAGGCACGAGGGTCGACTTGATCAGGACGGTGCCCCGTGGTTTGGGTCAACTCTTCGAGGCAGATGCCCTTGGCTGTGCGCAGTCCAGTCATGACCCGCTCGTTGTAGCGGTCGATGTCACTTAGCGATTCTTCGGTTTGTTGGAGGCGGCCTTGGCCCAGGGATTGGAGGTACATCGGGTTGTTCGAGACGTTGGCGTACCGGCACCCAGCGACGAAGCCGTGCGCACCAGGACCCAATCCCAAGTAGGCCTCGCCGGACCAGTACGAGCTGTTGTGGCGGGCCGTCGCAAACGCACCGTTCCCGGAGGGCGCAGCCCAGTTGCTCGTCTCGTAGTGAAGCCAACCTCGCTGTGCGAGCAAGGCACAGAGGCGGTGGTATTCGTCTGCAGCGCGAGAGTCGGAAGGCTCGGGTTCTTCGCCACGGGAGACCCTTGTGCCGAGTACGGTACGCGGCTCCACCGTCAGGGCGTAAGCGCTGAGGTGTTGAACAGGCAAGTCCAAAGCGCGTTTCAAGTCGTCGTCCCAAAGGCGTTCTGTGGGCACGCCGTAGATCAGGTCGACCGTCATGGAATCGAACCCCGCGCGATGTGCCCTCAAAATGCCTTCCTCGGCCTGTTTGCCCGTGTGCGCACGGTTCATCCAGTCCAAGGTTTCGTCGTGGAAGCTTTGGATGCCCACGCTCAATCTCGTGACCCCCGCCTCTTTCCAGGCCTCTAAATGGTCCTGACTCAAATCCTCAGGGTTGGCTTCCAGCGTCACCTCCTCGAGGTCGCTCAAGCGAATGCGACAGGCTTTTGCAATGCCTGAAATCAGGGTCTTTGCAAGCGCGGGCGAGAGGAGGGAGGGGGTTCCCCCGCCAAGGTAAAGGGTGCGGAAATGTTCAGCGCGCCAAGCGGGATTGTGAGCCCAACGAAGCTGGGCTTCATGCACGATGGCTTGCACCATGCTTTCGGTGTTTTGGGTCTTTGTCGAAAAGTGAAAATCGCAATAGTGGCACGCCTGTCGACAAAAGGGTACGTGGAGGTAAATCCCTGCCATGCATCAAAGGTCGGGGCTCTGATGCTACCTTCGCGACATGGCCCGAGAAATCCAATGGGACGACACGCGCGTGGAGCGCGACAATGCACCTGACCTGACGTCGGATGCAGCGCAGTGGACGACATTGGGTCCACGGACGTGGTCGGTTTTGCGGGTCGGAAAGCGCTTCAAAGTGGAATGCGAGTCGGGCCCAGATGCAGAAGGGAATGCGGTGATTCGCATCAACGGGGTGCGTCGTGAAGTGAGGGTCCTTGACGAGAGGTCCAAGCTTCTCGAGAAGATGGGCATGTCGGTCAAAGAAGGCGCGGCTTCAGGCGACGTCAAAGCCCCCATGCCTGGCAAAGTTCTTCAGGTTTTGGTGAAGCCTGGAGACGCCGTAGAAGAGGGCCAATCGCTGCTTGTTTTGGAGGCGATGAAGATGGAAAACGTGATCAAGTCGGTCCTGAGCGGCCAAGTCGCGGAGGTGCCCATCCGCGAAGGCCAAGCGGTGGAGAAAGGCGCCTTGTTGGTCGGGTTCGAAGCCTGAGTTTCCCCGATGGGGTGTTGATGACATGTTGATTCTGAGGATTTCTGCGTTGGAAGCAGAAGTACTTTTCGAAACATGAGCATACGTGACGTTCAACGGGGGTCATGGTGGTTGTTGGGGCTGGGTGTTTGGGCTGCATCGGCACAAGCACAGAGCACGGCCTGCGACAATGTGATGGACATTTGTGGCCAATCCGACACCACCCTCACCACGGCTTCGCCGATGGATTTGCCAGGAGCCGGCGCTTTGAGTGGGGTGTTTGACGCCAATCGGGTCCAAGTCGTGAAGTTCCACACGACGTTTTTCCAGCAGTTTGCCGAACCAACCGAGCCCGTTCACGTGGTTTTCTCGAACGTGAATTGTCCCGACCCATTGAAGGTTCAGGTCTTTCAACCCAATCCCTTTGATCTCTGCAACGCCGCAGAATATGCGGCTTTGTCCGATGCGTGGGAGGTGAGCGGCGACAGCACGCTCTATTCGTATCCCCTGTATCAGAACAGCGACTACGTTTTGCTCTTCGGCTCGACAAGCGGGTCATGTGCCGCGGACGTGCGTCTTGAGGGGCTGGCGGTAAGCATCGACGCGTGTTGCGCGGCGACATTGGATTACGGAGAAACAACGAGCGTGGAGGTGCTGGGCTCCGACCCCGATTTGGGCTTCGATTGGCGTCCGGCTGAACTGGCAACGATGGTGGACAACCAGTTGGCTGTGTTGAGTCCTTACGAGACGACGACGTTTGAAGTGACGGGCTACGTGGAGGGCTGTGCGTACACGGATGCGGTCCTGGTCGCTGTGGGTTCGCCCATTGACGTGCCCAACGCCTTTTCTCCCAACAACGACGCCTTCAACGACACCTGGGACATCTACGGGCTGTCTCAGTTCCCAACATCCACCATTGAGGTCTTCGACCGCTGGGGCCAAAGCGTGTACCGGTCGGTTTCCTACCCCAACCCTTGGGCGGGCAAGAACCGCGGTGTGGATGTGCCCGCAGGGACGTATTACTACGTCATTCACCTGAATGAACCCAACGCAAACCTCGCTCCCATCACGGGGCACGTAGCTGTGATCCGATGAAGAAGATGCATTGCCTCGCGGGCGGGTTGATGGTGACGATGCTGCTGTTGGCCTCCAACGTGCACGCTCAATTTGGTGGTGTGCGATCCTTGTTCCTGATGTCCAACTTGCTGGACAACCCCGCGGCGGCAGGGAACACGGCTTGCTTGGACATGCGTATGGGGGTTCGTTCGCAGTGGGCGGGCTTTGAAGGCGCTCCCATCAGCAGCTTTGCTTCGCTTTCAGGTCGCTTGGGTCAGGGCACCACGTTTGCACATGGGTTGGGGGGATACGTGCTGACGGACGACATTGGTCCGTGGTCGAATACGCGCTTCAGCATGGCGTATTCCACCAAGGTCCGCCTGACCAACGGAGCAAGATTGAGTGCGGGCCTGGCAGCCGGTGTGGCGCAGTACAGGTTGGACATCGGAAGCTTGCAATTCCCGGAATATTCTGCGACGGATGACCCTGCGTTGTTTGGAAGCTCCACAACCCAAACGGTGTTTCCCACGATGGACTTTGGGTTGTGGTACGAGGACGATTTGAATTTTGCGGCGATCAGCCTTCAAAACGTCATGTCTGCGCCGTTGACTGACCTCGCAGGTCAAACGGAGTCGGGGCGCATTTTTGTGCTCACAGGAGGGCGGTTCATCAAGCTTGACCGTCGTTTTGCGTTTCGTCCTGCGGCCCAAATGCGCTTGGCTTCAGGTCTTCCTGCGGCCATTGATTTTCAGGGGACGTTCAGCATGGATGACCGCATTTCGATGGGTTTGGGGTACCGCACGGGTTCGGCGCTTGTGGGTGTGATGAACGTGCGCTTGTTCGAATCCATGACGGTGGGTTACGCGTACGATTTCGGCGTGTCTGCGCTGAATGTTGCGAGTCGGAGCTCGCATGAAATCGTCATTTCGCTGACGGCCTGCGACAAAAACGACCCTTATATCGGCCCCAACGGCCGGTGCCCCGCATACGACTGATGCAAGACACCCTGTCCAAACGGTTTTTGTTTCTCGCCGCCGCCGCCATCGTGGTGGTGACGCTGGGCTACACCCAGCATTTGGCCTCCATCATTCGGGAGGAGGAGCAGCGCAAGGTGGATTTGTGGGTGGAGGCGGTGAAGCAGAGGGCAGAGTTGGTGGCGTACACCCAAACCCTGTTCGAAGACCTCGGCGCCGAAGAGAAGAAGCGCGCGGACCGGCTGGCTTCGGCCTACCGACTGATTCAAGAGGCTCCTGACGGCACGGATTTGACGTTTGTGGGGGATTTTTTGGTCAACAACAAAACGGTCCCTGTCATCATCACCAACCGCGCAGGTGAAGTGGTGTACAAGGTCAACGTGGACCCTCCGCCAAGCGGCATGGCGGAGCAAGCCTATTACGACAGCATTCGGCGCACGCACATGAGCAAGAATCCTCCGATTCGTTTTGATGAGGTAGGCCAAACCATTTACTACGCCGAGAGTGTTCGCCTCCGCAAGCTTCGTGAGGCCATGGCTGAATTGATCGAGTCGTTCATTTCAGAAACGGTGATCAACAGTGCGTCCGTTCCTGTCTTGTTGATCGATTCGACGGCGACGCGTGTTGTCAAGTCGCAAGGGATTGACATGAGCCAGCTCGACACGCAGGAAAAGTTGCAAGAGCGCTACGCGGCAATGGCTGGTGACAACCCACCCATCCCGGTGTATTTGCCCGGAGAGGGATGGCACGTCGTGTTTTACGAGGAGAGCCCGGTCTTGACGCAACTGCGGTACTTCCCTGCAGTTCAGCTGCTTTTGATTGCGGCGTTCTTGTTGGTGGCGTATTTGGTGTTCAGCTCCTCCAGACGGGCCGAGCAAAATCGGGTTTGGGTGGGCATGGCTAAGGAAACGGCCCACCAATTGGGCACGCCATTGAGTTCGCTCATGGCATGGTCGGGGTTGCTTGCAGCGCGTGGCGTGGATCCAGAAGCGTTGAAGGAAATGGACAAAGACATTTCGCGGTTGCAGGTGGTGGCCGAACGCTTTTCCAAGATTGGTTCGCAGGCCACCTTGTCGCCGGACAACCCGCTGGAGGTGATTCAGGAGACGGTGGATTACATGCGCCCTAGGGTCAGCAAACACGTGGAATTGACCGTCAATCTAGGCCAAGAGGCCGGGCGTTTGGCTTTGAGCCGCCCGCTGCTCAGCTGGGTGCTTGAAAACCTCATCCGGAACGCCGTCGACGCCATGGACGGCGAAGGCGCCCTCGCCTTGCGTGCCCATTGGGTGGAGGACGAGTTTCACATGGAGTTGGAAGACAATGGAAAGGGAATGACCAAGGCGGTGGCTCGAAAGGTGTTTGACCCTGGATTCACCACCAAGTCGAGAGGGTGGGGTTTAGGGTTGTCCCTGGCCAAACGCATTGTGGAGGAGGTCCACGGAGGCCAAATCTCTGTTGCGTGGAGCGAACCGGGCAAAGGCACGTGCTTCCGCTTGATTTTCCGCGCCCTCGCCTAGGGCCGGGGTGTCACCTGACGATGAGAACCCGTCCCGATTTTTGTTCCCGGTAGAAAATGCCGTCCTCTCGGTACTCCCATGACACCACGTACGGGTACCACCCGTCGGGCAAGTAATGGTCGCCCCCACCGAGGTCGTAAGCCCCTCCGTCCCAAGGTCGGTCCGGGTCGTTGGTGGACCACACCCGTTCGCCCCAGCGGTTGAAGATTTGGAAAGAAAACGCGTCCCAATCGCAGCTGCTGACGATGCGGAAACCCTCGTTGAGGCCATCGTCATCGGGCGTGAAGGCAGTTGGAATCCAAACGTTGCACCCGCAGTATTCCTCTTCCACCTCCGCCATGGCGACGTCCGTGCCGCAGGCGTTTGTTGCGGCGACGTAGTGCTCCCCGCCGACCACGTTGCTGGACCATCCCGACGCACCTTCCGTCTCCCAGGCCAGCGTGAAGGGAATCTCGTACGGGTCCGTCTCCAGCACGGGAATGAGTTCGACACGTACTTCGGAGGAGTCTCCAATGCAAATCAACGGGTCGATGGCGGTGGCAATGACGTTCAAGTTGGGCCAGACCTCCACGTGCAGGTCATGCGTGTCGGAACAACCCGTCGCGTTGTCACGAACCTCAATGTAGTAGTTTCCCTCAGCAGTGGCACTGTACCCGGCCGTGGCGGGCTCGTTGTTGACGCTCCACACCCAAACACCTACCGGATCGCTGGTTTGGGTGGGCCAGTTGAAGGCGTATCCTGGTTCCAACACGCAGCGCGTCACGCTGTCTGGGAGGGTTCCGACGGAAGGCGTAGGCCACCATGTGACAAACGCCGTGTCGGATTGGGCGCAATTGCCGAGGGTGACGTTGGCGATGTATGGGCCACCCCCCATGGACGCCACCACGTTGAGTTGGCTTGAATTTCCACCCACATTCCAGCTGATGTTGTCGACGTTGCCTGAGATATTGATGGTGGCTACCGATTCGTCGCACAAGGGGTCGGGGTTCACCAACCCCGTCGCGATGGGTGGGAGCATGGTGTACTGAAACGATTCGGAGGCTTCACAACCGTTGTCACCGATGAGGTGAACTTGGTAGGCGCCAGGCCCGGCTTGATTCAACGCGAACGTTCCGGACGGCAGCGTCCAATTGACCACATTGGATTGGACACCCAACGCGGCTTGAACGAGGCCCGACTCATCCCAACACAACGTCGATGGCAGCGCGGAAATGCTCGCGGTGGGATTGGCAAGCAAGTCGACGTGCAGGAAATCGGGTTCCGCATCGCAGCCGTTGATGCTTGCGGACGCCCAATAATCCCCTGAAGAGTTGATGTTGATGGAGGAGGAGCCATTCAGGTCCCACGCGGCAGATGCTCCGGCCGTGGCCACGACCTGCATCCCGAGGAAGTCTCCAAAACACACCTCCACAGAACCGCTGACAGGCTCGTTGTTGATTTGAAACTGGATCTCAGGGATGGCTTGCAAAACAACATCGACGGTGTTCGTTTCCACGCACCCATCGAGCTCAGCCACGACCTCGTAGACGCCTGTTGCGGTGGCTGTCAGGGACGCCCCGGCTTGGCCCTCCCAGGAGATGGACGCGCCGGGGTTGGCGGATGCAATCAACTCCACTTCTCCCTCGCCACAAAGAGACACCTCTTCGTCCACGAGGAGGTTGAGTCCGGGTCCTGACGAAGAAAACCCAGCATCCGTCATGCAGAAAGACTGGGTGTTGTTGACCCCCCCTGTCGAAGCCACGAACCCCCAATTGACGAAGGGGTTTCCGGCAAAAATCCCACCCACCAAATTGAGGTTGATGCTGTGCCGAAGGGATCCGGCAAAGTAAACCTCGAGCAAAGTAGCTGTAGGATCCCACGTCAGCCGAAAAGGGTAGTCTTGCCCCGTCTCGATGTTGGTGAAATTGGGGTGAGCCTGAACCGGCGGGGCGATGTTGTGGGTGTTTTGGGTGTTGCTCTGGATGGCAATGTGATCCTCACTCGGGTCACCCAGGTCGCCATTTTGATAGGTGTCGATTTCCACGCAAAGGGAGGGGTTCAAAGGGCTTCCTTCGTAGCCCAACCCACCCCCGCTTGCCCCGAACAAATTGTTTCCGGTTCCAGATTGGTGAAGGACAAAACACATGCCATCCGCCCCTCCGTTGTTGTTCCCAAGGTTAACCTCAAAATTCAAATCGAAAGGCAGGTTGAGGTTCATGGTGCAATCGTGCCACGCCGTGCCAATGACGTTCCCCTGTGTTGTTGTGAGCTGGATGCAGTCGTCACTGAGCTGGGCAGGAAGCCCGTTGTTGGTGGCGTTCGTGTTGCCTCCCAAACTCCATTGCCCCCAAGAGGTGGACGAAGCCACACCAACAAGGAGGGTCAAGGAAAGGTGCAGCGCAGAGAAGCGGGGGTAGATCACGGCAGAGGAGAGGTGGGATGGGGTTATAGGAGGCGAATTGTGTCCAGAATCCGTTCGGTGGCGTGACCATCCCACAAAGGCGGAATCACGCCTTCCTTGGGGTTTTCGATCGCTTTCATGACGTGTTCCACGTTGAGTTCAGTCAACATTTGGTTGGTTCCGAGGGTCGTCGTGCTGGGTCGTTCCGTGTTGGGTCGAAGGGTGATGCACGGAACTTGGCGGAACGTGGTCTCTTCTTGGATGCCACCGGAGTCGGTCACCACGGTTTTGGCTTTGGAAATCAAATGTTGAAAGGCGAAGTAGTCTAACGGCGGCGTTCTTTTCAACGCGGGATGCTTCAACACCTCACCCAAACCAAAGGACTCGAGGTTCTTCTGGGTTCTTGGGTGAATGGGGAACACGACGGGCGCGGAGGAGCACATGTTTTGAAGAAGGTCCACGATGAATTGGCAGCCCTCGCGGTTGTCCACGGTGGCGGGCCTGTGCATGGTCAGCAGGTGGAACTCCTGCCCAGCGCTCAATCCGAGGTCGGACAGAATGGGGCTGCGTTCGATTTGGGGTGAAAAGTGGACGAGCGTGTCGATCATGGTGTTTCCCACGAAATGCACATTGTTTCCCTGATCGAGCCCCTCGTTTTTCAGATGGGTCATCCCCGAGTCCTCCGTGACAAAGTGGTGCGCACTCAGCTGGTCGACCAAAATGCGGTTGATTTCCTCCGGCATGGATCGGTCGAAGCTGCGCAAGCCCGCCTCCAAGTGACCCAAGGGGATCCCCAAGCGCTGCGCTGCGAGCGCGCCAGCAAGCGTGCTGTTGACGTCCCCAGGGACGAGCACGAAGTCGGGCTTGACCCGCTCCATGACTTCGACCAACTGGGTGGTCATGTGTGCAAACTGCATGCCCACGGAACCAGAATGAAGTTGCAACACGTGATCCGGTCGCAACTGAAACTGATCGAAGAACACCTGCGACATCGCCCTGTCGTAGTGTTGCCCCGTGTGCACCAAGGTGAGCTTGGCGCCAGGAATGGCGTCCATGACCTTACGGAACCGCGTGACCTTGATGAAGTTGGGGCGTGTGCCAATGACGATGAGAAGGTGCATGCGAGCGAGAAATGTCGTTGGTTGCCGTGCTACTGCGTGCCCAAATTACGAAGCAGCACGCTGTAATCGAAGGCGAGCGTGTCCCGTTGGAAGCGCTTGGGTGAAACGCAGCTGGCCCTGCCCGCCATGGCGTGGGCGATTTGGCTCGCAAAGCCGGCTTCGTCTTCCATGGCGCACATGTCGAAGCCCCAGGACTGCAACAACCGCTCGAGGTCGCTGTCCAGCGCCCCCCCAGCAATCAAAGGGCGGCCGGTCGCGAGGTATTCGAAGGCCTTTCCAGGAAGGGTTCTTCGCCCCGTGTCGTTGTTGTTTTGGAGAATGACCAACGCATGGCATTGGGACATGGCTTGAGGCACGTGTTCGTGCGCCACGCTGCCTTCGAATCGCCATGAATCCGGAACGAGTGTGCGTTCGAGTTCGCTCTGAATCAACGGATCCAAAGCCCCGTACAGGACCAAGTGAATTGGACGGTTGACCGTGCCGTTGGCGTTGTGGTCGCGGATGGCTCGCCACAAGCCAGGCGCATTTCGGCTCCCATACAAGGACCCAAAAAACCCAAGCACGAAGGGCCCTTCTGGGGCAGCAGGCTCCAAGTCAAACCCGTCCGCGACATCAAACCCGTTGGGGATCCACACCCCCTTGGGGTCGTCGGGCTCGAGGGTCCGACCCAGCAAAGAAACCGCGGCAGAGGGCGCCGTCACCACCACGCGGTCTGCGTGGGCAATCACGCTTTGTTCCAAGGCTTTGTGCCGTTCACGGCTCCGCGCGGTCAGGTTGAAGTCTTCCAGGTAGTCCATGTCGGACCACGGGTCGCGAAAGTCCGCCACCCAAGGGAGGTCAGGGAAGGCTTTTTTCAGCCCCAAGGCAATGAGGTGGGTCGAATGCGGGGGTCCGGTGGAAATGATGGCGTCCACGGGGTGTTCTGCCAGGCGTTTCTTCAGGCGCCTCACGGACGGACGGATCCAAAACATCCGGGCATCCGGGATGAACACGTTGCCTCGAATCCACTGCACCAAACCGCCGGACCTGGAGTTTCGTGGAGAGCTGGAAGAACTGCCGAATCGGTTTTGTTGCCGCAGCAATTTGAGGGCGTCCAACCACGAGGCGGGCTCGACAATGCCCCCACTCCAGACCTCCGTGTTGGGGGAAACCTCCGACTCCAACGCGGGATCCAGCGCGGGATAATTCGCACCCTCAGGGACATACACCACAGGCTGCCACCCGTGTTGGGGAAGGTATTTGGCGAATTTGAGCCAACGCTGCACGCCTGCACCTCCTGAAGGAGGCCAGTAGTAGGTGAGGATCAACACGCGCTTGGTGGCCATGACGTCAAAGCTAATGTCCTACACCTTCCAGTCTGCGCAATCCCAACCGAGGAGGTGCTCCACTTCCAACACATCCCCGAGATACATCTGGAGAAGGTCGGTTCGGATGGAGGGGGACATGCTGGAGCTGTAGGATCGGCCGTGAACCGATTTGGAAGGAACAGAAACAGGGGGGACGCCCAGAAAATCAAACGCTCGGGCCAGGGTCTCGTCATGTTTCAGAAGCAAGTCCGCGTGCTTCAACACCAAGACTTGGCCTTGGCCAAATCGGTTCCAGAGGGCCTGGATTTGGGGCGCATAGAATCCCCGTCGCAAGAAGCTGTTCACTTTGTCCAAGCGCTCACCCACCGCCGTGGCTTCGCGCAACTCTTGATGGACGGCCTGGTCAAAGGAACCTTGCACGAGGTCCCGTTGCCGCTCCATATTCCAGTGAGAATAGGCGCGGTCGACCGGATGCCGAAGCAAGGCGATGATGCGAACGTTGGGGTTGTAGGTGCGAATGCGGTCCAACGCCACGTTCCACGTCATGTAGTGCGGAGTCGCTTCGCCGTAGGTGAACGAAGGGTCGGGAAAGTGCGGAAATCGCCTGTGGTAGAGGGCGAGTTTGCGGCGTTTCCAAAGCGGCAGGTGAAAGTCTGCCCATGCGGTGCGGTTGAAAAAGTGCATCTCCTTGGAGTCCGGCATGGAGATGTCTGGGTGGGCATTGAGAAAGGCATGAAGCGCAGTTGTGCCGGATTTTTGAGCACCGACAATGACGAAGTCGATGCGGCGCTTCATGCCGTCCAAGACTCGAAGCGCGACCCGTATGTCTCTTCCAGCTCCCGGTGATTTTCAACGTACTCGCTGATGTCCCCGCTGTGCACTTTCTTGAGGCCCATGTCTTGGGACAGCACGTTTCGAATTTCTTCCGTCGAAGCGTCGTGCCCAAGCCCCTCGAGAAAACCGCCGAAAAAGTCCACAGGCTCGTCGAGGAAGGACTCGTAAAGCATGGGTTTGACCTCCATGCCGCGGGACTTCATCCACTCCACAAATTCGCGCTTGCGGTCGTGCTTACGTCGGCATTGGTCGATCAATCTCCCAAACCGTTTGAGGTTGACCTCGATTTTGGGGATGTCCTCTTTGGTGATCGCTCCCGACGCAAGTTGAAATTGAAGGTGCCCTTTCTTCCCTGTGCCGTCACCGTGGTATTTTGAAAGGGCCCATTTGAAGATGTTTTGACGCACGGCGAGCATGGGCACAACGCCATTCTCGTGAAGCATTTCCACCATGGACTCCCGGTAGAGACGGTAGCGTTGGCGCTTGAACAGGCGGTTCACAGGCAAATCAACCATGTCGTTTCCGACGTGAAGCACACGCGGCGGCTTCCAGCGCATTTTCAACCCCACCGACACCTCTGAACCCAAAGTCACCAGTTTTCGATCGGGGACTTTGGTGCGATATGCGTCGCGCAGCGTCTGGAGGTCTCGCGGACGGCTGTAAATGAGGTTGAGCAACTCCTCCACCTCGTTCTGTTTCACGTCGTATCCCAAATGGTAAGGCTCCAGAGGTTCCCAACCGCGCCCATTTTGGTGGTGAACCACCTGGATGTTTTCGAAGCGATCTGCCCAGCGCATCATGGCGCTTGTCCCCTCTTTTTCCTCAAAAAACAGCAAGAAATCCTTCATCTTTTGCAAGGTACGGCCAAGCGGGGCGGTCGTACCTTCGGGCGGCCTATGAACCCGGAAGTTTTGCATATCGTCGTTGTGTACAACGGCATGGGTTGGCTTCCGGAACTTCTGGAGTCGGTCAAAGACTCGGGCACGGGAGAGGTGTGGGCCATCGACCACGGTTCGAGTGACGGTTCATGGTCTTGGTTGCGTGACAACTTGCCGGAAAAGAACCGGGTCCAAGGCCCCAATTTGGGGTTTGGCACGGGCAACAACCGGGGAATGGAAGAAGCGTTGCGACGAGGTGTGGATGCGGTTCATTTGTTGAACCAAGACGCCCGAGTGGAACCCAAAGGGATGAAGGTCCTGGCCAATTGGGTGGCGAAGCGCGAGCGCGAGGGCCACGCGCTGCAAGTGGTGTCTCCCATTCATTGGGACTGGAGTGGTGAGGAACCCTATGGGCACTTCGACCAACGCTACGCTCCTCAGTGGCGCGATCACGAGGAGCCGTTTGAAGTCCCGTTCATTCACGCGGCCTCGTGGCTGATGACACTCAACACCGTTCGACAGGTAGGTGGATTCAACCCCGCGTTCTTCATGTATGGCGAAGACAACGAATGGGCCCACCGCTTGAAGAAGGCCGGGGGTGCGTTTGTGATTCATCCAGCTGGCGCCCTTTACCACGATGAAAAACCCAAACCCTGGCCCAAGCCAGTCATCCTCGAGCGCATGGCTTTTGCCGCCGAAGTCACGGGTTTTTTTGATGGCCACGCCACTGCGGAAGACTGGGCGCAAGGCGCACAAAGACGAGCTGTGTCTCGCGCCCTTCATCCCGACCGGTGGCTGGACACCCTCACCGGAGCGATGTGGCAAGGCGAGCGCGCGGCCATGCGCCGTGTCCGCAAGGACATTCACGCTTGGGAAGCCTCGAGAAGTGCACTTGCTCACCAAGACTCACCTCACCTCAACCCCTGAACATGCCTGTTTGCACCAAGCGAAAGTTGGCCTTCATCCACATCCCGAAGACCGCGGGTTCGAGCGTCACCAACCTCCTCGACATGAATGGTCGGGAGAATTTTTTTGAAGTGAATTACCATGCATACGAGTTTGAGGGAGTCTCGTATGCCCCACAGCACTTGACTCCAGCGCTTTTGGAGACTCTGATTCCGGATTTTGGGAGCTACACCACCTTGTGTTTCACACGCCACCCGTATGCCAAGGTGGTGAGCGAGTATTACTGGCTTCGCAAGGACGTGGACAAGCGAAAAGTCCGGGTGTTTTTTGAACCGTTGTTTCGGCGTTGGATTGAAAAGGAGCTTGCGAAGAAGGACATGGACCACAAGTTGCCGCAGTCGGCATACGTGTCAGGCTGCCAGCACGTGTTCAAAATGGAAGAGCTTCACGCGCGGTGGGACGAGATCGCGAAGGTGATGGCTGTGCCTTCGAGCGCCAAGCTTCCTCGACTTGTGGTGGGGCGCCAAAACACCGAGCGCATTGCTTCCCGCCTGTCAGCCAAGACCAAAATGCGGATTCA
>Ga0209138_1000608_pt1 | contig 34403 bp, 29 predicted proteins | sample SaaInl3SG_22_DNA_FD_184645 | JGI IMG/M metagenome (GOLD analysis project Ga0209138, IMG submission 184645) | Marine microbial communities from expanding oxygen minimum zones in the Saanich Inlet - ESP_153SG_22_DNA (SPAdes) (version 2) | ecosystem: Environmental > Aquatic > Marine > Intertidal...
TTTTGATTTCGGTTCGAATTTCATTCCATAAAGGTTTTTCCTTACCAAGGAGGCTTGCAATTTTTATGGCACGATCCATAGCAACCCAACATAAGACTTTTGAAAAGGTAAAGTGTTTGTCCTCATCTCGGAATTCCCAGATTCCTTTGTCTGGATAGCTCCAGTTATTTTTTACAATCCAGACGATATTTTTTACAATAGACCAGAGCTCTTCTTTTTTTTCATAAACCAAAGGAAACTCAGATAATTCAACATGAATTGCGTCAATCAGTATCCCATAAATGTCATTTTGCTTTTGTTCATATGCGGCATTTCCAATTCTAACAGGAGCAGAATTTTCATAGCCACTCAAGTGACTCAACACTTTTTCAGTAAGCACTTTTTCTTTGTTAATTCCATACATAATTTGGAATTTTTCATCTTTTTCAGGGACAAGATCTATGATGTAGTCAATAAAATCTTTAACGATTTTTCGATGACCGAGTTTAGAAATTACACGGATAACCATAGATGAATCTCGAATCCATGAGAAGCGATAGTCCCAATTTCGAACCTCCCCAATTGATTCTGGTAAAGAAGTAGTTGCTGCTGCCAATATAGCCCCTGTTTTATCAAAACTTAGAAGCTTTAAGGTCATTGCACTCCTTAGGATAACCTCGTTATAATTTGTGTAATGGGGTGTTTTGTCACACCAGTTGAGCCAATACACTTTGGTTCTTTCAAAATCCAAAAGGCATTGTTCTACAGTTGGCAGTTTCATTTTCTCATTATAAGAAATTGAAAAAAACGCAGTTTCATTTAATGCTATCTCTGTACCCGATAAAATGGCTTGAGAATTAACATTAGAATATAAATATAAAGAGTCGTAGGTGTCGTGATCATAAACACTTACAATAAAATCATCTTTGATATAGGTGGTCGTTTCTGCCGCTGCATATTCTAATTTAGGTTTGTAATCAAACGAAATTTTTGGGACTCCTTTTATAGGTCTTATCAATCGTATTACTTCTCTAGGAGTATAGAAAGATTGGATCTCATTTTTATATCTAGGCATGAAATCCAACACTTCAAAAGCGGAGCTTTTATTTTCAAAAACAGTTCTTAAAATACAACTGTTTTCAAGATAGGATTGTGAGAGGGTATAGTCGGCATTATTGATTTTGAAATGCCCTCCTTTTTCTTCATCAAGTATTTTGGCAAATACGGATGCAGAATCAAATTGTGGAAGACAGAGCCAGTCTATTGAAGAGTCCTCATTAATTAGGGCTGCAGATTTGCAATTTCCAATTATGCCATAATTTAAATTACCATTCATAGAAAAGGATTTTATTTATACATACATTTAGTTTGTCAATAACAGAAAACTTAAGTTCAGCAAAGTATGTCAAAATTTATCATTGTTTCAAATAGACTTCCCATTAAAATTGAAAAACAACAGAATCAATGGATTTTTAGTCCAACTTCTGGAGGATTGGCAACAGGATTGAAGTCTGTTCACGAAAATGGCAACTCTTTGTGGATTGGATGGCCAGGGATTAGCTCAAATGAGATTGATGACAAGGAATATGAAACGCTATCCAAAGGGTTACTCGAAAAAAAATTCAAACCGATATCCTTGTCTAATGAAGAGATTGATGATTTTTATTTAGGGCTATCAAACAAATGCATTTGGCCGCTATTTCATTACTTTAAACAACACTTTCAGTTTGATGAACAGCAGTGGGATGCCTATGTGAAAGTGAATCAAAAATTTGCAAATGCCATTCTTGAAGAAATTGAAGAAGGGGATCAAGTATGGGTTCATGACTATCAATTATTATTAGTGCCTGAAATGATCAAATCAATCAGAAAAGATGTAACCATTGGATTTTTCCTCCATATTCCTTTTCCTTCTTTTGAAATTTTTAGAATCTTCCCAAAAAGAGAAGAGCTATTAAAAGGAATGCTTGGTTCTGACCTGATTGGATTTCATACCTATGATTATGAACGCCATTTTTTGAGTTCTGTAAGAAGAATCCTGCATTTAAATGTAAATTTTAACCTAATTCAAAAAGGAGATAGAGAAATTGTAGTCAATACATTTCCAATGGGAATTGATTATGAAAAGTTTGAAAAAACAGCATATGATCATACCAAAAGTGAAAAAGAAAGCTTCTCTCCATTAAGAATAGAACTTGAAAAACACAAAGAGCTTAATCAGGGGAAAATCATTCTTTCTATTGATCGATTAGACTATACCAAAGGAGTAATCAATCGTGTGAAGTCATTCGAATTATTTCTAACCCAATATCCAGAATACAAAGAGAAAGTACGAATGCTCATGGTCTTAGTGCCATCAAGAGCAAACGTTTCTCATTATAAAGAACTCAAAAGAGAAACAGATGAAATTATAGGTAGGGTTAATGGAAATTTTGCAACTGTAAATTGGACGCCAATATGGTATTATTACAGATCATTTGATTTTGACGATTTAATTAATTTATACCGTCTTTCTGATGTTGCCATGGTTACTCCCCTTCGAGACGGTATGAACCTGGTAGCTAAAGAATATTTAGCAACTCGTATTCAGAATGATGGGGTTTTGATTTTAAGTGAACTGGCTGGGGCTTCCAAAGAGTTACATCAGTCTCTTATTGTAAACCCCTTTGACATTACCGCTTTATCAAACACCATACACGAGGCATTAAACATGCCCCTTTCAGAACAAGTTGAACGGAATACCGAATTGCGTGAAAGAGTAAAACGCTACAACATTACGTTCTGGTCAGAGACGTTTTTGAAGGAATTGGATAGAATTTCAAAAAGGATTCCAATCCATAAAACAAAAAGAATCACTCCAAATACAATCTCTAAATTTGAGGTACAATATGCTCAAGCGAATAAACGCCTTTTCCTTCTTGATTATGATGGTACTTTAGTTCCATTTCATAAGAATCATAAAAAAGCATTACCCTCACCCACGGTCATCAACCTTTTAAAAGAATTAAATCAAGACCCTAAAAACAAAGTCATCATAATTAGTGGGAGACCTCCAGAGTTTTTAGATCAGATATTTAAAGATTTAAACTTAACAATGATTGCAGAGCACGGTCATTTTGAAAAAGAACCGCAAAAGGAATGGATAGAAAAGAATGCGTCAAGTTCAAGCTGGATGAACCATATATATCCAATTTTACAACAGTTTACTGACAATACTCCCGGAACCTTTATTGAACAGAAAAGAAATTCCTTGGTTTGGCATTTTAGAAAAACCGATCCAGAATTAGGAGTAATAAAATCAGAGGAATTAAAAACGGTATTGTCCAGTATGTTGTCTAACGATATCAGTTTGATGGACGGAGATAAGATTATTGAAGTCACAACGTCCACAACGAATAAAGGAATTGCATCCTATGATCACTATGCCAAAGAGCCCTATGATTTTGTTTTAGTTGCAGGAGACGATGTAACCGATGAAAATATGTTTACACAGTTACCCGATGAGGTTATTTCAATTAAAGTAGGAAATAAGAAATCGGTGGCAAAACATTCTGTTGTCGCTCCTCAAGAATTAATAAATCTTTTAAATCACTTCAAAAAATAGTTTTTATATTTAAAAAATTTAACTCATGAAATTCTTGCCCTTTTATCTTTTCTTTTTACACTCTGTGTGTTTCAGTCAATTTGTATTGGATTCTAAACTTGAGATTGAAAAAGAATTCTTTGATAGTGGAAAATTAAAGTGTATTAAGTCTCTTAAAGAGGGTGTGCAACACGGCAAAACTGTTTTTTATTTTGAGACCGGGGAAAAAAGAATAGAACAGAACTACAAAGAAGGAAAAACCCACGGGAAGGTGTTTTGGTATCATCAAAATGGTCAAATAGGCTGGGAAGAAAGTTATAATGAAGGAATCCCTGTAGGAAAATGGTTCTATTATTCTAATGACGGTACTGTTCAAGCAGTAAAGGAATTTAAAGAAGGGAAAGAAGTTTCCTACTTTTCTAAAGGGGAAAAAATAAGAGCAGACTAGTGTTCGCTAAATGATTTTCTCAAAAAAGCTCCGTTTTTGATCAATTTCTGTTGTTTTTAGTCGTTTTTCAAACAAAACACACTGATTTCACTCATTTTTTAAAAAAATCAAAAATCCAAAAACTTGGATTTTAATTGACGATCAGGAATTTTACACTCAGAATAATTTCCAAACCACTTATACCTATTTCTAGCGATGATGTTGTAAAGCACATCTAAGCTTTTTAATGGAAGGATCTTTAAAAAACGATACAAAATTGGGTAGCGTTTGGTTTTATGAAGCAAATAAAGTACAGCCGCACTACTTTTTAAATAGCTTCCTTTTTCTGTTAGTATGGAGATTGCGTCTGAGGAAACTTTAAATTCTTGTGCTTGAGCAAGTGTACTTGAAACATGTGAAAAACGAAAAATATCTTCAACATCATTTTTAATTAACCAAAGAATTGAACGATTACAGAGAACACAAGTGGCATCATAAAAAACAAGAATCGTTTTTTGGGCCATTGATTTAGTTTTTCAAAGGAGTTTTAAGCAGAGATTTAAACACAAAGAAAGCACCCGCAATAAAGCTGAATGTCATGAGTGTTCCTGAAAGAATCACCAAATAAGAAACATAAGGGATTTCCAACCAAATCAAATAAATCCCTCCGAAGGTGGTTAATACAGAAAGAAAAGGCTCAATGCTAAGAAAACTTTTCCAGAAGACTGGAATATCTGTTCCCCAAACCAGGACACCTAAAAGAAAGAAAATAAAGGAAAGAGAAAGAACATGGGTGTGAATTATAGTAAGCATTTCACGTTCTCCTTTTTTGAATTTCATGACCTTAACCTCTGCCACATCCTCATTTCCATTATAATTTTCCACTACACCACCAGGAGAGGTACTTTCTGTTTGATTTACAAATAAAAGACCAGTAAAATAACCAATTCCAAGAACGAGTACAAATGCCGCAATAAAACGCTTAAACGGTTTTGAAAAGTTTCTTAAGGAATACTGGAATTCCATCAGATTTTGTTTTGAGATTGGAGGGTTCGTAATGAGTCCATTACATCATTTATAGAAGCGGTGATTGATTTTACTGAGATAGTTGCTCCCGAAATTGCACTGATATTGTCGCCATAAACATAGGTGTCGACATTTGCACTTTTAAGAAATTGTGACAACCACCTTTTACTAGAAATTTCGCCACCGTAATCTTCTCTGTAAATCAAAACTTTTACTTTTTTTAGAGATAAACTTGAATCAAGGAGTAATAAGTATTCAAAACTATCCGTTTTACTAGGGGCTGTAGCAACAATTGCATAGCCTATGGAGTCTGTTTCAGTATTGATTTTGAAAATAGAATGTTCCGTTAAAAAGGCACTGGAAGTAAGCAAAATAGTTTCTTGTTCTAGCAAAAAGCGTTCTATCTTAAAGGTAGAAGAAATCGCTTTTTTGGTTTCCTTTAGAATGTATTTTGATTCTCTTTCTGATCTAGACGCTGGTGTCCATGCAGAAAGACTTAAACTGAGAATAAAAAGAAAAAGAATTTTTTTCATGTGTAAAAGTAATTAAAACCAAATACCTACGCCCATATTAAATTGACCTTTTGTAGTATTTGCAATTGCAGTTGATTTTGTTTGATAGTCCATTTTGTATACTGCTCCGGGAGCGATATGGTAAGAGAATCCGAGAGTCCATTCTTTTCTATGGAACGCCTCGTTTTTGGAAATAAACTCTCCAACGGCATGATGAGTATTATAATTTTCATATCGGACAAACCCTACCAGACGTTGTTTGTTTATAAAAGGAAGAACATTATAGGCCGCCTCTAAGTAATAGCCCATGAGCTTACTCCCTAAATCGCGCCCTGTTAATTCATTATATAGGTCTGTATCGCTTAAAGAAGCAATTGCATATTGCCCTCGAGCAGAGAATTTTTTTAATGTATATCGTCCATCTAAACCTAACATTGAAAGACCTACTTGGCTTCCAGGGATTTCATTTTGGCCATCCACAGCTTGTGTTTTTCCATGATAACCAGAGAGACCAAGACGTAAGCCTCGAATCCCATAAAAATCAAACTTTCCAGCAAAATTTACATTGCTCATCGTAGATTCAGCCCCTTTTTGACGCCCACTACGCAAGCCATTACTTCCTTTTAGAAGACCACTTTCTCCGTTATGAGATAAAAAGCCATTGAATAAATAGGCTTGGTATCGCGCACTTATGGAATTGAGACGTCCCGACAATCCAATTCCAATTTCACGCCAGGTAGTTGGAATAATGTATTTATCTAGACTAGGACGCTCTACCCCATTAAAGATGGTGGGTTCATGAAATTCATTAATGATTCCCATTGGGACTAACATTAAGCCTGCACGTATGTTGAGACCTGAAGTTAAACTATAATTAACAAAAGCCTGTTCCACATATACCTCTTTTACGTGCTCAAACTCGATTTCTGTAACAAACTGAACGCGTTCATCAAACTTATACCCGAAGAGTAATACCAAACGTTGTATGTCTATTTCTGCATTTAAATTTTCTGGTTTGTTGTACAAAACCTCCCCGTAGCCCCCCAATGTAATCCCCTGAGGAATCCCCGCAAGGTTATTCAGAATTCTTTGATTGGAACTTATTTGAAGAGTGTCTTGAACACTGGTATTTTGTCCATAAGTACAGAGAGTCAATCCTATTAGAACAAGTGTAAGTGTTTTACGCATTTTACTATTTTTATTAAGTCTAAATAACGATTGGACAAATGTACTATCTCTTGTTTTAAAAAACAAGCTATTTAGAATAATTATAAATAACATTTAGGTCCATTTTTTATTTACATAAATCATGATTTGTTCTTGTTATAAATTCAGTAATTTTGATATAAATCACTTTAATTATGCGATATCTATTAGGTTTACTTTTTTCAGTAACAAGTCTTTTTGGTCAAGATTATTTTACAGAGCGATACCAACCCTTTGATACAACTATTCCTGCTCCTGAAGATTTTTTAGAATATGAAATTGGGTCACAACACACGCGACATGATCAAATTATTTCCTATTTAGAGCAGATCGCTTCTTTGTCTTCACAAGCGAAGATTGTATATTATGGTAAGACTCACGAGGGACGAAAATTACCTTTGTTAATCATTAGTTCCCAAGAAAATTTAAGTCAATTAGAGACAATACAAAAAGCTCATTTGGCCTATGCACAAGGGCGAATTTCTGAGGAACCTAATATTCCATTAATTATCAATTTAGCTTATAACGTTCACGGCAATGAACCCTCTAGTTCAGAAGCGGCGCTATTGGCAGCCTATACACTATCAGCTTCACAAGAGGATCAGATTAAATCTTTTAGAGAAAACGCAATCATATTTATTGACCCTACAATCAATCCTGATGGACGCGATCGGCATACGCAATGGGCCAATACGTATAAGGGAACACCCCTAGTTGCTGATCCTATGGATGCTGAGCATAATGAGGCTTGGCCCCGCGGAAGAACAAACCATTATTGGTTTGATTTAAATAGAGATTGGTTATTGGCTATAAATCCAGAGAGTCAAGGAAAATTAGCCTGGTACCATCAATGGTATCCCAATGTGGTTACCGATTTTCATGAAATGGGATCACAGAGTACTTATTTCTTTGAACCGATGAAACCTAACGGCTCCCTTGACCCAATTATGCCAAAAGACAATTATGTGAAACTCAATGATTTATTTGCTACGTATTTCGCTAAAGGATTAGACAGTATCGGTTCGTTGTATTTTACAAAAGAAGCCTTTGATGGCACTTATCCAGGCTATGGATCTTCTTATCCAGACCTACAAGGTGGTTTAGGTCTTCTTTTTGAACAAGCAAGTTCTAGAGGCTTAAAGCAAAAAACTAAATATGGATACATAACGTTTCCATTTACTATTCGAAATCAGTTTATTTCAAGTATTGCCACTGTTCAAGCAGCAGTAGAAAATAAGAGTCTTTTGCGAAAGTATCAGCAAGATTTTTTCAAAAGTGCAATAGAAAAAAGTGCTAAAAGCAAGATCAAGGCTTATACTTTTACTGAGTTAGACCAAAACAGAAACAAAGCGTTTATTGATAAATTATTACGACATAAAGTTAAAGTCCTGAAAACCGGAAAAAACACTTTTTCCGTTCCTACTCAACAACCACAATACCGGATGGTACAAACGTTTTTTGAAACCTATGAGACGTATCGTGACAGTGTATATTATGATGCATCAGCCTGGTCTGTGGCAAACTTTTACAATATCAAATATAAGACGTCAACCAAAGCGATTCAAGGAACTCCAGTAATCTCAAAAGAGGAGCTTATAGCATTAGAGCCGCTAATGTCTTCTTCTTATGCTTACGCAGTAGAGGCCAAAGACTATAACCTTCCTGCTTTTATATACGACGCACAACAACATAAAATTGTAGTTGCGGCAGCCTTCAAGCCATTTAGCGCAAAAAACAACACTTCTTTTTCTTATGGATCAGTAATGATTCCAGTGGCTTCTCAAAAGCTTTCTGAAAAAGAATTATTCACGACTTTAAAAAAACTACAGGCTAAACACGGAATTCAAGTTCATAGCCTTTCTACTGGGTTTAGTACAAAAGGAGTTGATCTTGGGAGTAGAGCCATTAGACCTTTAGACCAACCCAAAGCTTTAATGCTAATTGGTGACGGCATTCGTTCCTATGAGGCAGGTGAAGTTTGGCATTTATTAGATACTCGAGTTGGGATGCCCATCACAAAAGTGAGACAAGATTATTTTGATCGAGTAGCATTGAAAGAATACAATACGTTGGTTTTAGTTTCAGGAAACTATAAATGGGATGAGAAAACTACCAAAAAAATTAAGGATTGGGTAAGTAACGGTAATACGTTAATTGCTATTGGAACGGCTAACAATGCTTTAATCAAACATAAAATTGTCAATGAAAAACGCATTATTATCAAAAAGGATTCTACTGCAACTGCAACTTTAAAGCCTTATGTAAACGCCTCTGAAAACATAGGACGTGAAAAATTAGGTGGGGTCTTTTTAAAAGGGAACATTGATTTAACTCATCCTTTAGGATTTGGTTATACTCAAGATAACGTGAGTTTATATAAGAACAATTTGGTTTGGCTTGAGCCAAGTAAAAGCAGCTATGGCACCCCTGTTGTTTATGATAAAAGTCCCCATATAGATGGTTATATATCAAAAAACATTCGATCTAAGTACCTACCAAAAGCAGCACCTGTTGTTGTGAGTGCTACTGGAAAAGGGAGGGTTATTTTATTTGCAGAAAACCCAAACTTTAGAGGTACAAGCTATGGTGCTAACCGAATGTTTTTAAATGCTCTCTTTTTGGGGAATCATATCGGTGTGCCAAAAGAACAATCAAACAATACTGAAAAGGAGTTTGATCACTAGGGAACTAATAAGGTTTTCTTGTAAGTAACAGCTTGAATTTTCTCTCTTGAAAAATAGATAGGAAAATAACGGTCTTCAGCCCAATCTTTAAAAAGGTTGTTATAAAAAGGACTTTCGGGATTTCCAGACTGACCAGGAGCATTAGTTCCTATTGCAGTATCCCAGTCAGCTGTATTGACAATCATCCTAAAAGTTGCACCACTACTTTGGCGGTCATTCCCCCCTGTAGACCCAGGGGTATACGCATTTCCACCTCTAGGTAAAGGACCCAAATTTAATTTTGAAGCAATTGTATCATTACTTAGGGTTCCCAAAGCGTGCTCCATAAAACTATGCTTGAATTTTGTTTGTCCATAATTCCAATTTTCCGGATTTTCACCTAGTCTTTCTTTGAGATTGGTAAGGGAAACAATAAAGGATTCTTTTAAGAAAGCATCACGTTTTTTTTCAGAACCAAAAAAAGAAGTCTTTGGAGTTTCTATCCAGTCGATGATGGGTTTAAGCTGAAGGGATGTGATATAAGGCTTTACTTTTTCTGGAACAAAGGTGTCAAAAGCCATTTTCTTAATTTCATTTTCCCAACTTACATAAATAGCAGCTTCGATTGCGGTTGGGTTTAAACGAAAGTCCCAATTTAGGAGACGCTTTTTTTGTGCGGTCTCAAATGAATCAAATGAGAGTTCTTTCAGAAAAGGAACAAGTGTTTTTGCAGGAAGCGAGGTTACATCCACTTGAAGCGCCTTCATATCGTCCATGTTTAAAGTATTATTCTGTTCAAGGACTTGATTGACTCGATCCCCTCTATACGGATCAGACCATGAATATCCAATCGCATTCCAATGTTCATAGTCAGGAGGAGTAACATTTTGATTGGCGGTTGCGATAAACCCTTTTTCGGGATTGAAATCATTTGGCTTTTGTAAAATGGGAAGGTATCGTTCCCATTCATAGGTACCATCTCCTAGAACAGGAACTAGGCCACTAAAATTATTACGAACAGGTGCAATCCCTACAGCTTGCCATCCAATATTACCATTAGTATCTGCCCAAATCATGTTTTCACCCGGAATATGACTATAAGCACAGGCCTCTTTGAAGGCTTCCCAGCTTTGTGCTTGATCCATTCGTAAGGAAGCCAAGTAAGGCGAACCTCCCGGCTCAAGCCATGCACAACGAACACCAAATGCAATATTCTTCTCTGTGTTGTGATAAGTAATGGGCCCATGATGACTGTAGTAAAGCGACACTTTTTTTGGAGCATTACCTTTTACAGCAATAGTTTCTTCAATGACAGTAAACGCTTTCCACTTCCCATTGTGTTTGTACTGTAAAGGGTTCATTGGATTGAGTTCATATTGATAAAGATCTTCTCCATCTGTTCTAAAAACAGTTAATCCCCAACTACCAAATTCATTATGTCCAATGGATATGCCAGGAATTTCAGGTTCCCCCCCTCCAATGACATTCCAACCTGGTGCCACAAGATGAGCCATATATCGTAATGATGGAACAGCTAGTGTTCGATGAGGATCATTGGCCATATAAGTGGCTCCATTTTCAGTTTTAGAACCTGCAACAACCCAATTATTGCTACCTAAATCGAGTGAATCATTTGATAGCTCATTGTATCGGTTTAGAAAAGCCATTGCTTCTGTTTTTTGATAAGACTTTTTAAGATGCTCTTTTTTAAAGCGTACTTTTTTTCTAAAGGCAAAATAAGGTGCTAGTATATCTTCAAATAAAAGGCGAGTCTCTATGTTTTTATCTAACTTAATTTCTGGATCCTGTGGGTGAAACCACAATAATTCTTTCACTTTTTTTGCTCCAATAAGGGCAACGGCTCGCCCAATTTGTAATTCTTGACCAATATTTCCCAATAAGCCTTGATGTCTGGAAATTACTACTTCAGGAGTCCAAAGCTGAGGTTCAATTTCTAACATTTTGAAGGGTAAAGGAAGTAGGTCTGGAGCTTGCAAAGCTTCAGTAATGTAATGGTTTACTCCTTCAACATATGCTTCTATGATTGCCTTTCCTTCTGGATGGTAATGATTTAACTCTGTGGTCATGTCTCCTCTATATTTAAAAAGACGAGTACCTATATCACGTTCTAATTCATCTGGACCTAATATTTCTGCAACGGTTCCAGTGGCCTGTCTTCTCCAAATTTCAAATTGAAACAAACGATCTTTTGCAGCAGCATATCCTTGAGAGAAAAATAAATCATGTTGATTTTTTGCATAAATATGATTGATTCCCCACTTGTCACGAAGAATTTCTACAGGTTCTAATAAAGCACTTACTTTTTTTTCTTCGTTTAAAGGGCCATTAGTTGAGGGTGAACAACCAAATATAAAGAAGGAAAGAAAAAGGATTAAAAAAAGTCTCATAATTTTCTTAGTTAGTATTAGCTGCAGGAATTAAACGCGCTTTTAAATCAACCGTATTCATGTCTTTATCTAAAGGGAACATGGGGCGTTTGATTCTTTTGTAACCCAATCGTTCTAGGTCTTGATCAACCCCTCCTGGAGTAAGCGCCATAATCCAATCTCCTCTCATGTCATATAATTCGGGTACTAAATATCCTATTTTTACAACAACGATATCGGCTTTTCTGGGATCTAGTCCAAGATTAGTAAAATCTTTTTCATGATGATAAGGCTTCCTTTTTTTTGTAACAATTACTCGGATACTGCCTACTTTAATGACGACTTCAGTTTCTGCATGAACATCTCCTTTATGAATTGCTTCTACTGTTCCATTCAAAAGTAACGGAGGGGAAAAACGATCATCAACCATGGCACCTACTTTTGCAGAAACGTTGCCACCAACGCCCGCCTTTTCTGCAGCTAAGATCATTTCTGGGCCAGGGATAGATGCATAAATTAAAGAGGGTCCTTTATCAGACTTAAACGCTTTATTTGCTAACAGCTCTCTTAGGGTCCATGTGACATCTCCTGCGCCTCCCGCAGTAGGATTGTCACCCATGTCACTAATTATGTAAGGTTTTTTAATTGACTTTAAAGCAAGGGCAACACTTTCTTTAAGAGTGGCTGTGGGTGCCACAAATTCGAATTCATTTCGAACATCCCAAAAAGCTTGAGCTAACTCTTCAGCACTTTCAGTAACAGCTTGTTTGTCATCTCCAGTGACGACTACTGCTGCATGATTTCTAGGTTCATCAGCCCATGCATAACCAATCCAAATTGCAGCATCAATCACCCCTTCTTTTTTGGTCATAGGATCTACTTTAGCATAAAGACTTTTTCCAGGTTCAATACGTGTACTTGTTTTTTCTCCTGGGAGTAAAATAGGTACAGGAATCCAAGCTTTATACTTTGGTTTTCCTTTTCCAGATTTAAGACGGTCCAATAAATTATCAACGGCTCTTTGTTTGGATTCTAGCGCATCCTCGTGAGGTGCCATACGATAACAAGTAATCAAGTCTGAGTGATGGGCAAGGCGTTCCGAAACATTCCCATGCAAGTCCATGGAAGTTGATATAAGTGTTTCAGTACCAATTAAAGCCCTAATTTTTTCTATAAAATCTCCTTCTGGATCGTCCAAACCTTGTACGCTCATAGCACCATGAATGTCAAAAAAGAGGCCATCATAAGGCATTCCTTTTTCAAGAAGAGCCAGGGTTTTACCCACTAAAGAGTCATATGCTTTTCGTGTAACAATACCTCCAGGAAGTGCATGACCTCTTAAGGTGGGAATCCAGTTTGCAGCTTCCCGTTGGGGGGAAGATGCTTGTAAAAAAGGATAATAATTTAAAACATCACTTCCTTCACGTGCTAAAAAAGCGTCGACTCCAGATGTAGCAGGAGAGAAAGTACTGGATTCTATCGCTAAACCAGCAATAGCAATTTTTGGTTTGTTGTCTTCTTTTTTTGAATTGATGGATTGACAACTTTGTGCAATCAAAAGCACAATGAATACTAGAAAGAGTTTTTTTAAGAGCGATAACATGAAAATATTTTTTATTAAATATAAAGAACTTTCTTTCAATCCTTTTTTAATGTGAGATTATTCCATGGGGTATGGTTTTTTCTTTATCTTTTATTTCTATTTAAAAATGAAACCAAAAAATTTAATAATTAGATAAATGAAAAATGTTTTCTATTGGTCACTTGTAGCCGCCTTAGCTGGACTATTATTTGGATTTGATACTGTTGTGATTTCTGGCGCAGATAAAAAATTACAAACTTTATGGGAATCTTCCGACTCGTTTCACGGTATTGTTGTAATGGGAATGGCACTCTGGGGTACGGTAATGGGAGCGCTGTTGGGAGCCTTTCCTACCCGCCGTTTTGGACGAAAAACAACTCTTTTTTGGATAGGAATTCTTTACACTGTCTCTGCTATAGGCTCTGCTTTTGCAAATGACCCTATTGTTTTTGCGATGTTTCGATTTGTAGGTGGCTTGGGGGTAGGAATTTCCACGATTGCAGCACCAGCGTATATCTCCGAAATTGCTCCACCAAAAGATAGAGGACGTTTAGTTGGTTTATACCAGTTCAATTTAGTTTTTGGAATCTTATTGGCCTTTTTGTCAAATTATATGTTGAGTGATATTGGAGAAAACGCATGGAGATGGATGATGGGGGTGGAAGCTTTTCCAGCGATAATATTTACTTTTCTTTGCTTGTCCATTCCTAAGAGTCCACGATGGCTCATTACACGAGGCGCGATAGAAGAAGCAAAAGCAATTTATGCTCAAGTTGATCCCGAGGGTTCTTTTGATCAATTAGTTCAAGAAATTAATAATAGTACCTCCTCCGAAAATAAAACAGAATCTATTTTTAATAAGAAATACCGTTTTCCACTAAAATTAGCTTTTTTGGTTGCCTTTTTCAATCAGCTCTCAGGGATTAATGCGTTTTTATATTATGCTCCTCGAATTTTCGAAGAAGGAGGATTGGGCGAAAGCACCTCTCTTTTAAGCAGTGTCGGGATAGGAGTGACCAACTTAATTTTCACTTACATAGGAATTTCGTTAATCGATAAAAAAGGAAGAAGGAGTTTAATGTATTATGGTTCTTTTGGATACATAATTTCTTTAAGTTTAGTTGCGTGTGCGTTTTTCTTTCAATGGGGAGGATTGATGATTCCTATTTTCTTATTTCTTTTTATTGCTTCACATGCTATAGGTCAGGGAGCGATTATTTGGGTGTATATTTCCGAAATATTCCCCAATCATTTAAGAAATTCTGGGCAATCTTTTGGGACAAGTGTTCACTGGGTTTTGGCTGCAATTATTCCCTCGTTTGTTCCCTTGCTTTTTGGTTCCATAGGTGCAGGAGTTGTCTTTTCTATCTTTGCGTTTTTTATGGTTTTACAACTTTTATTTGTTCACTTTATGATGCCTGAGACCAAAGGAATTTCTTTGGAAGAATTAAGTAATAAATTAATTTATGATAAAAATAATTCAAAAAAATGAGTTCAATTAAACAAAGCTTTTTCTTTGCACTACTAATATTTTTAAGCTTTAATGCTTGTAAAAACAGGAACACGAATAGCATGAGTAAATTTACTGCCGACGAAGAAAAACATCGTCCTTTATTTCATTTTACACCAAACCAACATTGGATGAACGATCCCAATGGGATGTTTTTTTATAAGGGGGTTTATCATTTATATTTTCAGCACAACCCTGGCGCTAGTGTTTGGGGCCCGATGCATTGGGGACATGCCACCAGTAAAGATTTGAAACACTGGGAAGAACAACCCATTGCTTTGTTTCCAGATGAATTAGGGACTATATTTTCGGGTAGTGCTGTAGTGGATCACAAAAACACCTCTGGATTAGGATCTCTAGAAAACCCAGCCATTATTGCCATCTATACGAATCACGATAGTGAAAAAGCAGATAAGGGAGAGGCTATCGATTTTCAAACACAGAGTATCGCCTACTCTTTAGACGAGGGATATACTTGGACAAAATATGCAGAAAACCCTGTAGTTAAAAATCCAGGAATTCTTGACTTTAGAGATCCAAAAGTATTTTGGTATGAAACCGATCAAAAATGGATTATGAGCTTGGCAGCAGGACAAGAGATACAGTTTTTTGAATCTAAAAACTTATTGTCATGGTCATATTTGTCTTCTTTTGGAGAAGGTATTGGAAATCACGAAGGAGTTTGGGAATGTCCGGATCTATTTCTATTGCCCGTTCAAGGGAAAAATACAAGTAAGTGGGTTCAATTAGTTAGTATCAATCCTGGTGGACCCAATGGAGGAAGTGCAACTCAATATTTTGTAGGCGATTTTGATGGAAAAGAATTTAAAGTTGATCCTGAATTCCAAAATGCAATGGAAGAAGAACATTCCTATTGGTTAGATTTTGGAAAAGATAATTATGCAGGAGTAACCTTTTCAAATTGGTCTAATAAAGCAAAGGGAGTTTTATATCTAGGTTGGATGTCTAATTGGGAGTATGCTAACGTGGTTCCCACAACCAAATGGAGGAGTGCCATGACTTTAGCTCGCGAACTTGAATTGGTTGAAAATCAAAATGGTTTTCGATTGCGCTCAAAAGCGCCATCAGAATGGGAAGCATATACTTCAAAGGTTTTAGAAAAAGAATCTATTTCAGCAGAGAACGAAACTCTTTTAGTGGAGAAAGGGTCAGTTGATTTATCTGCTGCTCAAGTAAGCTTAAATTTGGTTGATCTCAATAATAAAAAATACACTTTCCAATTAGAAAATACCATGGGAGAGGTTCTGTCGTTTGGAATTGATCAAGAAAAGAATCAATTTTTTATAGATCGGAGTAAATCAGGAGAAACTAATTTTTCTGAAACCTTTAGCATAAAGCCCTCCGTAGCTCCCAGAACAGCAAAATCTACAGCTTTGGACATACAATTTATATTGGATAAAATGTCTTTGGAAGTGTTTTATGACAAAGGTGAGACAGTAATGACGGAGATCTTTTTCAGTCAGGCACCTTTTGAAACACTCCGTTTGAATACAACAGGAAATTCAATTAAAATTGAGGATCTACAAATTCTAGAGCTCAGTAAGAACTGAATCTTTTTGAAAGTAGGAGTAGGGAAATTAGGATGATTAACAAGGGTGTGTCGAAATAGATTATTTGCTATCTTCGGGATTCAATTTTATTAAATGAGATTCACATTCCATAAAGTAAGTTTAAAGAAAAGATTTCCCTTGGCAATTAGTAGAGGGGTACGATATGACTCTTACAATCTTTTTGTCAGCTACGAAAAGGATGGTCATATAGGCTGGGGTGAGGCAGCACCTGGAAATTCTGAAGGAGCAGCAACTCCTGAGGCGGTTCAAGAAGCCTTAGAAAAATTTATTGCGACTGGAATAGAGGGATTTTCTATTCAAGCGTTATATGACCGCGCAAGGGAAATGCAAATTCCACCTTGTGCCTATGTAGCCTTGGATACTGCTTTTTGGGATTGGACTGCTAAGAAAGCACAACTCCCTTTGCGACAACTATTAGGTTTTTCTAAACCTCATACTCCGACTTCTGTAACCATAGGAATTAATCCACCAGAAGTTGTAAAAGAGCGAGTACCATTACTTTTAGACGGAACCACAGTTCAATCATTAAAAATAAAATTGGGTTCTCCAGATGGAATTGAAGCCGATAAAATGATGTTTAATCAAGTCGTTGAAAGTACCAAAAAGTACAAGGTAAAATTAAGAGTGGATGCGAATGGAGGTTGGGACGTCACTCAAGCACAACACATGATGCAATGGCTTGCAGAACGTAAAGTGGATTATATAGAACAACCCTTAAAAGAGGGTGAAGAAGAGGGCCTAAAAACTCTTTTTAAAGGAAGGGCATTGCCCATATATGTGGATGAATCCTGTCGTTTTTCTCAAAATATCCCTGGATTTGCAGCACATGTAGATGGGGTAAATATGAAATTAATGAAGTGCGGTGGAATCACAGAGGCTTTAAGAATTATAGCCACAGCAAGAGCCCATGGATTGAAAACAATGATCGGCTGTATGAGCGAATCTTCAGTAGCTATTGCTGCTGCTGCTGCCTTGACAGGAGGAATTGACCATATAGATTTAGACTCACATTATAACTTGGCTCCAGACCCCTCGGAGGGAGCACCCATGATCAATGGAGTAACCCTACCTCCAGAAATTCCTGGTCACGGAGCATATTTAAAAGAAGAATTTTATGCTTAATTCACATCATAAAATTGCCGTTTATATGGAAGGTCACATTGATAGTGACTACGGAAAGATGGGAACCGGTGTGGTTCGATATTTAAAAAATCCTATAGTTGCAGTGATTGATCAAGCATTTGCAGGGAGGCAAATGAATGAATTTATGGATACCACAAAACAGGTTCCAATTTTAAGCTCTCTAAAAGAAGCCATTTCAAAAGGTGCTGAGGTATTGGTTCTTGGTATTGCGCCCTCTGGAGGACGGATCCCTGAATCTTGGAATGCGGTGATTGAAGAAGCTTTAGAAAATGGATTGTCTATTGTAAATGGGTTACATGACTTGTTGCAACCCAAATGGGGAAGTAAAATTAAGAACCCAGCTCAGCAATGGATTTGGGATGTTCGTGTGCCTCAATTTGTTCCCCCTATTGCAACAGGTAAAGCAGCGAATCTAAATAATAAACGAGTCCTTTTTGTGGGGACAGATATGGCGGTAGGGAAAATGACTGCTGGCTTAGAATTATACTCTTGGTTACAAAAACAAAAAGTGAATACAGGTTTTGTGGCTACGGGGCAAATAGGAATTACCATCACGGGTAATGGAATACCTTTAGACGCCTTTAAGGTAGATCATGCTTGTGGAGCTGTGGAACAAGTTGTTTTGGAACAGTCTGAAAAAGAGATAGTACTTGTTGAAGGACAAGGTTCTCTATTACATCCAGGAAGCACTGCTACGCTCCCATTGATGCGGGGAAGTTGCCCTACACATCTTATTTTATGTCTCCGTGCGGAAAAAACATCGCTTAGAAGTCCTGAACATATTCGTATTCCTGATTTAAATGATTTTATTGCTTTAAACGAATCTTTAGCCACAGTTGTAGGGACTTTTCCTTCAGCAAAAGTTATAGGAATAGCGGCCAATACTAGCACGCTCTCTGAAGAAGACGCTCAAACGTATTTAAAAATGACAAGACAAAAAACAGGTTTGGTTGTTACGGACCCTGTTCGATATAGTATTGATCCAATTGGAGAAAAGTTACTTTCAGATTAGTACATTTTTTCGCGATCAACTTGAAATCTTGGCTTGAGTCCTTTTTTAATTAAATCAAAACTTTCCAAAACTTGAATCACACTTTCTTTGGGATAAGTAAGACTAGCGATATGAGGAGTGATTTGTACTTTAGGATGATGCCATAAAGGACTTGATTCATGTAAAGGTTCTTGTTCAAAAACATCTAGAAAAGCTCCAGAAAGCACGTTTGAATCTAATGCAGCTAGGATGTCTTTTTCTACTTGGACTGCCCCTCTTGAAACATTAATCAGGTAGGTGGGTTCATCTAATTTATTAAAGAGCTTTTCGCTTAATAAGCCATGCGTTTTAGGAGTATAGGGCACGGTACAAACAAGGACATTAATTTTCGAAAGGAAGGTGTCTATTTCTCCTTCACTATAAGATGGAAACGGAGTTTGTTTTGGGGAATTACTATAGCCAAAAACAGAAAAACCCATATGGTTCAATTTGTTTGCTGCGTCCATTCCCAAGTGACCTGTTCCAAGAACACCGATCTTTAAATCTCTCTCATTAAATTCAAACTGAGCCCAATGTTTCTTTTGTTGTGCTTTTTGGAAATCGTAAAAAGATCTTTGGTGGTTTAAAACCGCCATCAAAATATAATTTGACATAGAAAAAGCCATCAATGGGTCCACTACTCGGCATACGGGAATGTGTTTTGGAACTGTATTATCAGACAAAACATGGTCCACACCAGCGCCCATTGAAAAAATCAATTTCAGATTTTTAAATTTTTTTAGCGCATTCTTGGGCTGTTTCCAAACCATTACACATTCAATATCTTCAGGAGTATCCGTTTCTAAACCAATTAGCAAAGGAATATTTGGAGCTAATTTTTCAAAGTCTTCTTTCCATTTTTGTGTAGGTACAGGCGGAGCTATTATGGCGAAACGCATAGGACTTGATTTAAAATTTGATTTTTAAAGATACTTCAATTTGAGTACTTTTATTGAAATTAAAACTACACCATGAAAGTTATTTTAAATCAAATTTTCATTACACTTCTTGTTTTCACAACACTAAGTTGTTCAAAAGATTCAGAAGCTCAAGAGACAGATCAAGTCTTATTTGAAGCTATAGCTGAAAAAATTTTAGTGAAAACAAATGCGATAAGAAGCTCCCAAGGAAAACCCGATTTAGCTCAAAATGACGAAATGGATATTTTAGCCTCCGTACATAGTCAAAACATGGTGACCCATGATTTTTTTGCGCATGTAGATCACGAAAATAAAACACCTTCAAATCGTGCAGACGATTTAGCTTTTTCATGGTCCAGTATTGCAGAAAATATTGGACAAGTTCCGTGGTTTCAAAATGTAGATGGTTGTGGTGATACCCGATCTGCAGAAGCAATTTCTACATGTGTAGTGGAAGGGTGGAGAAATTCACCCGGGCATTATACCAATATGATTGGAGACTATTCAGAATTAGGTGTAGGGATTGCATTTACAAAAGACAGCATTGCTTTTTTTACTCAAGTTTTTCGTAACCCTTAATCATTTACAATGATAATCTGCAGCGCGTGTTGCAATTTGATTGTTGGGTTTCACATTGACTTTATATCCCAGTGAATTTGCCCATCCTTTGGCAGCAGAAATTAATTTGTTGGACTTGAAGTTCTCATCTTCATTGTAGTCCATATCAATTTCAACTTTGACGCTTATTTTTTGAGTGACCCATTCAGCAAGGTCAATGCTTAATTCTGCTTCTTTCCAAAGGCGGGTCCACATGTCTCGAATTATGCTAACCGTTTTCTTACTTAAAATATAATGCACCCCTCTTGTACCCAGACGGTACGCGATTACAGTAGTATAGATCGATTCTTTATTTATGTTTTGCGAATCGGTACCAATATGAATTTCTGCATAGGGATAATTTTCAATCACTTTTAGGGTATGGCTGATAGGATCAATTCGATTGCCGTGGATGTCTTTAAATAAGAGCATTGTCTTTAACTTGATTAAATATAGTAATTTGGTATGAACAAATTCAATTCCTTTATGACAACAATCTTGTTTGATGTTTGTAATCTTTTAATTCTCTTGGTTTGGGGTTTGGTTCTCTTTTTTCCAAGGTGGAAAATTTCTGAAAACCTGATTTCTTATCCTTGGGTTCCTTTGGGGATTAGTTTTTTTTACAGCTATTTTATCGTTGTTTCTGGGGGACTTGTAGAAGCTGATTTTTCCAGTTTAGAGGGAATTGTAAGTCTTTTTAAAAACACAACCCCCGAATCTGCTGCTGCGGGTTGGTTACATTATTTAGCCTTTGATTTTTGGGTTGGAACTTGGATAATTCGACATAGCAGAAAAAATGAGATTGCTCATTTAGCAATCATTCTCCCGCTTCTTTGTACGTTCATGTTAGGCCCCGTAGGGATTATGATTTATAGCTTGCTGTTCTTTGGAATTCGACAATTTAGGAAGGCCAAATAAAACGTATTCTTTGATTAAGGTCGGGGTGTAAGGAGTTTGCAATGGGGCAAGTCAAACCCGCTTTTTCGAGGATTTTTTGTGTTTTTTCATCAAAACTTTTTGGAAAGAAAACATCAATTTTCACTTCAACGATTCTACGGGGTTCTGTCCCCATTACTTTGGTTACTTCAGCCTTAGTTCCATCAATATCTACTTCTAAATTCCTCGCCTTGATTCCCATAATGGTAATTAAACAAGATGCCAATGCCGTAGCCACAAGATCAGTTGGGGAAAAGGCTTCCCCTTTCCCATGATTATCAACTGGTGCATCGGTGATAATTATTTTTTCAGAGGCCAAATGAGTAGCAGTCGTTCTGAGGTTTCCAAGATATTCAACGGAACTGGTCATAGTTTAAAGAAGTTTAGATTAACAATAGATTCCTATTCAAAAATAAACAACTTTGGTTTGTATTGTGTAATTTAGAATCAAACTATCCTAATGAAAATAAAATGGGGTTTAAAAATCATCTTTCTTGTCTGTGCTATTTTATGTGGTATAGTAGTGGGAATTATGTACACTAAACTTTCTTTTATTGACTGGCCTTATGCTATAGGAGGAATTGTTTTTTTAATGATTTCAATCGCAATTCCAGTTAAAAAAAAGAATAAAAAAACGTAACAAGCAATAAAAATGAAAAAATCAGTTTACACTATTCTAGCTTTATTTATGTTGTTTTCAACACAAGCACAAAATAAAAAGACACTTAAAAAAGGAGTGATCCAAGATGTTGAAAATCAAAAAAAGGAATTAATTGAAATTAGTGATACCATTTGGGAAGCTGCAGAAATTGCATTCCAAGAAACGGTCTCTTCTGAAACTTTAATTGCGTATGCTAAGGCAAATGGATTTGATGTTGAAGTAGGTGTTGCAGAGACACCTACAGCTTTTGTAGCGACCTATGGTTCTGGAAAGCCAGTCATTGGGATTTTAGGAGAATTTGATGCATTGCCAGGAATTTCTCAAAAAACAGTCCCTGAAAAGACACCTTTTAAGGAAGGGGCAGCTGGACATGGATGTGGTCATAACCTTTTTGGTACGGCAAGTTTAGGAGCTGCGGTAGCGATTAAAAACTTAATTGCCTCTGGAAAGTTAAAAGGAACAGTAAAATTTTACGGTACTCCTGCAGAGGAAAAGTTTTTCGGAAAGCTATGGATGGCCAGAGCAGGATTATTTGATGATCTAGACGCTTGTGTAGATTGGCATCCCGCAGATCATACTGAAGCAGATGTACAAAGTTCATTGGCTTTAGTTGACTTTAAAGTGGAGTTTTTTGGTCAGACAGCACATGCCTCAGCCGATCCATGGAATGGGCGCAGTGCTTCGGATGCCTTGGAGCTTTACACACATGGAATCAATTCCTATCGTGAGCACGTAAAACCTACCGTAAGAATTCATTACCACATTCAAGATGGAGGTCAAGTGGTCAATGTTGTTCCAGATTATTCGAGATTATGGGTACGTGTACGTGACACAAAAAGAGAGGGCATGAATGAAGTGTACCAACAAGTTGTTAAGATGGCTGAAGGTGCAGCAATATTAGCAAATGTGGACTATAAGGTGAATTTAATTTCTGGGATACACGAAATACTACCTAATCGGAGTGGTGGAGCTGCAATTCAGAAAAACCTAGAGCAATTGGGTTCAATTGAATACACAGAAGAAGAGCAAAGTTTTGCATATAAAATTCAAGAAGCAACATTCAAACCTACTATTGGGATAGACGGATCAATCAGTCCGTTGAAGGCCACCGCTGAGCATCCAATGGGCGGTTCTACCGATGTAGGTGATGTTAGTTTTTTAGTTCCCGTTGTTCGATTGGGAGTGACCACCGCACCAAAAGGAACACCATGGCACTCTTGGGCCGTAGTTGCTTGTGGAGGAATGTCCATAGGGCACAAAGGAATGGTTTATGCTGCCAAAGCGTTGAGTATGACCATGGTCGATTTATTTACAGATAAAACCTTGTTAGAATCCGTTAAAGAGGAGTTTAAAACACGTAAAGGAAGCTATCAGTATGAAGCAATGCTACCTCCTGGTCCCCCACCCGTAGGGCAAGAATAATTTAGTAATGCAAGAATTAAGCGATCCAATTACGTTCTTGCATTTCTTTTTTAACCCCCCTAGAGAGGTATAGAATAGCGATCATGTTGGGAATACACATTAGAGCAAAGGATAAATCGATAATTCCAATGACAACCTCAACAGTAACTAATGCAGAAAAGATAATGCTTCCGATGTAAAAATAATTGTAGTAGTTCCCCCATTTGTTTTTGGTAAGAAAGCCAAAACATTTTACGCCATAATACGAATAGGTGAAGAGGGTTGAAATTCCAAATACAAATACCATAATGAGTAATAATTGATCTCCAAACCCAAAGAATAACCGCCTAAAGGCTTCTAATGTCAATACTATCCCGTTTAAATCTTTTACAAGATAAGCACCACTTATGATGACAATTAACCCAGTAATGGTACAAACTAGAACGGTGTCTAAAAGAGGGCCAAGCATGGCAACGAGACCTTCGTCTGTTCCTTTTTTACTTTGAGATTGGCCATGATACATTGGTGCATTACCAACTCCACTTTCATTTGAAAAAACAGCTCTTCTCACACCCAGGATTACCAGTCCCCAAAAGCCACCGGTCACCATAGTTTGAAAATTAAAGGCTTCTGAAAAAATAAGATTGAATGCAGGTAAAACAGCCTCAATATTTGCAACTAAAATATAAACACCCATTAGAAAATAGAGTCCAACCATGGCGGGAACAAGATTTGAAGTCACCTTAACGATTGATTTAAGACCTCCAAATATTACAGAGGCACTTGCAATGGATAAAACAATCCCAACAATTAGTTTCCATTGAAAATCGCCCAAGTTTACAAAAGAATCAGGGGTGATAACATTCATAAACGTTTGGGTAAGCTGATTGGCAGTAAAGGCAGGGAGTACCCCGAAAAGACCCGCTATTGAAAACCAAACAGCAAGTGATTTCCCCCATTTTTTCATTCCTAGTTTCATATAATACATGGGGCCTCCTAAAGGATCTCCATGTTCATCAGTTTCTCTAAGTTGCACGGCAAGGGTACAGGAATAAAATTTGATGATCATTCCAATTGCTGCGGTTACCCACATCCAAACTAATACTCCAGGGCCTCCTTGATGTATGGCAATTGCTACTCCAGAAATATTACCCAAACCTACCGTTGCGGCCAGGACTGCCGATAAAGCTTGAAATCTGGAAATTCCATGATTTTCTTCTTTGGAAAACAATAATTGAAAAGCCGTTTTTATCTTCAAAAAAGGGTAGCCTTTACTATGAAAAAGTAAAAATAATCCACCACCTATAACAGCAAAAAGCATGATCCATTCTAAAGGGCTAATTAGGATCTTTAAAATTGTTTCAAAGCTAGAAATCCATTGATTCATGGGCGAAAAATAGCGATTAAATTTTGTTAATCACTTAAAATTGATAAACTTTATGGAAAACTATAAGCAATGCAAACACGAAGAGATTGGCTAAGGTCTTCTGTCGGATTAGGGGGATTATTACTAGCGCCCTCCAGTTTACTTTCAGCACAACAAAAAATAGAGTTTCAACCACGAAGTTTAGAACCCATTATTCGATTGAGTTCTAATGAAAATCCATACGGGCCCTCTAAAAAAGTGCAAGAACGTATTCAAAAGTCTTTTGTTCATGGCTGTCGTTATCCTTATGCTTATTCAGATGATTTAGCAGAACAGTTAGCAAAAAAACATGGAGTTGCTCCAGAATCTATTATTATCACTGGAGGCTCAACAGAGGGCTTGCGCATCACTGGTCTAACATTTGCTTCTAATGGAGGTGAAATAATTTCTGGGCAGCCTACTTTTTTAGCAATGATGACTTATGCTGAACAATGGGGTGCTACTATAAATTGGGTTCCAGTAGGAGAAGATAAAGGGTATGATTTGGATGAAATAGAAAAACGGATTTCAGCAAAAACAAAATTGATTTTTTTGTGTAATCCCAATAATCCTACAGGAACTTTGGTTCCAGCCAAGAAGCTTGTTGATTTTTGTGAAGTTGCGAGCAAAAAGGCCATCGTTTTTTCAGACGAAGCGTATTATGATTTTATAGAAACACCAGATTATCCCAGCATGATAGATGCTGTAAAGAGAGGAGATAATGTGATTGTTTCTAAAACTTTTTCAAAAGTGTATGGGATGGCTGGCCTTCGTATTGGTTATTTAATTGCCAAACCTGAAATTGCAACTCAAATACGAAAAAATGTAGTTGCGATGAGTAATGTTTTAGCCATAGAGGCGGCAAAAGAAGCATTAGCTGACAAAGCGTTTTATGAATTTTCGTTACAAAAAAACAGAGAAGCCAAGGCACGTATCTACACCCTTTTGGATCACCTAAAGTTAGACTATGTAGAGTCTCACACTAATTTTATTTTCTTTCATGCGAAAAAAGACATAAGAGAATTAGGTCCAGCGATGCTTGCTAAGGGAGTTCGAATTGGGAGACCTTTCCCCCCTTTTTATGACTGGTGCAGAATTAGTACAGGGACATTAGAAGAGGTTGATGTCTTTATTAAAGGAATGATGGAAATATATGAGGGCTAAGATTTACTTTTCCTTTACTATAATATAAGTAGCTTTAACGCCAGTTGCAAGATTCCAACGATTAGCGCCTACTAATTTTCCTTCGTCGTCAAAAACACGAACTTCAGCTGTATTAGGTCCAGAAGTCCCTTGGTTTAGTGCAACAAAATCTATCTTATTAAAACCCATTACCAGATCAATAGAAATACTGCGAAAGCGTTCCATTAAAAGCACACGAGGAACCACTTCTTTATCATTTACCATAATCCGAATTAAATCCCCGTCTGGAGACTCATGATCTCGAACCGCAATTTGAACAAAACGACCATTGTTTTTGAAATCCCCTAAATACTGATCGGTTTTAAATTGGTTGGGATTTTTTTCCTTCTCCTTGCTTCTATTTAGGCGGTTTAAATATTGTTTTCCAGAGTTTAAAAACTGTTCGTTATTTCCAAAATTAATAGGCGGATTGTTGAGGTCACTTTTTGGATCTTTAAATTCTATAGCAGGATTAAAAAAATCTTCTGAGAGAAAGGCTTTTTTCTCTTTAGGTTGAAGGAGACTTGGTCCTTTGTTTTCTGGAGGTGGAATAACAACCTTAGGCTTATTCGTGGTTTCATTTGGTAATTGTGCCAAAACCCTAGAAAAGGGCAAGCAGAACATTACTATTAAAACAAGATGTTTTATGTTGATCATAAATCCATAGTTATTAACCACAAGACAAACCTAGCAGGAATTATGCGTATTCTCAAGGGATTTAACAACAAATTATAGGATAAAATGGTTTTTTATTTACCTTTAGGTGCAAACCAAAAGACTTAACTCATGCAAATAGCCACAATAGATTGGATAATCATATTTTTATTTTTCGCAATCTCCCTTGGAATTGGGATTTATGTTTCTAAAACCTCTGGAAAAAGCGCAAATGATTTTTTCTTGTCAGGTAGGAGTATGCCATGGTGGTTGTTAGGATTGTCGATGGTGGCAACTACTTTTTCTACAGACACACCCAATTTGGTAACCGATATTGTTCGTACCAATGGTGTTTCTGGAAACTGGGTTTGGTGGGCATTTTTGATTACAGGATTATTAACGGTTTTCGTTTATGCTAAATTATGGCGTAAATCCAACGTTAATACTGATCTTGAGTTTTATGAATTGCGTTATGGAGGAAAACCTGCTCGTTTTTTGAGACAGTTTAGATCCATTTATTTAGGAATTGTTTTTAATGTGATTACGATGTCAGCGGTAACTCTAGCTGCAATCAAGATTGGAGGAATTATGTTAGGACTTGAGCCATGGCAAACTGTTTTAACAGCAGGATTAGTAACGGTAACCTTTAGTGCAATTGGAGGCTTCAAAGGTGTTGTTTATACCGATGTGATTTTATTTTTTGTTGCTATGGGTGGTGCAATTGGCGCTGCTTATTATTTGGTAAATATGCCAGAAGTTGGAGGAATGCAAGCACTATTAGCCAATGAAAACGTTGCAGGAAAATTAAGTATACTCCCTGATTTTGGTAATCGAGAAGCCTTAATCACCTTACTCATCATCCCCTTAGCTGTGCAGTGGTGGAGCTCATGGTATCCAGGTGCTGAACCTGGAGGAGGGGGCTATATTGCCCAAAGAATGCTGGCAGCAAAAGATGAAAATCACGCCATAGGGGCCACATTCTTTTTTAACATCATGCATTATGCTTTGCGTCCATGGCCATGGATTTTAGTAGCGCTAGCTTCTTTGGTCGTCTTTCCCGATTTGGCAAGTATTCAAGAGGCTTTTCCAAATATTACTCCAGACAAATTAGGCCATGATTTAGCTTACCCAGCCATGTTAACTAAACTTCCTACAGGATTATTAGGGCTTGTTTTGGCTTCTCTAATTTCTGCATACATGAGTACGATTTCAACACAGCTGAATTGGGGTTCTTCTTATATCGTTTATGATTTCTATAAAACACAAATTAATCCAGAAGCTTCTCAAAAACGTTTAGTAGCCGTTGGGAGAATTTCTACAGTTGTGCTTATGTTATTAAGCACACTATTGGCTTTGTTACTTCAAAATGCAATGCAGCTTTTTAATTTGCTCTTAGTTTTTGGAGCAGGGACAGGACTTATCTTCATCCTTAGATGGTTTTGGTGGCGCATAAATGCTTGGAGTGAGATTACCGCAATGGTAGCCTCTGGACTTGTTTCTTTATTGCTTACAATACCTTCTATTAAAGCGAGTCTTTTTGGAACAGAAGGCGTTTTCCCTTCATGGGCAGAATTTCCTTTTGTTGTTTTTGTAACCACATCTCTTTGGCTTTTAGTTACTTATTTAACGCCTTCCGAAGACAAGAGTGTATTGCGCTCTTTTTATAAAAAGATACAGCCCGGTGGACCAGGATGGTCAAAAATTATTCAAGAAGCTAAAGCGGAGTCTATTGAAATTGTAGATAACGATGAAGGCTGGAGTGTACCTTCAGGGATTATTGCAATGTTGTTAGGCTGTGTGATGATTTACAGCACTATGTTTGCAACCGGCTATTATATTTATGGGGACTATCAACTGGCATTCCCCTTAACAGGATTGGCAATTGTTTCAGCTTATTTTTTAGTCAAAATATGGAAAAAAGTTAAAGCATCAGTGCTTTAACCTAAAATGATTCCAGCAATAGTTGCTGACATCAAAGAGACCAATGATCCAGCTATCATCGCTTTAAAACCGAGTTCTGTTAAGAGTTTTCGCGCTTTTGGCGCAAGAATTCCAATCCCCCCAACTTGTATTCCTATGGAAGCAAAATTGGCAAAACCACAAAGCATATACGTGGCCATAACTACTGATTTTTGATAGGTAAAATGTAAAGAATTACTACTGCTTTTTAAGTCTACTAGTTGGGTATACCCAACAAATTCACTTGCTACTAATTTAATGCCCAATAACTGCCCCATCAAGGTAATATCATCCTGTGCAACACCAATAAGCCACATCAGCGGGGCAAAAACATAGCCTAGCACAAATTCAATAGAAAAGCGGTCGTAAACTGTATTGTTGGCCACCCAAATGTTCAAACCTAAAAGATCTCCTACACCACTAAAGATATTATTGATTAATGCGATCAGCGCAATAAAAACCAATAACATTGCAGCGACATTTACAGCCATTTTAATTCCTTCTCCAGTTCCAATTGAGATTGCCGAAAGAAAGTTTTCACCAATTTTATCATGAGAAACTTTTATATCGGTGACAATTTCTTCGGTCTGAGGATAAATTATTTTTGCAATGACTACTGCTCCAGGCGCAGCCATAACTGAAGCAGCCAGAAGACTTTTGGCAAACTCCAAGCGTTGAACGGGATCATCGCCACCCAAAAATCCAATATAAGCTCCCAAAACACTCCCTGCTACCGTAGCCATTCCACCTACCATCAAAAGGAAAACTTCTGAGCGATTCATCTTTTCCAGATAGCCTTTGATTAATAAAGGCGCCTCTGTCTGACCTAAAAATATATTTCCTGCAACCGAGAGACTTTCGGCTCCAGAGATTTTAAAAAGCTTGGTTAATCCCCATGCGAGAAACCCTACTACTTTTTGAATGACTCCAAAATAGTATAAAATGGAACTAAGAGCAGAAAAGAAAATGATAACCGGAAGTGCTTGAAACACAAAAATAAACCCATACGTTTCAACATTCCCAAATTCTCCAAGTAACATTTTAGTTCCCTCACCCGTATATTCAAGTATTTTGATAAAGAAGCTTCCTAGAGATTCGAAAATACGTTTAATGAAATCGATTTTTAAAACCCCTATGGCAATAACAATCTGGGATAAAAGACCAATACCTACTGTTTTCCAAGCAATCTGTTTTCTGTTAACACTAAAAAGAACCGCAATCAGAAGAAGTACACCCATCCCTAGTATACCTCTTAACAAAGAAGTTAATGAAAGACCATCACTGGGAATTAAATCCATTTGTACATTTTATTAAGCTAAAGATAACAATTCAATTATCTTTACACTTTAAATCTAAAATCACATGAAAAACTTTTTTATATTTTTTATGTTCTGCTTTTTGATGTTTTCCTGTCAGTCTGATGCATCTACGGAGCAACAAGAGGAGAATGAAGAGCGTTCACAATTAACTCCAGAACCCGAACCCGAACCCGAAGAAAGAGTTTTGGTATGGTCGGACGAATTTGAAGGCACTTCTTTGGATTTGAATAATTGGAGTTTTGAAATAGGAGACGGTTGTCCAAATTTATGTGGTTGGGGGAATAATGAACTTCAATCGTATACAGACAGTAATCACCGATTAGAGGATGGAATGTTAGTGATTTCTGCAAAAAAAGAAACGGATTACACTTCGACAAGAATCTTGACTAAGGGGAAGCAGGAGTTTACATACGGGAGAATAGAGACTCGAGTCAAAGTCCCTACGGGTGCTGGTCTTTGGCCTGCTTTTTGGGCTTTAGGCGCAGATATTGATACTGTTTCATGGCCAGATTGTGGAGAAATAGATATAATGGAATATGTTGGAAAAAATCCTGGTCAAATCTTTACTTCAGTCCACACACGAAGTAGTCATGGGAACACAATTAACACACAAATAACTCCTGTACCCAATATAGAAGATGGGTTTCATGTTTTTGCAATTGATTGGACGGAAGATTATATAGACTTCTTTCTAGACGATAATAAAGTATATCGTTATGCAGCTCAAATACAAACTCCCGAAACATGGCCATTTAACAAGCCTTTTTTCTTGCTTATAAATTTAGCAATTGGTGGAAATTTTGGGGGTCCAGTAGGAAATACAGTAACCTTCCCCAAAGAATACTTCATTGACTACGTTCGTGTTTATCAATAAAATTAAAATTCTGTTTCCAGTATTTTTTTAATTACATCACGAGTCGTCATAAGTTTTATTTTGTGAACACTATCGTTGTATTGTCCAGTTTCAATTTTATTTTCTAATAGGGTCAAAATTTCTTTGGCTGTAATTTCCTTCATTTCTTTAATTTAATTCATGGGAACCTCAATGATCAAGATCCTAGTGTTTTCTTTGGCGATTATGGAAATAGAATTGGTTTCCCATACACCAAGAGCATCTCTTTTCTGCAATCTTTGTCCTTCAATTTCTGCGGTGCCTTCTATGATAAAAATATAAACACCATTTCCTTCTTTGTTTAAAGGATAAGAGACTGTTGTTTCTTGGTTGAAATCTCCCAAATGAAACCATGCGTCCTGGTGAATCCATAAAGTTGCACCTTCAGAATTGGGAGTGATAATGGGATAAAGCGTATTTGTTTTTTTAAACTCTTTGATACTTTTTTGATCATATCGTGGAGTCACATTTTTTTGATTGGGGAAGACCCAAAGCTGAAGCAAATTGACTGATCGATCACTGTTTTTATTGTATTCGCTGTGATAGACACCCGTCCCTGCACTCATCACTTGGATTTCATCGGCTTCAATTACTCCAATATTATCCATGCTGTCCTTATGTTCCAGTGCCCCTTCCAAAGGGATGGTAATGATTTCCATATTGTCGTGGGGATGCGTTCCAAACCCTTTTCCTGGCGCAACAATATCATCATTTAAAACACGAAGTGCACCAAATTGAATTCGTTCTGGATTAAAATAATTAGCAAAACTAAAGGAATGTCTTGCTTGGAGCCAGCCATGATTTGCCTCTCCTCTGGTTTGAGAAGAGTGAAAGATTTTTTTCATTTATTCGTTTTTCTTTTTTTCAACTTCAAGCTTTTTATTGGCCGTTACAACAGTATCAATAAGTTTTTTTTTGGTGTCTAAATATTCAATTAATGTTTTGATTTTTTCTTCATTTTTTCGCTTTTCAGCCAACTTAGCTTTCTCTTCAGCAATAGTATTTTTAATTTCCATATATGTACTTGCTATAAAACCAATTACAATTGCAATGGCAACAATGAACGCAACAATTTCTTCTGAATCAGAGAGGTACATATAATCATTATCTTTGTGTAAATTTATAAAATAGGAGCTAGGATGGGTAGAGTTTTTGAGGGAATTTGGAGTTTTGGAATGTCATTGTGTTTTTTGATTTCATTTCATAATCTTCATGCACAGGATTCTAGCCAAACAGTAACAGTTACGCTAGAAGAAGTTTCCATAGAAGCTTCAAAGTTGGATACTCCCAGAACTGTTCTTCCTTTTTCTTTAAGTGTTATCAATTTGAGAGAGGTGCAAGCAATGCATCAGCAACTTTCTTTACAAGAATATTTGGGAGCAATCCCCGGTCTGTTTTCCCTTAATGCTAACAATTATGCACAAGATTTGCGTATTTCGATTCGTGGATTTGGTGCTCGTGCTGCATTTGGAATTCGTGGAATCAAAATAATTGTTGATGGAATTCCAGAAACCACACCCGATGGACAAGGGCAAGTGGATAATCTGCCGTTGGGCTTATTACAAAGTATTGAAGTGCTTCGGGGACCTTCCGCAAGTTTGTATGGAAACGCTTCAGGAGGGGTACTTTACTTAAATACTTTAGATTCGTTGAAAGATGAAGCTGTTCGTTTTAGAACTACTTTAGGAGCTTTTGGGCTGCAATCTTACCAACTGAGTGCTTCATTTAAATCAACAAAAACAACATCCCTTTTTTATTATAATCGAACAAAAACAAATGGCTTTCGTGCTTTTAGCGGTTTAGAGCAAAATGTTTTCAATGCTAAAGTAAAACACGAATTGACTTCCAAAGCAAGTCTTCAACTGCAGCTGAATTATACCAATAGTCCTAGAGCAGAAGATGCTGGTGGCTTGACCATGAGTGAGGTTTTGGCAGATCGAAAACAAGCAAGACAACGTAATGTAGACTATGATACTTATGAGAAAATAAATCAATTCAAACTAGGTTTGCGTTGGCTACAACAGTGGCGCACTCAATGGAAATTAGATACCTATGCATTTTATTCTTTTCGAGATTTTTATGGAAAATTACCTTTTGAAAATGGAGGAATAATTGATTTATACCGAAATTATTATGGTTTAGGGAGTAGGTTAACCTACACAGACAAAAAGGAAAACTGGCGCCATAGATGGCAAATAGGGACCGAAACTGCCTTACAAAGAGACCAAAGAGACCGCTTTTTAAATCAAAGCGGAACCCAAGGGGCTAATGTGTTTTCACAAGAAGAACGTTTTGGAAGTTTAGGCTTTTATATCTTAGATGAACTACAATCCAAGAAATGGTTACTTAGGACAAGTTTGCGTTTTGACCATCAAAATTTAGGCACAGATAAAGGGGTTGATAACCAAAACTACACTGTTTTAAACCCAAGCGTTGGCTTAAGTTATGCGGTTGTAAATCAACAACACCTCTTTTTTAATTTTTCCACTAGTTTTGAGACTCCTGCTTTGTCTGAGCTTTCTGCAAATCCTTCAGGGGATGAGGGGTTAAACTTAGATTTAGATCCATCTCGAGCGATAAATTATGAGGCGGGATGGAAGGGATTAGGTGCTAATACGAGATTTGAGGCAAGTGTTTTTTACATAAAAAGTTCAAACGAAATTTTGCCCTATGAGCTGGAGGCTTTTCCTGGGCGTTCTTTTTACCAGAATTCTGGAGCTACCCAGCGTTATGGGGTAGAACTTTTTGGTGAAGCCCGATGGAATGAATGGAAACTCCAAGCCAGTTTAACCCAAGCCTCTTTTCAATTTGATGCAGAGACAGATGATTCTTCAGAATTGGAAGGGAATCGTTTGCCTGGAATTCCAAATTCTCAAGCGTTTCTTCAATTAGAATATATCACTTTGAACAAATGGCAATTTCAGTTGACAGGAGAACATATTGGAAAATTCTATGCAAACTCTACCAATACAGCAAAAGTGGAGGGATATCAACGTCTCCGTATTCAAGCTAGAAAAGGAATTGATTTCTCTTGGGGGCGAATGGACTTTTTCACAGGGATTCACAATCTTTTGAACGCAACTTATTTTGATAATATCCGACTAAATGCTTTTGGATCTAGACACTATGAGCCTGCCCCTGGAAGAAATTTCTTTGGAGGAATCTCCTTTGGTTTTTGAATAAGTTGTTTACACCCCCCTAGCCCCCCTTGTAAGGGGGGAGGTTATGATTCTCTGTCGAATACCTTTTTCAGGGGCGAAGTATGGTTTTCCATCCAGCTCCTTATTGATAAAGTAAAGTTGATTTTAAAAAATAAAAAATCCCCTCTAGAAAGAGGGGAAGGTTTTACGCAGTAAAAGCAGGGGTGTGTAGTTAAGGTTTGGTTTTCAAAAGCAGTTGAAAACACCCCCCTAGCCCCCCTTGTTAGGGGGGAAGTTATGATTCTCTGCCGAGTACCTTTTTTAGGAGTCAAGTATGGTTTCCCTCCCAGTTCCTTATGGGAAAAGTGAAGTTCATTTAAAAAAATAAAAAATCCCCTCTAAAAAGAGGGGAAGGTTTTATGAAGTAAAAGCAGGGGTGTTGTTTAGGCTTGGTGTTCAAGACAGCAGTTGAAAACACCTCCCTAGCCCCCCTTGATAGGGGGGAGGTTATGATTCTCTGCCGAGTACCTTTTCAGGGGCAAAGTATGATTTCCCTTCTAGCTCCTTATAGGTATAGTGAAGATGATTTTAAAAAATAAAAAATCCCCTCTAAAAAGAGGGGAAGATTTTACGCAGTAAAAGCGGGGGTGTGTTGTTTACATTTGGTTTTCAAAAGCAGTAGTTAAAAACACCCCCT
>Ga0209138_1000610_pt1 | contig 34324 bp, 61 predicted proteins | sample SaaInl3SG_22_DNA_FD_184645 | JGI IMG/M metagenome (GOLD analysis project Ga0209138, IMG submission 184645) | Marine microbial communities from expanding oxygen minimum zones in the Saanich Inlet - ESP_153SG_22_DNA (SPAdes) (version 2) | ecosystem: Environmental > Aquatic > Marine > Intertidal...
ACTGTTTGTTAGTACTCCTACTGTAGGATCTTCGTCAGCAACTATAAGGGTAATAAGGCTAATAAATGTAGCAGTATCTGCCGCAGTAATTGTTCCACGTTTGCCTGTCAGTCCTTGATAGTTAAGAGTAATATTTGCCATTATTAGTACTCCTGTTGATTTGGATACATGCTAGGATCCTTAACACGAATATCATGTGGGTGCTTCGGACCGTTTACTCCGCCGCCTGCGTCTGTTGTTACTGCTTCGATACCTGTCACTGTTGGATGTGGTTCGTTAGCATATTCAGCATCTGGATTGTGTGCTTCAATGCCTGCGAGTTGTCTAAATCTTCTCACGTCATCGTGTTCGCTGTTTGGAGCCTCTGGTTCAATTTCCATATCAGGCTGTCCATCTTGATCTAGATCAAAGTTAACACTGTCGTCGTCACGTGATACAACAGGTGGTTTGTTTTGTTCTCCGTCAACTAAGTCTAGTATGTCTCTAATAATATCTGTAATTCTCATAATTTATCCTATAGTGCCGCTATTCTTGTTTTGAAGTCGTTGAAGTCAATACTCGAAGCAACAATGTTCTTTAATTCAGCAATACTAATATAAACACTACTACCGCTTGATAAAACACTATCACCTGTACTATTTACAGTAGCAGGCAATACTTCAGAATAACTACTCGCTCTAATAGCCGCTGGATCAGTAATATCAATTCCAGCGTCAAGAGCTATCAAGTTGTCAGTATTAATAGTTTCCCATTGTTCGCTTGTGTCTTCATAATAGTTTGATGTAGTTAAAGCGATTCCTGTTATATTTCCATTACCATCAATAGTTGCGCTATAAACACTAGGCTGAAATGTTGGATATCTTTTAGCAGGATCAGACCATATCCAAGTTGCTTGGTCGATAACAGTAGCACTTGCTGGAGCACCTGTTGCGTAATATTGCTGTCCTTGTTGACGATCATCAAAGATTGAATCTGGTCTAAATTTTACATCAGTTACTCCAGGAATTGTTGAACCTTGCGGAAGCGAAAGTCCTCCAGACGCTGTTGCTGAAAGAACAGCATTGCCAAGAAACATAGTGTTTCCGCTCAAATATAAATCGTTAAATCTTTTAGTCGGACTACCTATATCATACGCAATATCTTGATCTGGAACAATACTACCTTTTACTGTTCCATCTAGGTTAACATACGATCCAGTACCGTCAACAATAACTGTACTATCGTCACCAACTACTGTGCCTTTTAAATCACCGTAAATGCCGCCTGACGCATATATCTTGTTGTCAACACTGTCGACCATAATTGAACTATCGTCAGCAAACACACTACCTTTAAGGTCTTGAATAATTTCATTAAATTGGGCATCTAGTACAATTCTATCATTAACACTGTCAAGTGTAACAGTTACGTTTGTATGGTCACTGTGGTTAAGCAATGGTCCTACAACATCAATAACGTTGCCACTGCCGGAACCAATCAGTGTGTATAATTCTGTGAAGTTTGAGTTTACCTTTGTAAACGCTGTGCGCAACGGATCGCCATTGTTATCGTTAGCACCCGTTCCCAAATCAATTACTTGTTTTGTCATTTTTTTCTGCCCAAATGTGTTTGTCTACCAATTACAATAAAGTAAATAGCTCAGTAATATGTATATTTAGCGCAACGAACTATGATTGATAAAGAACCTTTTAGACAGTTAATTGAAGAATTAAAAGCATCCGGCAAGTATCGTGTGTTTAACGACATCCTTAGAGAAGCCGGAGACTATCCTCATGCCATATGGTATGGTCCATACAACATTAAAAAGATTGTAAACTGGTGTAGCAATGACTACTTGGGCATGGGTCAGCACAAGGTTGTGCTAGATGCTATGCGTACCGCACTGGATCAAACAGGTGCGGGTAGTGGCGGCACTAGAAACATTGCTGGTACGAGCCATTATCATGTAGCATTAGAACATGAACTAGCAACACTTCATAATAAACAGCGCAGTTTATTATTCTCATCTGCTTATGTAGCAAACGAGTGGAGTCTCATTGCTCTCGCTAAAATTGTAAAGAACATTGAATATATCAGCGACAGTAAAAATCATGCTAGTCTTATCGAAGGTATACGGCATAGCAAAGCACCTAAGGTTATCTTTGAGCATAACAATCTAAAAGACCTAGAACAGAAACTTAAAATTAGTTTTGCTCGTAAACAAACACCTTGTATTGTTTTTGAAAGTGTTTACTCAATGGACGGAGATATTTCTCCTGTTAAAGAAATATTAAGGCTTGCTAAGAAATATAACGCAATCACTTATATTGATGAAGTACATGCTGTCGGACTCTACGGAGATACTGGCGGCGGTATTACTGAGATGCTTGGTGTACAGGATCAAGTGGACATTATCAACGGAACACTAGGCAAGGCATTTGGTGTACAAGGCGGATACATTGCGGCGGATGAAGTTGTTATTGATGCTGTTCGTAGTATTGCTAGCGGCTTTATCTTTACAACATCAATGAGCCCTGTAACTTGTGCTGGCGCACTTGCCGCAGTAAAGTATCTCAAGAAACACAATGAGCTTAGAGAAACTCATCAAGAAAGAGCAAGATATCTAAAACGTTTGTTAATAGGAAATGGGCTACCTATTTTAGAAGGCAATACACATATTGTTCCTGTACTAGTAGGCGATGCGTTTAGATGTAAAGAAATGAGCGATACACTGTTAAGTGAATATAACATTTATGTACAACCTATCAACTATCCTACTGTTGATGTAGGCACAGAGCGTTTACGGTTTGCTCCTACTCCGTTTCATACAGATGCCATGATGACCGACTTGGTTGATAAACTAAAGATTCTGTTTAAACTTTAGCACATACATTAGATAATGCTTTTCTTCCATATATCCTGTAATGGTTATCTCATATCCCCAATAGACATGGTCAGGCGTAAGATTCCATTCGAGGTCTTCACCATGCTTGGCGGCAAACTTACCTTCTGGAGAACATTCCCATTTGATCAAAGGCTCAGCGGCATAGAGGACAGGATCCTCTACATCTCCCATTTTAATTTTAGCAAAGCAATACTTAGATTTTTTCGCCTGCTTTGAATCCGCGGAATCGCAGGAATCTTGGAAAACGGAGTGAGTATGATCCGTCTTGGTTTTGTGTGATGGCATCAGCTCTTACCTCAACAATTTGACCAGGCAGGCTATCACGGCTATCCCAAAACTCAATTCGATTATCATCGCTAAACCCACTACCAACATTGACGGCAATATCTTTCCCGTCGTCACGTCCGGAGCAAACCAGTGCACCCAGTCGTCCCACATTTCTACCAGTACCTTCTTCAATTGCTTTTACCTCCAAGGAGACTTCAATGAAAGGCTTTTGTTTAAGCCACGACGTACTACGCTTACATTCATACTTGGCATCAGGGTCTTTAATCATAATGCCTTCGTAGCCCGCTTCTACCATTTCCTTATTGTAGTCCTTGAACTCAATCTCATCAGTCATTACGTCAAGGTCAAATGTTTTTTGTGGAACAATTTCAACACAACCGATCTGTTCAAACACCTTGGCAAATGTTTTTAACAATTCGCTTCGACGCTTTTGACCAAGCACACTCTTGCCTTGTTTGAATTCAACAAGCGGAATGATATCAAAGGCCATCAGTTTGGCATCTTGTGCTTGTACATTGTCCTTTCGGTGTACCTGCTTCATTAGATCCTGGAAAGAGTTTGAAACAACTTCTCCATCAATAACATATGAACGACCTATGTCTTGAATTACATCTAGCAAGCCGTCTGTGATGTGTGTAAAGTTTTCCAGTACCTTACCGTTACGTGTGTATTGTACTACGGTATGATTCTGAAAGTCTACTACAGTTAGGCAACGAACGCCATCTAGTTTGGGCTCTACAAGTTTCTTGCCTGTAATCTTTGATTCGTGATTAGCGCCATCATGGGCCAGCATACATTCAAACACAGGAACCTTGTATGCGTCCTTCTTCATCTTCTTGGCTACTTTGTTTACAGTCTTTTCACTTACACCGCATCGTAGGTCCTTGATAAGAATACGACGGTACCAGTCATTCCATTGTTCCTCTGTTGCTAGATCCATACACAACTCGACTGCCCTGCGAGCAGTATTGCCTGTGAGCTCACGCTTATTCAAACGTCCTGCTAGTTCTTTAAATGTAGTCCAAGCAAGACCTTGTGGAGTTTCTGCTGGTTTTTCTTTTACAGGAATCTGCTTCAAACCAAACGTATACAATTTGTCAAGGGCCATAGTAACACCCTCAAAGAACTCGTCAAGTCCTTCTTCCATTGCCGCTTCGAGAATGGCTTCTTTTTCTAGTCGACTAGGATGTGTTTCTAGTGCGTGGATAATATAAGTCGGTTGTGTACGCATGTATTCTCCTGCTGTTGTAAATTTTAAGTCGCCCATTTCGCTCATGCCATTGCTCTTTCTACTTTTGCTAATACTGTTTTTGAATGTTTACAGTAACCGTGAAACGCAAACCCTGTACAGTCACAGTTAAAGCCCTTGTCATGTAGTTCTACATTATATTCTTTGCCTTTGCTACCTAGCATAGGCCAGACAATGCCTACCATCCAGTGTCCTTTTGGATTGAATTGAGTAGGCTTTAGATAACGTTCAAACTTTGACTTTTTCATAGTTGCCTCTGCTTTCTGTGAATTCATATTAATATTATAGCATCTATGAGGTATTTGTCAACCACGTTTCAGTTCGTGTAATAAAAATTCTTTAGAGTCACACCAATAGGTTTCCCAAACTGGATCTCCGGGACCTGTCACCATGCTAGTAATAACTTCACATCGTTTAAGCCAAATGCGCTTCCCACTTAGGTAACAGCGCCTAGGCAAAAGCGATAGTTTCTGTTGGTGTTCAATCCTGCGATTGTTGAACATCCACCGATCCGGCAGACCCATGCTTATTCTTTCTGGTATTGGCATAATTGTATAATTCTATTTTTGGCGGGCCTAACAGGACTCGAACCTGTAGCCTCAAGTTCCGCAAACTTGTGTGGTATCCAGTTCCACCATAGGCCCGTTAGCATTTCCAAACATATATTTTATCTTGCTTCTTCTTGCCCTTTTGCTGACCCAACTGCTGTTTTAGATCTTCTTCTTCGTCGCAGGGTTTGAGTCCGTGAGCAATAGCATCATCATACATCTTTGGACTTATGTTAAACGCAACATTACCACCCGGCTGTATGTTATCAATACATTTTTGCCATAGCGGAATAAAGAACTGTTCATAAAAAGCCTTGTCACTTTGCCACGGTTCCATGTGTTCATACAGTTCTAAATTAACATACGGTGGTGATGTTAGTACAAAATCATAATTCAAGTTAGAGAAGTCTACATCCAAAGCACTTTGCCAAATCATATCTAGTTTAGATGACTGTTGTTCAAACAGCCCATTACCAAAGTTGCGTTCATCATTTAGAAACTTTACCATTTGATCATAGGCATCTTTCATCTCTGTGTTTGTGTCAATGCCTGTATAATCAATTCCTAAACTCCAAGCACCTAGCATACGTCCTCCCCAACCTGCTGTAGGATCCAACACACTCTTTGCTTTGTACTTCTTGTATAGATACTTGGCAGTTGTGCTCTTGAACATAACAATACTGCCTAGGTTAATTCTAAAACATTCAAACACATTACCAGCGGCAGTTCTTCCGCCTCTGTTTCTAAGTTTAGTTTGCTCTATCAACTTATCCCATTCAGTTTTGTCGTTCCAAATGTCATAGATTGTCTTACCATTCTCACGTTTACAATTCAATAGGTTTTTAAACTGAAAGTGATATAGGAAAGGATTACCAGCAAAGTTGTTTTCGTTAGAGTCTGCCTTGAACTTGTCTAAGTTAGCAAGGTCACGCTGTAGTTCTTCTGTTGTAATCAATTTGTGATTTTCAATGTCACCTATTGTTACACTATCCAAATGTTTGTTTACTGGTTTTAAATCGTCTGCCATATATTCTCTTTGTATTTCAACCCCTGAATCATATTTTGTGGAGGGCCAGCAAATGTTCCTGTGTGATAGCGTATGTGCCATTCTACTGTTGTAGGCTCGCTTTCTGGCTTTGTTTTAATTTCACACAAAAGATTAAGGCCTGCGCCAAATGTGCCTTCAGCATTTGAAATATCAACTTGTATGTTTTCTTTAACATCATCTATACTGGGTACATAATATACTGAATTCTTTGAGAAGTCAACATAAAAATACTGCCGATCTGTGAAGCCTCCTAATTGGCTAAGTTTGTTTTTATCAGTGGTCACTGTGTCTACAAAAACATCAACTAACTTGGGCTTTACTACACGATACAAGTTGTCACGCTGTTCCAAAAAACGGTCCTTGTTCTTTTGGTAATAATCTCCAAACACACGATTGGCTCGTTTGGCTATTTTCTTTACCATTCCTTTTTGTGTCATGTATATATTATTCAACAGATGCTGTTCAGTAACTCTGACTGAACTCTTTTTGTATCGAATTTCGTATAGGTCTTCGTCAATACGTTCGATGGCATACTTGCCTAGGTCGTGTTCACTACGGTCTGGGTCAGTCCAAACATCGCCTACTGCTAATTCATTAAGTACGCACTTTTTAACTGACAACATTAGATCAGCAAACTCTACAGGAGCAAGGTGCTCAAACAAATCCTGGCCGTGAGTGTTGCCTAGATTCAAATCCTTTGTTCCTAGATTAAACAAGTTCGGTGCGCCGGCCTTAACGCTGATGCCACCAACAGGATGATCTACAAACAAAATGTCTGCTGGTGAATCATTGTCGTTGATATTTTCATCTGCCTGCCAACTAAACTTTGTAGGAATAGGCATATCGTTATCGATACAATAAGCATAAATCTTATCAAGGTATATTCTTGCTTTTTTAAAGTTGTTTACAAAATCGCTAGGCCCGTTCTCTACTGCTGTTGCGATTGCTTTACGAACTTCAACAATGGATTTATCTGGATTATCTAGTTTTGTTAGATCCAAATAGTTCTCTGGTGGACGTTGATAAAAGTCCAATCCGATTTCTTCTTTTGCTATACATGCGAACAGTACTGGAAGCTCTGTCACATACTTTGTTACGTTACTACGTCCGCCCATAACTACTCTCCAATAAGGCTGCGATTGCTCTGTGTCTTTCTATGTCGTCTTGTGTTGAATTATTTTTCAACGTATTGCAACGATTACATATAATCATTAAATTGTCAAGTGAATTTGTTAAACTTTCATCAACACTTCGCGGAATAATATGATCCGTGCTAGGTGTGTTAATGTCTGCCTTGCTGGTATTATTTTTACCAAGACCATAATCAAGTTCACTGCCGCAACACTCACAGTGGGTTCCACACTTTTCAAGAAAGCCCTCAGGATCTACTCCCCACTTCTGTGCGTTTTTGTGAGCCCACACAATGCGTAGGTCACCAGTTTCACATACCCTACGAAACAGTTCGCGGGTATGATAGGTTCCGGGCTCATACTTGGGATACAACTTTGTCATACTTGATATGTCCAATAGTTAATCATTAATGCTCGACGAACTGTTTCAAAGTTTGTCTTTGGATAATGATGCCATGTGTCCTCGCCTGGAATAAAAAACATACAACGGTTGTCTTTGGATTCTACTACGTGATCATCACCTAGTGTTGTTCCAGGATACAGTTGAGAAAAGTCTGTATACACCATAGCACTTAGTTTCTTTTCTAAATGATCATGATGTGGTTTAAGTTCAAACTCACCGATGTCACTGATAATCTCAATTCGTGGAAACGTCCCTTCAAAGTTTTGTCCAGTGACTTGTTCAAAGAAATATCTGTAGTGACCTGACGAAATGCTTTCAGCAAGAGCGTACAAATTAGGTATAACTTCTTGCTTTACTTGATGTACAAATAACCGATTGCTGTTTACTCGCTTGCCAGACTCTACCTGAGGTACTTCATGATAAATGCGTTTAACTTCATCCAGGCATTCAGGCGATAGAAATTCATCTATAGTCCAATGTATAAACGGTTGTTCATACTTTTTTAAAAGTTCAGACATAGACTTCCTCCATCATCGGCATGTCAATTTCAAATGGCATGTCGACTAGTTTTTGCTGACTACGTTTTTCATATACATTAATAATGCCGCTGGCTACTTTTTCTCGTACACCCATACCTCGATAGTTTGTAGGATATGTTTCAACAAACTCATCTTTAATGTCGAGGTGTAGTCTATCTGCTGACATAAAAAACTCTGCGTTGTAATGGAATACATTTTCAAACACATCGTCTGTGTATACACCTGCTTCTTCCATGAGCTCCTTGACTTTTAGGAAGCCCATCATAGTGGCTGTGGAGATCTTTTCAGTGGGCCAATATGTACGCATTTTTGACAGTACAAATTCTACACTGTCAATACCAAAATGCTCTTCTGCTAGGTACAAATCTGTCATGTGAGTAATAACGCCAGCAACACGTTTCTTGTACCCTGTTGTACAGCCTGCGTTGTTCACTGCGTTCTCAATACTAATAGCACGAGCGTCACCCAATAGAATATTCTGTTGGTGGATAAAATACTTGGCCATTGGCTCGTTGTCGTTGTTCAATGCCATTAGCATCCAACTCTCAACATTAGGGTCTATGCTTTCTACATAACACACAGGAACTTCAATGTCCTCTCCATACTGTAGTACCATCTCTGATACGTGATGGGCACCATCTGCTCCGTAGTACAAATCCTCATTGGGATCATAACGACAGGTCATAGGTGTAAGCACCATTGGGTTCCATTTGTTACGGAGTTTTAAAATATGTGCGGGTTCTGGCCAACGCTGGCGCTCGTAGTTTATAACAATTTTACTTGCTGGTACCCACGCCAACTTTAGAATATCTTTTAGATTGTTTTCACGCTTGGCAGGCTTTCCTACCCGTTGCCCAATCATACGTGCTACTTGATTCAAAGGCACGACTTTGTTCTTGCGACCATGTGAAGGGTCGAATGGTTCCTTGCGGAGTTTTTCTTTTACACTCATTTGTCTTTCCTTTATTTGACTCTAAGGGATCATAGGCTTTCACTCACCTATAGTATTAATATAGTACAGATGTTTAGAAATGTCAAGTGTTTTTGGAAAGAAAAGTATGCCAGGAAGGATGTTTATATTCAAAACCTTGTTGCCGTCGTTTCTCAGCAAGGTCATAATAGTCTGGCCTATATGGTTCACGGACAGGCTTCATTTTTGTTTCACATCCTTTAAGACCGTTACACTTACGGCATGCTGTTACAAGATTGAGCCATCCGCCTTTGCCGCCCTGTGATAAAGGAACCACATGGTCAACAGTTCTATCTTTGGTTTCGCAAAACGTTCCGCAGTATTGACACTTGTAGTTGTCACGGATATAGATATTGCGTTTACTCATCCTTACATAAGATTTTTTCTTTTGGAATTCTGCGAGTATTAACACAGCAGGTACTTGTGTTTCCCAATTTGCCGATCTAACAACCCAATCGTCATACCAAGTGATCACTCTTGCTTTTTCTAGTACCAAGTACCGAATAGAGTCTTGCCAAGTAATAAGGCTCAGCGGAAGGAAGTTCACGGGTTGAGCATCTGCGTTAAGCAGTAATGTGTCCGACATATGGTCCTCTTTAGAAAAATATTTATGATTCAGATGTTGAAAGATATAAAGTATTTTATTATAATTATTGATATGAAAGACACAATTCTGGTTACTGGATCAAAAGGCTTTGTTGGACAAAATCTTGTCCAAAAGATCAAAGCCGCAGGGGTTAAGGTTCGTGAAGTTGACATTTTGGACAACAAGAACTATTCTTCCCTACAGGAAAAAGATCTAAAAGACATTCGTTACGTTGTACACCTGGCAAACTCTGCTAGGATTACACCGAGCTGGAAGAATCCAGCACACTATTACACAAACAACATCTGCGATACAACAGACTTCTACATCAAATGCCAAAACGCAGGTGTTGAGAAGTTCTTGTATATTAGTAGCAGTTCTGTTTATGGTGACAATGGCACAGAAATTCAAAGTGAATCTGACAAACTTTGTCCTGCTAGTCCGTATGCGTTAAGCAAGGCAACAGCAGAACAGAGCCTAAGATTATTTGAAGATACTACCAAACTTGTTATAGCAAGACCTTTTACTATGTACGGTGTTGATATGCCGTTGGTAAAGAATGCGTTGGTAACTGGAAAGTTTATCAACAACTATAAAAACAACAAGCCTTTGGTAGTAGACGGCACAGGTTGGCAAAAGAGAGACTTTATTCTGGTTGACGATGCTACCGATGCTATGTTATTATTACTAGAACTTGCGAATAGCGGAGTTTACAATATCGGCACAGGTACAGCACTGAGTGTTCTAGAATTGGCAGAACTTTTTGATTTGCCAATCACATACGGTCCGAACCGGAAGGGCCCAGAGTATGACACTTGTGCCGATATTGTTAAATTAAAAGAACTAGGGTTTCAGCCTACTACAGATTTGAAGTCTTGGATATTAGAACATAAAAAGAATCATTTTGAGGAGTTAAAATGCCACTAGTACCTATGGTAATTGAAAGTACATCACAAGGCGAACGAGCCTTTGACATTTATTCACGTTTGCTTAAAGAGCGTATCATTATGCTCAATGGTCCTGTTGAGGATCACATGGCGAACTTGATTGTAGCACAACTACTGTTTTTAGAAAGCGAGAATCCAGATAAAGATATTTCGTTGTTTATTAACAGCCCTGGCGGAAGTGTTACATCAGGCTTATCTATCTACGATACAATGCAGTTTATCAAGCCAGACGTTAAAACTTATGTAATGGGCCAAGCGGCTAGCATGGGTAGTTTCTTAGCAATGGCTGGTGCTCCTGGCAAACGTTATGTACTTCCAGAGTCACGCACAATGATTCACCGTGTAAGTTCAGGTACACGTGGCACGGGCGGGTCAGTACATATTCAAGAAATGGAAATGGAGGATAACATTCGTCACTTGGAAGAGTCTAAGCGTATCAATAAACGTCTAACTGAACTATATGTTAAACACAATACCGCAGGCAAAACCTACGATGAGATGTTTGAAACTATGAAGTTCGATACATTCCTATCAGCACAAGAAGCAGTTGAATGGGGACTAGCAGATAATATCATCGACAAGAGGTAACAATGGAAAGACTGTTTACCTTCGGGTGTAGTTTTTCTCAGTTTCATTGGCCTACCTGGGCAGACATTCTGGGTAGGTCTTATCCTTATCACGAAAACTGGGCACAAAGCGGTACGGGCAATAAAGCCATATCAGAACGTGTCAGCGAGTGTGTACTAAAAAATAATATAGGTCCTGATGATACTGTTATTGTACAATGGACCGATGCTCATAGATTTGACGCCCATGACCCTCAAAGTACTTTTCCAGACAGTAACTGGAGATATGGTGGCAACATCTTTGTAAACCCTAATAGAGTAGATTTTATTATGCGCATGTGGAGAGAGGAAAGTTTTCTACTTCACAGTCTAAACTGTATAAACTTAACCTATGGTTTGTTAAAACTAACAGGCTGTAAGTTTAAGTTTACAAATATGATTACTCTAGAAGATGATATTAAAAAGTTCAAAGGGTTTGAAATTTATTCTCAGTTGTTTGATAAAGAGGAATGGGTAAAGCCTTATCTAAATGATTGGTATCAAACGCAACCCGACTTCCTACCCAAACAACTTATTGCTCAACGACCAGATCAATTCCTTAAGATTAGAAAAGCACAGATAGAAACTGACTCGCATCCACAGCCAAAACATTATGCTAGATGGTTAACTGAAGTGTTAGGTGTTGATAATGTAGATTGGGATTGGGCTAATAAAGCACAAGACATTGTAGATAAATCTAAAAACTACGATGACTTTCCTAAATTTTATGCTGATGAATTAGATTGGCATCAAGAGTTTGTACACGGCTTATAGCCAACTCTCAATAGTTTGTTGACTACATTGTAGAACTGCTTGGTCCCACATAACATCTGTTGGTGTATTAAACAACCAATCAACTGAAGGACTTTTGAGTATTAGCCAACTGTGTTCTGGAGACCATGGACCTTTACCTGACAGCTCGCCTTCTAATTGATTTGGACCCCAACTTGAATGACCAAATAAAACTTTCCATTCATTAGGCTGTTGTTCGCCTACGCCTTCAAACATATCAGGGTCTGATGTAACGCCCATTGACATATTAATGATGTTGCTTCTAGGCAATCTCCAGTCCAAGGTATGTAACATGAATACTAAATTTGTATGTACCGGGCCGCCCCAATACATTGTGTGTCTGCCAATGTGATCAGGACATGTTGGTCCTACTACTAGATCTGAAATGATATGATTTGTGGGTTTATTAATAACTGCGCCTGCGCTACCTGATTCGCTGTGTTCCCACATAAACACAACTGCTTTTTTAAATCTTGGATCTCTACAATGAGGAGGTGAAACTAAACAATCGCCTGCTTCTATTTGATAGCGCATGTCCATTCTCCCTACGAATAGTCTGGCATTACACCGCCGTATTTTCTACTTTTTAGTTTTTTATCTTTGGTGTTTTGACCTTTCTTACCTGGGATTGGTTTATCGCCATCTCTAGCACGAAGGCCCTGGGCTTTACAACTTGCCAATTGACTAGCACCTAACTGGCTGTCAGGTTTAGAACTAGTACACAAAGACTTGCTGGCTTTGCCTCTTGTCTTTCTTGCTTTGCGAGCTTTGTCGCTGTCTGCTTCTACAATATCAATAATGCGCATAATTTTATTTACCTGTTAACTGTTTCCTAGTAAAATATTACAAAGATTAATCACATTCGCAATAGTTAGATCTTCACCTATTAAAATTTGTAATGTTCTAATATCTCTAATTTCAATTACAGACATTTCAAACACTTGTTGTGTAATAGATCCATCTGCTAATTGCTGTTCTAATTCTTTTAATTCATTAGCAATTGATAGACTTCTTTCATTCTCAGATTCAATTGCTGTATAAAGATCTTCTTTTGTCATTTACGTTTGCCTTCGAGTTTAGCAATTCGAGCTTCTAGTTCATCAATCTTTGATGTAATTTTAGGATACTTTACACGCCAGGCGTTAGGATCGTTTTGAAGCCAAGTCCAGCCCCAACGTATTGCTAGATATTCTAGTGTAGCATCAAACTTCTGTACACTCCATGTTGCCATTCTAGTGTCTTTAAACCAGAATAGGAATGCCGCACCTAATAGCGAACCTCCAATGCTAGTATAGATCCACAAGCGATCGCCTGCCATCTGTTGTATCATTTCCCACATCATTTTTCTCCGTAGTAGTTTTACTTATCTTAAATAGCATTATGACACACGATTTAAAATACTTAGATAGCCACAATAAAGAGCCTAGATTAATAAACATTAAAGAAAAAGGGTGGTCATATTATCTTAATTCATTGGGCTATAGAGATGTTCCAGGCAATCAATGGAATGTTGATGATATTAATAGTAGCATATTATTATTAGGATGTTCTCAAACATTTGGTCAGTTCATTAATTACGAAGATACATTTGGATATCGCCTACAGCAACAACTAGGTATCCGTGTTATTAATCTAGCATTACCTGCGGCAGGATTAGAATACATGTTTCTTAAAACTATTCAAGTATTAGAAAAGCACACACCGCTTGCTATAATATACAATTACCCTACACACGAAAGATACATTAACTGGTCCACCCAGCATTCAACTAGTCCTTTATGGCAAGACAAGCACGGACATTTAGATAAGTGGATAATTGAAAATGAAAGTCAAGTATTACAAAAATCAAAGTATTTTCGTAGAAGCATTAATCTGATGTGTAAGAATAAAGTTCCTATGCTAGAAATTACTTGGTGTAGACAATGGAATGATTCTGAAGCATACTTTATAAAAGCAATTGACAAAGCATGTGACGGTAATCATTGGGGACCTAAAACAAATCAAGCAGTAGCAGATCAATTAATTCCTATGCTACAAATTAAAGGAATTGTTGACTAGCACACTCTTTCCAGAACTGTTGCCATTTGTCCTTGCTTAAATTTTTACACGGAACTAGTACGTGACGTTTTAGTTCATGATGATAGAAAGAAAACATTTCGTCATCGATATACGGTTTACACCAATCCCATAAAAATTTAAAAAACTTCTCCCAATCAAAATCAGGAAACTGAGTATGACCGTAATCTTTATATGTTTCCCATCCTTTGTGTAGTGTCCAACAATCTATGTTGTGAGGGCCTGTCATGATTGTTCTTGGAAGCAACACTGCTCTAGAGTCGGGAGGATATACATTAATCAAATCTTTTGGTTCTTTGATTACTGTGTACTGATGACTGTCTAGTTCTTGTGGCCATTTTTCGTTAGGGTCTAGAGCCAACACCAAAGGCATATCTATGTCTAGTTGATAACAACTAAGAGCTAGTTTAGCACCCTTGTTAATATTCCATGGACCGTTTCTTCTTATGTTTGCTCTGGCTAACACACCTTCATTGATCATGCTCACCATTACTTTAATTGTATTGTCAATTGTCCACTGTTTTGCTTTATCACTGTTGTCATATAACTTTAACCATTCAAAGTCTTGTGTTAGTATCAAAGAATGATCTTGTGTATCAGAAAACAAAGGATGTCTACCAACTCCCCACAATGCCATTAATCTATCAGGCTTAACATTATAATATCTAAACTCAACTGTTTCCCACCAAGACATAAACTCATCATAGGTTGGATAGTATGCTTGTTGACTATCATATTCCTGCCAATGATGTAGAGACTGCCAGTCAGCAAAAAGTCTATTATATTCTGTTTTATTTGTGCTTGTCATTTGTTAAATACTTATATGGATAACGGCATTAACAAGATTTTCCGTGACCATGTTCACATTACTGAGTCCTATACAGGGCTCACCCTTTCCCCTTTGATTAAAATTTATGTCGCAGAACTACTTGCTGATTTTGTAGACAAGCCAGGTAGGATACCTCCTAGTCAGGCTATTGTCGAACTGTTGTATCAAGCAGAGAACAGCAGAGAGAAAAAACAAGTAGGAGATTTATGTTTATGGATCACTGGGGTATTTCCTAACTACAAGCAACGATATGGCATCAGGAGGAGTTACTATCAACAGTTAGGTGCTTCAGCATACAGACACACTCAATCAGAAGTGCTATGGGAAATAGCCGAATACTTTCCAGTCGTAAGTGATTTCATTAAAGCGGCTACACACGATGCCCATAACATACCGCATACTATTCACAAAGAGGAACTTTAAAATGCGTGAAGAAACTATATCAGTAAAAGAACTATTCGCAGAAGAAATGAACGCTGTAACTGCTTTGATCGAGTTTATGCTCGAAGAGCAAGAGACAGTTGAATGGAATGACCCTCGATGGTTCGAACTACAAGAAGAAATTGTAAAACTCCAGCATGCCGTTGAGTATCTTGCCTTGCGTATATCAGGATACTATGAAGTAGAATACGGTTCAGACACTACTGAAGAAGATGAATAAGAGTGTCTACTATCTAGAACACAGAGACAGCGGGCGGCGGCTTAAATGGTATAAAACATTAACTGGCGCTCGCATAGCACAGAAACTTAGAAACAGTAATCTAGGGTTTGGCGAGCTTGTTGAAAGAGAACTAGTCGAAGACAAAGAAGTTTGTTGGTACAAGACTAGAACTGGTAGCGAGACCGTTGGTACTTGGATTATTGTCGAAGATGTTATCGACAGTGTGGATTTATTAGAATAAAAAAGGGTGCTCGTCGAAGCACCCTTTACTTTTGTTACAGTCCTAGTGGAACAATAACATAATGAATCAGTAGAACTATTGCTAATGAAGCACTCAACCCAATCATCATCTTACCGAAGTCTCTGCCCACAATAGGGAACACACTTCTTGTTTTCTTCTTGCCCATAAATGAAGCAATAGCAAACTCACGTCCTGCCAGCAAGCCCACGAACACCCATGTTGTACTCATAGGAATATCATTTAGTTCTTTAAAGAAGAACAGTATCAACCAGTAGAACAAGTCAATCAGCGTTGCGCTTCGAATGTATCTTGTGTTGTGTTTTTCAAGTACAATCTTTTGGATCTTACCTCCGCCTTCACGGAACATAAATCCTAGTCCACCTACAAACACCACACTGATCAACAGCATTAGACTTACATCAAGTTCGCGTGGCAGGAACACTGCGATATTGGCCATATCATGACTTAGCCATGTCCACCATAGGAAGCCTGTTGTAACCCATTGTGCTACTCGCCAGTAAGTCTTGTGCGACTCTGGTACAGGCTTTGCTTCGTCTAGCCAACGACTGACAACATACCAAATAGCGTATGCCGCTGAAGCCGCTACCACATAGCCCATCATTGATTTCATCAACATCTTTTCCAGTACGAAAGTACTTGCGAAAGCACTAAGCACTAGAAAGGAAGTGCTGACAGGAACACCAACACGGGTTAGCAGTAACAGCACAAGAGGTGCCATTGCGTGGTACCATTGTACTTCTACGTGTGGAATTTTATTCAGTCGACCGTATGAGATGTCTCCGCCATAGGCATACCATCCATACCAAATCGCCCATAATAAAACCGCACTAGCGGCGGCCCACATTATTTTCCAGTTGAATCTCTCATTGTTTGAAGCGATCCAAGTACCGAGAGTCTGTACCGAATCATTTGCTATAACCGCATAAGCGGCAAATAGGAACCCAAGTAGGCTCCATAAGGTGAGTGCGTCCATTATTGTTTCTCCTCTGCTTGACGGCTTTAACCCCGTCGCTCACATACTGAGACTGGGCTCGACGTTGCCCAGCATCAACATAACATTACAGTAATGTTACTGTCTATTTAAGTCTACAAAGATTACAGTTAGATTACAGTGATAAAAAAAGCCCCCGCAATGGGGGCTTTGATTTAGTCTAGCACCAATAATGCCTGCGCCATAATAGTCGCAGTAACTTTTGGCGTCTATGTTGTTCTACTGCTTGATTCCAACAGTAGCTTTGCCATAAGCTCATAACACCCTCCCGTTTAAAGTTAGGTGCGTTCCTTCGACCCTAGGTCTACTTCCGGCTGAGATAGCTGAACGATACTGTTACTTATTACTTGCCCTGGCCTCTGTACTTTTTGAACTGTCTTTTGGCGTTTTTTGAGCGTGGTACGCTACGCACACTCTTGCCAATTGAAGTGGTTTTCTTGACCCTATGTAGTGCTAGGGTTGAGCTTGCTGTTGCACTCTTTGCCATTGTGTTTCTCCTGCTTTACACTCAGGTATTTACACGGGTCACACACCCTCCAATAAATATGTGGACAACACTATAGAGGACGAACATGAACGATTTCAAACGAGTATTGCAATTCACAGGCAACTACACTAAAATATTCGTGCGTGGCGAGTTGGTGGCCGATGGTGCCCGTGACCCCCGCACAAGACACGCTCACATACCCATTGACCTGGCAGGCAAGAGGGTAATTGACCTAGGCTGTAACTGCGGTGGCACACTGTATGCTGTACACGATCAGATCCTTCACGGCTATGGCTATGAGATCAATCAACAAGCAGTTGACAATGCCAACCTAGTCAAACAGAAACATGCTGTGGACAACCTCACATTCACCCAAGCAAATCTTGAAACAGACACCATAGAATGGCCCGAGTATGACGTGCTGTTCTGCTTTAGCATAGCACGTTGGGTGCGCAACTGGCGTGAAGTGCTGGAGGGTTTGAACCCAAACATCATGGTGTTCGAAGCACACGGCAAGCCACAGCATCTAGAAGAACAGTTGGCATGGCTACACGCAAACTTTGAATCAGTACAACACCTCAACACCGCAAGAGAAAACAAAGTACGCAGTCTATACCTATGTGAGCGGTAATGATTGCCTACGAGTTCGGCACACCCATAACCAAAACCATCACAGCCAAGAACACTCGATGGGCATGGAGCACACCCGACAGCATACTGTTGAATGAAACACTGTGCCTACATCGACTGCGCGATCAACAGGGCTTCCCACAGATCATCAGCACACATTGGCAGAATCACACCATAGACATGACCTACGTGGGTCGCACACTGCACTGGTATTGGAAGCGTGGTTTACGACCCACAGTGTACAATCCACGTGAACAACTGGAACGACTGTTTGGCACACTGGAATCCCTCAAAATTGCCCACCTAGACATGCACCCCAACGGCAAGAACTGTTGCCTACACGAAGGTGAGCTGTACATAATAGACTTTGGTGTTGCTGTGCGTGATGGCACGCCCACAAGCGAACGTCTCAACACCCTATACAACACACATGTGCAGAACGGCGCATATGAACATCTCACACACATAATGCTGAGTCAAATATACGCAAACTGTAACGTCAAACACAACAGCACACTGCTCTAGAAAGCGCGAAGCGCCAGCGGTAGCGATAGATTGTGTGATCAATCTCTTGGCTTTTTGTTGTTCATGTACACTAATAACCTCCGTAGGCAAACACTAGTAATAATAGTAGTAGCATGTGCTTCACTATACACTCTCAGAGAACTAAGTAGCAACTAAAAAATTGCTCATTATTTGAGTGGGGAGAACTAGATATGGCAGGATACAAAGCAAACCGTAACACAGCACATGCGCAACGCAAACGCTACTATAATGGGATAGAAGTAAAGCCCACACGCTACTATGGAGCACACAATAAAGGAACCATGTGCGGACATGCGGATGGGGAATTGGTTAGAGACGTTAACGGAAACGTAGTACCATGGCGTAGCATATAGGCTATTAACCCCGCTGCATACATGCGTGGAGAAACTGTGCCGAACGATTCATACGGTGGGGTTTATTGAAAACCATTTAAACTAAGCCTCCAAAACCATTTGATTTTGAGTCAAACGGTGTATACTATGCGTGTCAAGACTCGGCTCATTTGACTCAAATTAGGAGTTTTTTCTTCACTGTAAACACCTAAAATGACTCAAAAAACCCCTTTTTTTGAATCAAATAATTGACTTTTTTGAATCGTTTGGCACAGTATCCACTCTAGCACACTGTGACTCAACACCCCGCACTCTGTGCATGCATGCACAAACACAACCCCGCTGCACTGGGACGTGATTCACACTTGACAACTACTCTCTTATAGTGTATAGTGTACACATACTAGCAAAAGAGGCACAGATGAAAGCAATACTAATAGCCGTAAGCATGTTGGCTCTACAAGCATGCACAGTACCAGGTTTAACCATTCAACAGAATCAATACAATCCCATAGGTGACATAATGCCAGCACCTCTAGACTGTAATACTCAAACAGGTGTATGTGGCTGATCACCCCGCTGCACTGGTTGGGGCATTTTAGGGGTTGACATGCTGTGCTAGTGGTGCTATAGTGTATGCAAGTTAACAGGCAATCAAGGCACCAATCAATGGCATCAACACTGGATAAACAGATATCAAAGGCTTTCAACAGGATTACCAGTGGTCAATCAACCACGCAAGACATCAAGGATCTCCTAAGGGATCATTACATACAGGAGCAACAGAGAGTGACACTACCATATGAGAGGATGAACGCACTAAGGAGTGCCGAACAGCTACTATGTGATTTGTTGGATCCCAAGGTCACGCCAAGGGTGCCACGAGAGATTAGACAGCGAGCTAGAAGTGTGCTGAGGCATTTTCCCCTGGGATCACAGCTGGATGTGCTGAGCGAACGGGTGCCAGAGCTGTTCAACCAGAGCCAGGATCCTTTATATGTAGCTGTCAAACAGTACGATAACTCCAAGTAAATCAATGAGTTAGCCCGCATGGTGGAATAGGTAGACACAAGGGACTTAAAATCCCTCGCCTTGTGCGTCCCAGTTCGAGTCTGGGTGCGGGCACCAATTTAACACGATATCCGGTCGCCACGAGCATGTGACCCGGCGACCAATTGTTGACCGGTGCGGAGGGTCTTTGAGGAGTGCCGCGACGGTGTCGTTCAAAAAAAAATTCAAAAAAATGGTTGACATTTTGGATGCTGATGCTATTATATGCACACAGTAAACAAAAGGAGCGACACACATGGCTACAGCACAAAACACAATGATCCGCATGTTGCGGGAGAAGTTCGACCTTCCAGCAGTATCACGTGAAGAGTGGGACGGCAGTGCCGAGGGCATTTGGATCCGCGGTGACATCTGTAATGCTAAAACAGACTATTACCCATATGCGAACGGCACAATGGACATGGACAACGTGTTAAACAAGTTTTTGACCAGCAAGGGTTGGTTTGCTGAGCCGTATGACAGCGAAACCATTATGATGTACAAGGTGTGAGCATGGAGTGCCTGCGAGAAGTCACGGAGTGGGAATCGCCCACTCCCAACCACACCTACGTGCTCAACAAGGCGGGCAAGTGCCTTGCGTATCGCAAGGTGGGCGGTGACATACAGGTGTTTGTCAAGCCCATGATGTTTGATAAGAAGCGCAGAAAATTCCAAAAAGTGGTTGACACAGAACTGTTAGATGCTATACTGCATATAAGTTAACAAATAGGAGCGACCTATGACAGCATACAATCTTCGTGATTTGGCCTATGAAGGCAAGGGTGAGATCCGCATTCCGGTCACTGGCTTGGAGCGATACAATTCACCCATCTGCGTTGAGCTAGCCGTCAAGCGTAAAGAAGGCGATCGCTTTGACGGTAATCCCAATCCATACTGGAGTTTCAACATTGACTCGGATAGTGGTTACAGCCAGCGTGTTACCCAAGGCTACGATCCCATCCAAGCATTCCAAAACCTCAGTGAAGCGTTCAAGCAGGCCGCAGAACTGGCAACCGAGCTGATGACCAAGACTGATAGCATGGAGATCATCTTCCAAGAGGGTGAGGCTTATCGTGCTGAACAGTATCGCATCAAGGTAGAAGAAGAACGTGCGGCTCGTGAAGCTGATACGGCAGTGGGCATCAAGTTGGCCAAGCGTGTGATTGAGCACATGAAGGTTGAGGGTGCTAAACTTCTATCATGGAGTGAGCTGGACATCCGAGCATATGATCGCGGCTCGCGTAAAGAGCGGATCATCAAGGTGACCCGTAGCCGACGTGGACTGTTGCTGTTCTCTGAGCATTACAACCGCATCAGCAAGAAGTCTGCCATTGAGATCATTGCTGACAGTCACTTGGGTTCGCTGGAAGTTTCCAACATCAACTTTGGTGATCCAACCCTTGTGAAATTTCTAATGAAACAGTAATTAGGGGTTGACAAACGGGCCGAAAGGCCCTATACTATGCACATAGTTAGAAACAAGGAGCGAACAAAATGGCTACACGAAGCGCAATTGGTTACATCAACCTAGACGGAACTGTAACAGGCACCTACTGCCACTGGGACGGCTATCCTGAATACAACGGAGCAGTCCTCGATCAATCCTACACCAACACTGACAAGATCAAGCAGTTGATCGCTGGTGGCGAGATTAGTTCGTTGGATGACGAGATTGGCGAGAAGCATCCGTTCTCCAAGTTCGGCGCAGGCATGTCGGAAGAGGAGTACGTCCAGGCCAAAGCCAACTACACCACCTACTATCATCGCGACCGCGGCGAAGAGTGGGATCGTGTAAAACCGCAGACGTTTGCGGGAGTGCCGGAGTTTATCGATCACTTTGACCCATGCGGTTGCGAGTACTACTACATTTGGAACGGCCGTGAATGGCTTGTGAACAAGTATAACGAGCGTGATCTAATGGAGTTTCCAATCATGGATCGTGTGGAAGACGTGCTGGAACAGCGTAAAGATTTGGCATAATAAAGGTTGACAAATGTGTGCACAGACACTATACTGTGCACACAAACTAAATGATTAGGAGCGAAAATGACAACTATTGAGATCACAGAAGGCGTATACAAGATCAGAGGCAACGACACTAGCATGGCTGGTTACCGTTTTACACTGTTGAAATCGTTTGCTATTGACAAGAATGGTCAAGGCTACGTAACAGTAGATGGTGGTAGCTGTTACCCACCCAATGCTGGAGTGCCTGCTAGACCCGTGCGCATCCGTTGTGAGAACGAGCAGTGCTACAGCACAGTTGACGGAGAAGATGTGAAGATTGACACACCAGTAGTTGCCAAGAAGAACACCAAAGTAGAAGAGACTGACGAAGCTATCATTGAACGTTTACGTGGTCGCTTCAATGTGCTACATGACATGACAGCCGCTGTTAAAGAAGGCAATGTACGTGCCATGATTGTTACTGGCCCTCCAGGTGTTGGTAAATCCTTTGGTGTTGAAGAAGTACTTAATCGCAACGATATCTTTGATCAGATTGGCGGACGCAAGCCCAAGTATGAGATTGTCAAGGGTGCTATGAGTGCGCTAGGGCTGTATGCTAAACTGTATGAGTTCGCGGACAAAGGTAACGTTATTGTGTTTGATGACTGTGACTCTGTGCTACTAGACGACCTCTCACTTAATATTTTAAAAGGTGCGCTGGACACTTCAAAGAAGCGACGCATTGCTTGGAACACCGACAGTGCCAAGTTGCGCTCAGAAGGTATTCCAGATAGCTTTGAGTTCAATGCGGGTGCTATCTTTATCACCAACATCAAGTTTGAAAACGTTAAGAGCAAGAAACTACAGGATCACCTAGCGGCGTTGGAATCACGTTGCCACTACATTGATCTACAGATGGATACGGAGCGTGAAAAAGTACTACGTATTAAACAGATTACACAGGACGGAATGCTAGAGCATTACAACTTCGAGCAATGTCAAGTAGATGAGATCATTGATTTCATCGTAAAGAACACCAAGAAGTTGCGTGAGCTTAGCCTGCGAACAGTGCTAAAGGTTGCGGATTTGCGCAAGAGCTTCCCCAACAACTGGGCTAGCATGGCAGAAGTCACTGTGATGAAACGGGGGTAAGTGCCATGAAGCTAGGTACTAAGATGGTTTGGCTGGTGTTCATATTCATTATGATCGCGGCCGCTGTGGGGCCATTAATTGCTATTTGGTCCCTTAATCAACTGTTTGGGTTGGGTATTGAATATACTTTCCTAAACTGGTTAGCGATGTTGTGTTTGTCGTTCCTAACAGGAGCATCGCATTTTGGTAAGACTAAGGCTTGACTTTAGGTTTATTTTAACGTATAATGTGCAAACATTATCAACATAAGGATGGAAAAAATGAAATACACTTTCTCAAAAGACACTAAGACTTTCAAGGTTTTCTCAGCATTGAAAGCAGGTGAAACCCTAACTCCAGCACAGGCTCGCAAGCAGTTTGGCGTTGGTAACTTGGCTGCCGAAGCATCACGTATCCGTCAAAACGGTTACGCAGTATATGGCAACACTCGTAAGGCTGGCAACGGTGTTACGGTCCGTGAGTATTCCATGGGAATGCCATCACGTGAAGTGGTTGCTCTAGGCTATGCGGCCAAGGCAAAAGGTTTGACTGTAGATACTATCTAACAGTCTACGAGTACAAAACTCAGCTCTACCGATTCGCTCCCGGGACAGGCGGTTTTGGATACCCAGGCTTAGACCTGGGTATTTTTTTGGCCCCACCTCCGGCACTCCAAAATAATTACATTTAGGGGTTGACAATTTGGATAGCGATGCTATACTTGCAGCATAGTTAGGAACAAGGAGCGACACATGAACTTTTCCGCAGATCACGTTTGGGCACTGGCTGTTATCGCTGACCGCATGAATGGTGGTTACGAAAAGAACCAAGTCGGTCGCTATCAAGACGACGAGTGGGTCGTTATGAAAGAAGCCAACAAGGTCATTGTCAAGCAATGGCTACGTGAAGGCGGCATGGAACCTACCGAGCAGGACATAGCTCAGGGCCTGGAGTGCCGCAACTATTTCAAAGGTTTCCTTATGAAGCAACTGGCTGGCAAGCTCAACGACTTTGAAGCGACTGCTCTGCGTGTCGCACAGAAGGATGAGTTCACCGGGCGTGATATGCTAGACTTTGCTATCATATCCTGCTTACCATCAGTTCAGCGTAGGGATCAAGCCCGTCAGGATATTGCTCGTGAAGTATACGGCTCTACCCAACTACAAGGACAACCGGGCGACAAGATACAAGGCGAGATTACTATTGTGAAGTGCCACTATTCATCTATGTATGGAAAGTATCGCATCACAGCACAGCTCGGCGACAGTTTCGTAGACTTTTGGTTTGCTAGCGAGTGCCAGGTGGGGGACCGCATGACTATCAAAGCAAAGATCAAGCGTCTGCGTGATGATAAGACCACCCAACTTAATTACGTGAAAAAAAGTTAAAAAAGTGGTTGACAATCGCATAGTAGAGTGTATACTATGCATATAGTTAGGAAATACAGAAAGAGGTCAAATATGTCAGAATCAAGCATCCGTCAAGTCGGTCCTAAGGCCGCAATCAAGGCTATCCAGAAGGCGATTTCAAAGCGCCGTCCATTGTTCCTTTGGGGAGCGCCGGGCATTGGTAAGTCAGACATTATCAAGTTTATCGGTGACAGCACCGAGCGTGAGGTAATCGATATTCGTTTGCCTTTGTGGGAACCTACAGACATTAAAGGTATCCCTTATTACAATTCCGATCAGGGCACCATGGTATGGGCTCCACCAGCAGAGCTTCCAAGCGATCCAGATAGCACGGCTATCATCTTCTTGGACGAGTTGAACTCTGCTCCACCTGCGGTCCAGGCTGCCGCTTATCAGCTCGTGCTTAACCGTCGAGTTGGTCAGTATAAACTGCCAGCAGGTGTTGACATTGTAGCGGCTGGTAACCGCGATGGTGACCGTGGTGTTACCTTCCGTATGCCTAAGCCGTTGGCAAACCGTTTCATTCACTTAGAAATGAAGCCAGACTTTGATGACTGGTTTGACTGGGCAGTGAGTGCCGGTGTCCACGAAGACGTGGTAGGCTACCTAGGCTTTGCCAAGCAGGATCTGTTTGACTTTGATCCTAAGAGCTCAAGCCATGCGTTCGCAACACCGCGTTCATGGAGTTTCGTGAGCGACTTGCTCGACGATGACGATCTTGACAGTGATACTTTGCTAGACTTGGTAGCGGGTGCCGTTGGTGATGGCTTGGCTGTGAAGTTTATGGCTCACCGTAAGATCGCAGGCAAACTGCCTACCGCAGATGACATCCTAGACGGCAAGGTTAAGACCCTTGATGTTAAGGAGATCTCAGCGATGTATTCAATGACTATCTCACTCTGCTATGAGTTGAAAGACCGTGCTGAGAAGAAGTCCAAGGAATGGGACACAATGGCGGATCGTTTCTTCCGTTATATGATGGACAATTTCCCAACTGAATTGGTTGTAATGGGTGCCAAGACTGCCCTTACAAACTACAACTTGCCGCTTGATGCGAACAAGATGGAATCCTTTGAAGAGTTCCACAGTCGCTTTGGCAAATATGTTATGAGTGCGATGGATTCCTAACTAGACCTCACCGTCCACTCATATGGGGGAGTGCCAAGGTGCTCCCCCAACCTTATTAAATAAAAATAAGTGGTTGACAAAGTCTTAAAAGAGTATATACTATGCACATAGTTAGGAATTAGGAGAGCGATATGGACCCGATTGTAGAGAAACTTACCACAGCACGAGTAGGCTTACTGCTCAAGACGCCATTCTTCGGCAACATGGCAACTCGCATGAAGTTGATTGATGCGACTGATTGGTGTCCGACTGCCGCAACTAATGGCCGTGACTTTTATTACAATCGCGACTTTGTTGAGAAGCTCTCCACTAAGAAGTTAGAGTTCCTATTCGCTCACGAGATTGGCCATTGCGTATTTGACCACTTCGGTCGTGCTGGTAGCCGCAACCGTCAACTCTGTAATATCGCACAGGACTATGCCATTAACCAAATCCTTGTAGACGAGCGTATCGGCGACAAGATCACTGAAGTAGACATTTGTCAGGATCACAAGTATCGCGGATTGGCTTGGGAAGAGATTTACGATCAGCTCGAGAAAGAGTTCGAGCAGATGCCTAGCATGAGCTTGGAAGAGTTCATGGAGAAGTTAGGTGATGTTCTTGACGAGCACATCAACGAAGATTCGGGTGCCCCTGGTAACGAAGAGTCAGACAAGCCAGGCAAGCCTAAGATGAGTAAAGAAGAAGCACAGAAGATCAAAGATGAGATCAAAGAGAGCATGATCCAGGCTGCCGCGGCGGCTGGTGCTGGCAAAGTGCCTGGTCAGATCCAACGATTGATCAAAGATTTGACTGAGCCTAAGATGGACTGGCGTGAAGTATTACAAATGAACATTCAGAGCATTGTTCGTAATGACTACTCCTTCCAGCGTCCGAATCGCAAGACTCAGCATAGTGGTGCTATTCTACCTGGCATGAATAACGACGAGACCATTGAGGTTGCTGTCGCAATTGACATGTCAGGTTCTATTGGAGATGAGGATGCTAAGATCTTCCTCTCAGAAGTAAAAGGTATCATGGATCAGTATGCCGATTACAAGATTGACATTTGGTGTTTTGATACATCTATTTACAACCACCAAACCTTTGACGCAGACAGCGGTGACGACTTCATGAGCTATGAGCCTATGGGCGGTGGCGGCACCGACTTTATGGCGAACTGGGAATACATGAAAGAACAAGACATTGTTCCTAAGAAGTTCGTTATGTTCACAGATGGTTACCCATGGGACAGTTGGGGAGATCCAGACTACTGTGATACCTTGTTTATCGTTAAAGGATCCGACAATGTTGGACCGTTTGGGCAGACAGTGAAGTATGATGAGAAACTGGCTCAAGCGGCTTAGAGGTGGAGTTGATGTCCTGCTCGGGCGGAAGAGTGCCATTAGCCTAGATGCGTTTTCAAGCTCTCAAACCGCATCCAAACTTTGGCTAACAGAGCAACTAGAGGAGTGCCTTCAGCATTGGAAGGCTACGCCCGAGCAGGGGTATCGAATATGGATACTAGGAGGATGGTACGGTCTAACCAATCTTCTTATTCGTGCTAGAGGAGTTATACCTGTAGAACACATCCGCTCACTGGATATCGATCCGGAGTGCCAACCCATTGCTGATCGTGTTAACAAGTTCTGGGAATGGCAGGAGTGGCAGTTCAAAGCACAGACCTGCGATGTAAACAAACTAGACTATTCAGTAGACACACCTCACATTGTGATCAACACCTCCGTCGAGCACATCGAAAGCGACCAATGGTACAAGAACATTCCAAGCAACACCCTAGTGGTACTACAGGCTAACGATCAAACACACGATGATCATGTATGGTGTTGTAAGTCGCCAGCGGATCTGTTAGAACGCTTCGGAGTAACGGAGTGCCTCTATCAGGGAACTATCGAGTTCAAATATCCCACAGGCAACTGGAATAGACACATGATCATTGCTCGTAAGTAATGACCCCGCTGCACATGCAAGCGGATCTTTTTGGTTGACAAACCTATTACATGATCATATACTGCATGTATAAGTTAAACAAAGGAGCGAACATATGAACACCGTACAAGAGATTGTAAGCCTGATTCACAAGATCGAAACCAACGACGAGCTGAATCAAATCCTAGATGCGTGGAAACTCAAGCGTACCTACCTCACCCGACAGAATGTTAGAGCCCTACAGGTTGGCGATACTGTTCAGTATGATGGCCGCAATGGTCCGACCAAAGGCAAGGTTGAGAAGATCAATCGCAAATACGTTATCGTGAACACTGGCTTAGGCAAGTGGAGAGTGCCTGCCAACATGTTGGAGAAGGTATAATGGAAGTTGGATATTTTGAATTGGGCCTCCTGTTATGGGGGGCCTTTGAGGCAGGCAAGTGGTATGCTAATTGGTACACCCGCAACAACATGAAAGAGCTTCTGGACGATCTAGGAGTGCCCCACGATGAGCAACTGTCGTTACAGCAACAGGCCAAAGACCTACACTACGGGCCGCGACTGATTGAGCTAACGAAGAACGGCGATATGATATTTGCGCATGATGCGAAGACAGGGGAGTTTATGGGGCAGGACAAGAACAGGGAAGAACTGTTTAAGTACATTGCTACAAGGTTTGGTGAAGGACGATACGAAGTGGTTGACAAGACTGCTGATTGAGTATACACTGCAAGGATAATAAGGCAACAAAGGAAGGCAACATGTTTAAATTTTTGTTTGGTGCGTTTGTGGTAATTGCGTTGTTTGGTTATGGCGTATTGACGACAGAGCACTTGGAGTCCGCTGGGGACGTGGTGGTGGAGACTATTAATGCTGGCGCGGCGTATGTGAAGGACGCAACTGACAAGACTGTGGTAGAGCAGGCGCAGGAAGCTGTGGCGGAGCGACTAAAATAATTTTAAAAAAGTGCTTGACAGTTTGGACAAGCGAGCATATACTGCATACATTGTTAAAAAACGGAGCGTAAACTATGTATACATTTGCTAACACACTGCTTACAGCACTTGCTGCACTTAACACTGTAACTATTACACAACTTGATAGTGAGGAGTATGTGGTAACAGTTGACTTGGGCACAGGTTGGGCAGGCAAATATGCGGGCGGCTTATGGGCTGACACTGTACACATTACAAACGATGCACTAGCACTACAATTTAGTGTGTATGGCGGGGACGCTAGGTGGGACGAGGACGCGGACTACAGCATAGGTGAGGGCATGGTACACATGCGCTATGCGGACTACGGTACTGGCAACTTAGCATACACAAGCGCACTTGAGGATGCAGTTAATGAACGCATAGCACAGCAAACAAACGGCTTGCTAACAACAGACGGTAGTGAGCAGGGAATGCAGGGCTACGATAGCGCAGACGAGTGCTACTTGAGCTTGGACATTTACGAAGCAGTAAAAGCAACAGCGTAAAAAAACGGTTGACATTTTGGACAGTATGTGTATAATATGCACATACTGTTTTTTTTAGGAGCGAATATGACAGCACAAATTATTACTACACGGGAGCGCGAGCTTACACAAGGCGAATACGTAGAAGGTGTTGTTGTTAAATTTAACGACAAGTACTACTGGCTGTTAGAGGACGGCACGTGCGAGTTAACTGACGTTGACACTGCGGACTTAAACACAGCAAAAAACATACTAGCGGAGCAGGTATTTGCGGCAATAGACTTAGCAGACGAACTAGGCGTACACTACGCAGTAGACAAAGTAGCAGAATTTGCAGAAGACTTGTATGCGGAAACAAACGGTTGACATTTTGGACAGTATGTGTATAATATGCACATACTGTTTTTTAAGGAGCGACTATGTACACAGTAGACTTAACAGCAGACGAGCTAGGGGTTGTGCTAGACTTAGTTAAAGCGGAGCAACAGCACTACGAGGACAGCGACGACGACACGGATGTTGCGCAATACAACATTTGTGACAGTGTAATTAATAAGTTATACAACGCAACTTAGGGGTTGACAGTTTGGATTGTGTGTGCTATAGTGCACACACAAACTAAAAGAAAGTGAGCGAAAATGAGCAAGACTAAAAATTGGCTGATGGACATGGAAGAAGAGTTTTACAGCATTGCTGACAAGACGATTGGCGGCTGTGAATGCTTTGACGAGTTTGCTACAGCAATGGCTGAGCACAAGGAACTGATGATAGGCTTGTACACAGAGCAAGAAATTTTTGAGCTATTGGCAGAGGCGTGGACGGAGAAGTGGGCACAGTACGCTTAGTACTGTTCACCCCGCTGCACATGCAAGAGGTGATTTATGTTTAATAGATACAATGTGTTTTTTGATGGGAAGCTGATGGGCTTTGTGACGGCAATGAGCGAGAACAGTGCTAAGGACAAAGGCGCACTGTTAGTGGAGCAGAGCACAGGCATTAGACGCAGTGCTAGTCTCTACAGCGGCCTAGCAACTAATCGCATCTCCGTCCAAAAAGTTTAACTTTTCGGTTGACAGTTTGGATAACGATGCTATACTATATGTATAGTAAGAAATAAGGAGCGAACAATGACAGATTTTAGAAACGAAGCACTTGAGTTGGTTGAGAGCGGTAGGGTAAGTGCTGAGGCGATGCTGACTATGGCGCTGAAGTATATGAGCAACGATGACGTTGAGGATATGCTTGACTGTAATGAGTTGAGTGAACGCTTTGAAGAAGACGAGCCTGATGTGGACTATCGTCAGGAACTGTTTGATGCGTTTGGGGAGGACTGCTAATGGCGCAGTCTTACCGCAAGGCCTTGATAGAGCAGGTCATCACACAAATCGAATCCGACATTAACGTGGGCGACTACACAGCGATAGACGAGCTATTGGCCGGAGTGCCGGTTAACAAGCTCGCCGCATACTTGCCGGAAGAGGATGCTGTGGAGTTGGCGGCCAAGTTTAACATCAAAAACTTTTTTGAAATTAATTGAAAAAAGTGGTTGACATTTTGGATAGCGATGCTATACTGCATGTATAAGTTAAACAAAAGGAGCGACACAATGAAAACATTTTTTGGAGCATTCTTAATCGTAGCGGGTTTGATGGCTATGGGCGGTTCGGCTAACGACTGCGACGGTGCTTGTATGGAACAGGCTAACACAATTGGCGAGATGCTGATGGTGGCATTTATTGGCTTGACAATGTTCGTGACTGGTGCTATTATTACACTAACAACAATGAACGAGGAGCGATAAATGAGAAAACTGATCAAGAAGGGCACCAAGGTGCTGACACGCTTTGGAGAGGCAAAGGTTGTAAGCATTGACCTTTGCCAGCAAGAAGGCGACAAGGAAGGGATCCGAGTCGAGAAGATTTGGGTAGACTTGAAGGATCGTTGTGTGTTCGATATGGATAACGGACACTGGGCCTATGGATATCAGGTGGAGGTGGACTATGCCTAATTGGTGCAACAACACAGTGACCATCTACGGTCCGATCAAGAAGATCAAGCAACTCCACGAAGCCGCACAGAAGGGCGAACTGCTGGAAGCAATGGCTCCTATTGGCGATTGGGACTACAACAACGCTGTGAACGCTTGGGGCACCAAGTGGGATATCTCCGACGAGAACGGCCTTGAGTATGAGGAGATCGCGGATGATCGAGCAAGCCTAAGTGGTTGGTTTGACACTGCGTGGGGACCACCCGTCCAAGCATACGAGACCTTCCTCAATGAGAACACAGACTGTGACGTCGGTGGCTACTATTACGAACCGGGCATGGCCTTCTGTGGCTACTACTCAAACGGTTCGGAAGAACACTTCGACATCACCGGTGACAGTGCTTGGGTCGCACAGAACATTCCCAAAGCCATCGACGAAGAGTTTGGTATCTCCGAGAACATGGAAATGTGGGAGAACGAACAAGAAGAGCTCAGCACATGGATGCGTGAAGGTGCTGACAAGAGAGAATTGGTGTCACAATGAGTGCGCCGGTTCGACAACTGAATTTTGTCGTCACTATCGAATACGGTAGTGGCGGTGAAACGGACACAGCTAGGGTTGAGGAGATGCTGGCCCTACATGTTCAAGACTTGACCTTTGACGAAGAGTTCACGAGCGCACTACAGCCCGTTGAGTTCATATCGACAACAGTCAAACCTAGTTTGGACAAATAATGGTTGACATCCATTCCAAACTATTGTATAATGAAAGTGTAGACTATTTGATAACTCGAGTAGAATACACATTAACACACACACTGAAAGGAGGCCACAATGGCCACAACTAAAACATACACAGTCGCAGGCAGTTCAACACTAAATGGTAAGACCAAACTGAGGTTCACCAACGACATCATGAGGATCAAAGTCCTCGACAAGAACGGACACGATGATGTCAAGTTTGTTGATCTTCCTAGTGCGATGACCAAAGGTGAGATTGCGCAGTACTTGATGGACAGCGACTACGCACAGGGCGATGCCGCTATCATTAATGCGATCAAGTACATTGCGAAGAAGAATTCAGTGACGCTAAAAGATAAAACAGTCGCTGAACACGCGGTCCCTGAGACCGAACTAGCTACTGCCTAAATAAGACCGATTCGCTCCCGGCAAAGGCAGGGCGTTTAGGGAGGGTGGCCATAACGGTCCCCTCCTTTTTTTTTAAAAAAAACACTTTACAAATTTCCAAAATGCTGTTATAGTGCATGTATAAATTAAAAAACGGAGCGTATACTATGCAAAACACAAACAATATTGTTTTAAACACACGTTACAACAAAAACATACAGCACACAGTTTATTATGCAAAAAGCAATAGCTGTTGCGACTACGACGTGTTGCTTGCAGAAATTTTACATGTGTTTAAATTTAGCGAGTGGCAGTACAAAATTTATAAAAGCAATACGCACAATTTTGCTATTAAGTGCATTAACACAGACAGCGGCGTAATGCTACACACAGATGCAACTTTTTAAAAAAGTTAACACAGCACAGCCTCCCTGCTGTGCTGTATTTTTTTAAAAAAGGGGTTGACAACGGCCCTCCAAAATGCTATAGTGTGCACACAGTAACAAGGAGCGAACCAATGCTGAACGTACATTTCATCAACCGCGGATACGGAACTGACAACGGCTACAAGAATGTAGAGCTTGTCAAACTCTCCGTGTGTGAGTTCACCCAAACCCCAGAAGCTGTAGTTGACAACCCATACTTCCCAGGCGACGTGCTCCGTGCTCGTTTTGAGAACAATGAATGGGTGTGCGATCTAGACTAAAAAATGGTTGACAATTTGGCAAGCGATGCTATACTTGCAGCATAGTTAGGAGGAGCGAACAATGACCAAAAGAGAAGCGTACACTTGGTTCAAGAACGAATACAACATTTCGCTTTGGATGAACAGCAGAGACCGCGCGGCAAAAGAAGAGATGTGGGCAGAGTTCACGGACAGCTTGTGTAAACAAGGTGTTATCACACAGAGTCAATTCTCACGTTGGCTAAGCCCATTCCAGGGCAAGTGTTAAAAGGAGTATAATGGTTGACAGTTTGGCCTACAGACTGTATACTGCAAACACAATGAACAAACAGGAGCGACACATGAACTATTCAGTAGATGATATCCGAGTAATCCTTCAAAAAGCTCAAGCACGAGCACAAGCCCGAAGCGAACAAGAATACCAACGTGCGGGCAACACAGACCACGTGGGTGCTTGTGGCTTTGCGTGGGTAGACATCACCCAGTTTGAAGGCAAGCCCATCAAGGGCAACACCCGTGTAGGCAAGATGCTCAAGCAAGCAGGCATTGCCCAGAACTGGAACCGTCAGTTCTCACAGTGGTGCAACTGGTACGGCGGACAGAGCATTGACATTAAAGAAGCTGGTGCTGAAGAGTTTGCCAAGGTACTGGAAGCATATGGGTTCACAGCCCGTGTGGGATCACGCTTGGATTAATCACACTTTTTGGTTGACACAGTGCCTCTTAGATCATATACTGCATATAACAGTTAGGAACTAGGAGCGCACTATGTCAAGAATCAAATGCCAAGATAGACAGCACATTGTATATGAGTTGACTGTTAACGGTAGCAAGTATATCGGTGTTACCAATGTAGAAGCAAAGCTGGGTGTAGAGGGTAGCCTACAGCGTCGCATTGCCAAGCATTGGTATCGCCTTAAGGATGTTAAGCGCAACACCTGGACACTCTACAAGGCAATAGCTGAGCTGGACAATCGTGAGCAGATTGGACGCAGAGTTCTAGCACTTGCTGACTGTAAAGCGGCAGGGCACAAGATAGAAACAGCTCTAATAGCAGAGCGCAAGCCTGCACTAAACGACGATGTATAGAGTTATTAGAATAGAAGAGGGCGGAGAAGAACACTTCGAAGCCTTCGTGGAGACACTGGAAGAAGCAGAGGAGATAGCCGAGCTTGGGGCAACCGACTATGAGTGTGAACACCGAGTGGTGGACCGGTATGGAGAGATCCTTTCATGGTGGGGGGCTGGGGCGTAAGTGCTTGTTATATATAGTGTTTTTTACAGTTGGTAGTGGTTAGAAATCACCACCTTGAAATTGTAAGTACTTCTCCCTAAAAAATTTGCACAGTGCATTTTTTACCACACAGGACCCATTTGGGCACAATAAATACATCATGGAACACACTGTAGATGATCCACACGACGATTGCTCGCATTGGATAGGTCACATATGAATACCGTAGATACGCTAAGGGCAAGAGTGCTACTGCTACGTTTGCGTACACTGTCACTGTTGATCAAATACTCATGAAGCACTACTGTGTATACACTCGAGACTTTGCGCATGTTAAAGGCATGTTTGCGCAACTAGACCATTTGAGCATATCACTAGACATGCACATCAATAGAACACGCTTCTGGCTAGATCCTGCCAACGTTGAACAC
>Ga0209138_1000615_pt1 | contig 34196 bp, 46 predicted proteins | sample SaaInl3SG_22_DNA_FD_184645 | JGI IMG/M metagenome (GOLD analysis project Ga0209138, IMG submission 184645) | Marine microbial communities from expanding oxygen minimum zones in the Saanich Inlet - ESP_153SG_22_DNA (SPAdes) (version 2) | ecosystem: Environmental > Aquatic > Marine > Intertidal...
GCCATGCAACCTCCTTTTAAGAGAAGGGGGCGTTGCCGCCCCCAGACTCATTTAGTCAACAACATAGTACATTGTGAGCGCAACAGTGCCGGTGCCTGCGGCACCACCCATTGTTACTGTCACAACGAATGAGTTGTCAGCATCTTCGCCATCGAGGTCAACCTCAGAGCCAGCGCCAAGAGCCAAAGTATTGGCTACCTCAACACACTGCCCTCCAGTTGAAGCCGCCGCCGCCTTGTACGCATCAACGTCTGCCGCTACAGCAGTCCCCGCTGAGCTAGTGTAAGCCGCATGGCCTACAGACAAGGTTGTGGTTGCGCCCATCGGATCATGGCATAACTTGCCATGTAAGATGCGAGCACCGTTTGGCAGAGCAAACATCTCGATGTCATCTCCACTAGCCAAAGCAGAAGCTTCGTATTCTGCGTGGGCTACACGCATTGCGCCCCCAAGCTGATTGGCTTGTACGAACTCAGATGGGTCGTTCTGAGTAAGGTTCGTGCGAACATTAGAATATACAGTCGCCATGATTCATATCTCCTTATGCTGATTCATCACAGTCAATCTGGACAACTTTCTCTTCTTCCATGCGAGTCGCCCCGAATGTAGCGCAGTAGTAAACCTGCGTAGAGTAAGACTTGTCAGAACGCTCATCGATGCGAGACACAACGTCTTTGCCGACAGCTAGCTTGATTCCATCTTCTGCGAATGCAAAGCAAGAACGAATGTTCCCAGCTTTTGCAAGACGAGTAGATACGTGGAAACGGAAGCCCAGGAAGGTATTAATCTCACCTTGGACCAAAGCCTTGACTGTATTGTAATCAGAGCTTGTTACCGTTGTGCTGTTCAGCAACGCTTCGATTTGGTCTGGACCAACAACAATGTGACGCTGAATCGATGGATCGACAGAAGCCAAATCCAAAATCTTCTTTGTCTCAATGAGTTTTGCAAGAGACAGGTCAGCCCCGCCGTTTGCAATTTGATGCCCAGAAAGCATTGCCTGGCTTGTTGCCCCAGTCTTACCTGTCTTAGCAGTACCAATGGCCGCGTCGATGATTGCATCATCCATTGCGCGTCCCATCGCCGCCGCCGCCGCTTGCGCGTAGGTAGACGTAGGATCGATCAGCATGCGAACTTTGTCAGCGTCATCAATGAGATCCGCCCACTCGTATGAGTCCATAGTGACCATACGGCGTGAATGTGGAGTCTCAACGATCGGAGTGTCGCCGTGGCGTGAAGTACGCTTCACAGCCGCAGATGCACCAATCTGATCAAAGAAAGCTTTTTCACCTGTCACTGATTCCTCAGAGACAGCCCCACGCAGGATAGACCCGCGCTGTTGGGACAGCAGTTGTACGTTACTGCTGAACTGTTGCACGAATGCAGTAGTGATTTGGTTAGACATAGCGTCTCTCCTATTCAGTTGCAAAAAATAATAATCAACTCGCTACCCCGTACCACGGGACGATAACGTGCAGATTCCGGATTCTGCTTCCGACAGGGGCTTAACGCTTATCCTGATTCAACTCATTCTTAGCTAGTGCTTTAGCCGATCGGGCCACTGGCTTGTCAATCGGAGCACAGCACCAGTCAAGGTTTTTCTGAGCCTCTTCAAGGATATTCCTTTGTTGGCTCATAGAGCTATAACTTAGTGTAACCCGTAAAACTTCAAGTTTAAACTCTCTATCATCCATGAATCATCTCTTGCAGTTCCAGGCCTCGACGCACATAAGCATCATGCTCTGGGTCGTTGCTCTTCCAGAAAGGAGAGCCTTCTCTCCTTATCTTCGCAAGTTCTTCCTGCGCATCTTGCACAGTCATAGCATTAGATACCTTCATGCCTTCAAGCTGGTCTTCGCCCATCCTGGAGGAAATGAACTCCCCAACATGCATGACCATCTTAATAAACTCAGGATTATCTCCTAGCAAAGTGCCGTCAGCCATTTGCATTTCCATAATCTCTGGGTTTGAAAACTGATCGACAATCGCTCGACCGTTCTCGATACGCTCTTCAAAAGCAGGGCCGAACTCTGCCCGGAGATCAGCCTCCGCTTGAGCGACAAACTGCTCCCGGTTCACTTCGCCAGAAGCATTCATGTTCTGCGCAAACTGGTTATATCTAGCAAACAACTCTCCAGCCTGCCGGTTGTTCAGGCCAAGCTCATGCGCTGTCTGCCGATACCAATCGACCATCTCAGGAATATCGCCGTCCGATGACTGGATTTCGTATTGACCAGGATCAGCCGGGCGGCCAATCTTCTCGTAAAACTCATTCCACTGCTCATCTGTTGCGCCATCACTTGGCACGACAACCTTATCCGCTCCGATCATTTGCTGTGCATGCACGTAAGATTTTGCGAGCGCACCGACATCAGGAATCGTTGATAAAGAGCGATGGCTACGGATTTCCTCCGGAATCGCTACCCTCCAATCCTCAGCCTCGACAGACTGAGCTACCCCTTCTTCAGGGACTTCAGCTACCTGTTCATCCGACATTGTCTTCGTATCCTTCTAATGAATTTACATTAAGTGATTGTTTTACCAGCATATTTTGTATGAACAGCACGACAGATCGCTGGCCTTCTCTGAAAGCTGTTTCGTGAGAATCAGGGGAAAATGACGGAGAGTTGCAGTGAAATCGTGACTGCAGATCCTTGAGGACAAGCTCCCCGTCGTTGGCGCCAAAGACTAGTCGATAACTATCTTTTAGAGATTCAATCTCTTTCACTCAGCGCCACCTTGTATCAACTTCATTCCCGGAGCGGCCTGGCCCATCGCTTGCGCTTCAGCTAGCATTTGTTGCTGTTGCATTGCTTGCTGTTCCATTTGCTTCCGCTCTTCCCTTCGCTGTGCGACCTCAGTCTCGCCGCGTACAGTCGTTGCCGGTACAGACAAAGTATGCATCAAATATTTCGCCATACCATCTGCGTCAACATAGTCAATAACGCTTTGATCTAATTGCGCTAATGGAGACAGCAGTTCAAGGAGTTGCAGTGCGTCTCGCACATCGCCTTGTCTCTGAGCCTTAGCGATCGGTGAAACGTATTCGATATCAATGTCTACGTTGCGCAAAACATCAGGCGCAACATTGAAGAGCTTCTGCTTCGCAATAATTCCAAAGCACCGCTGGATCATCGGCTGTAGCATTTCTGCTTGCAGTCGCCCAAGCACCGGGCCAAGCAGGCGCATCTTCTCTTCTGTTCGCTGGATCACTTCCGTCGCAGTCATTTGCGGACCTTGAGACAGCGTCAATTGATCAACATAGAACGCAGAGCGGATCGCATTACGGCGTTGCTCTTCCATGCTTAAGCCTAGCGGAGTGTTTGCCCCTGTGTTGAGAGGCTCGATGCGGTCGCGAGTACCTGATCGATAGAAGTTTAAGCCACCAGGAACCGTGCGAATAGGCAACATATAGCCGTCATCCGGAACCATTAGCGGCGGATCGACCTGCTTTTGTGCGGCACGAATGGTGACTTCAGACATCTTGTTGAGCATTTTGATGTCAGGTAGCGCCGTCATTGCTGGCGACCGACCATACCCAATCTCAAACGATGCCTTTAGGAAGCGCGGAGCGACATAGGGCAACTCATCAAACCCGGACTCACTCAATACGACTTTAGACTCAGGATCGATATAAACCGAAGCGAAAGGCTTGTTCTGCGAGGTCAGCAACTTTGGATCTCTGTCGGACCGAGGGTACACCGCATGCACCAGGGTCAGCATCTCGTAAGGGTTCACCTTCGCCTTGTCTATAATTTTCTGGCTAACCCCGTCTCCAAATCTTTCGATCACAGCTTTCGCAGGCATCTTAAACTTCCGAAACACTGTGTCGACGCGGCCATTCGCATCTTCAGACAGGTAAACTTCAGAGCAATGCCTAGTCTGGAAACGCAGTGTTTGATCTTTGTCAGACGCGATAAACATCACGCCGGTCCCAAATGTAATCAGATCATGGTAAAGCTCATGCACCTGTTCCTGGAAATTTGACCGAGCAAACGCGGAATACATGGTGTCCTCTGCAGACTCCAGCCACTCCTTCGCTTCATCGTTGTTATTGAGTTCCTTGTCACGGAATCTCAAAGAGAACCACTTGGTTGAGGCGTTCGTTAGCATTCCGTGAAGAGATGCAGACAATAGCTCAGCCGAATGAATCGCTGTCGAGTCAAAGATTAACTCAGTGCGCTTGTCGCCAGACGTTCTCTTCTTTGTGACATCAGCCTTCCTGGGGACCACGTAGTCAGCAATCTCTTGCCAATGGGACTCCCAAACTTCGCGCTGACTCTGGAGAGAACCTAGCTGTCGCAAAATATGGTGGGCAAGAGGGTTATCCATGACTAGCCTCCAAGCAGTGTTTTCTTAGTTGTAGCAGATGTGCCGGTTACACCACGCGATCCGGTCATTATATTAGAGCGTCTACCGCGTCTCTGCGTTGCCCGAGACCTTGCGTCCGCTGATTGACCGGTAACTGCGCCAGTCGCTGGCTTAGGCTTTACCGCCTCCTTTGGCTGTGTCGTTGGCTTTGTTGGCTCTACAGCTTTTGGAGCTGGTTGATCAGGTGTACCACCAGCCGCCGCTCCGACGCCCGCAACAACTCCTTTGATAGCCTTTACAGGGTTCCTAACTATTCTACGAACTACTCTTGACATGTCTTGATCTCCATTTAAACGGTAAGTCGATCTCGACACCAAGGTCAGTCTCTGATCCACCCAGCCGAATTGCTAAATCTTGGTAGTCATACTCGACTACAATCTTACTTGCTCCAACAGCCCATAATAGATTGAAGACCGTTGTCAAGAGTGTACGCGAAAAAAACCGGGACTGGTATTCTGGCTTGACAATCGCATGCATGGCGTATTTGTCAGGAAACTCTTCTAGGCGATAAAACCAAAAGTACCCGGCTGTCGCATCTTCATTCATGCACCGAAACATCACTGCGTAGTCCAGCTTGTCCTCATGGTCTTTAATATGCGGATAGTCCATATCAACCATTAGGTCATAGAGCCTATCAGCCTCATACTCATCAGCCCGCAAGAGAGGACGAATCATTTCTCGCTATTGCTTCCCGATAACAACGATTTGTAAACAACTGCTTCCGCGTCAGTCACCCCACGCGTCGAGGTTCGGATCGTTCCGCCCTTACTCTGTCTTGCGGCGGCTTTCTTTTTGGTGCTTGCGCTGACAGATTTTGCCGGGTCAATTGCCTCTCTTGGCGTGACCGGCGGCGCTGGAGGTGGGGGAGGAAGCTCGGGGACGCTCATGTCCATCCCGAACAGCTTGCCGACTTCGCGGCCAATCTGGTTAATAATCTTACCCATTACAGACTAACTCCTAGTGGATTATAGTTTGAGTCCGCAATCATTTGCGGCGGACGCTCGTATTGTCTACTTTCTCGCAACCCTACGGCAAGATACCTAAACGCATCCGCGCCGTGAGAACTCCAATCATGCACCGGGGTTGCCCGGAACGATCTCGCCTTCTCATTGTACGCCCGGTGGTAGTGCCGTAAACACTCCAGGCCTTCCTTGCATTTAGATCGATCGAATGAGCACCGAGCCAGCAACAACTGCGCCGCGTGGATTCCATCCTCCAATGGCAACTTCGGAACAACCCGGAAGTTAATACCAAGGTCGTAAGCGATCTCTCGCCTGGACTTTCCGGAACCAAGCTCCCTGACCTCAATATCATGCGGGGCATTGTGAGTCCCGTAGAGATACCCCTTCTGCTGAAGCACCCCGGCATAATGCGGCAAGCCCTCATTCCGGTTCTCGTAGAAATCAATCACGTAGATAGCTCGACCAATCGACTGGGTAAACCAGACCGCTGTCGAATCGCCTACACCCAAATCCCACCAGGTATCAACCCGGTAACCCTCATCGTAAGGTATCTCAGTGATGCGCCCCTTTTCCTGAGATTCCTGTAACTCTTTCCCGAAAATGGCACCGGGGACGTTTGCAACCCAAGAGCATTCAAACTCTTGCTGGAACTGATCATTCGACATCATCGCTTGAGCGGCTGACAATTCCTCTTCGTCCAGGATGCCAGTCTCGCTGGCCTTGTATACCTGCGTGAACCAATCCTGCTGTCCAGTAGCGGCTTCATACAATTCAAAGAACGCATTATGACCACGGGGCGTCCCAATGAAGACGGACCACCCCTTACGATCTGATAACGCAGGTCTAATAATTTCCGGAAACAAGGACTCAGGCATGTCTGCCATTTCGTCGAGCACGGCTCCGTCAAGGTAAATGCCGCGCAACGAATCCGGGTTCTCTGCGCCAAGCAACTGAATGCGAGCGCCATTTGGAAGATCGCAACGTAATTCGGTCTCATGAAACCTCGCCATAGGGATCGCGCCCCCAAACTGCTTTAAATAGTCCCAGGCCACGTTCTTAGCCTGCCTGTAAGTCGGAGCAATGTACGCATACCTGGGGTTCGTCTTGTCAGTCAGAATCGCGTCACGGAGCAAATGGTTAATCGCCATGACCGTTTTGCCAAATCGACGATGACACACTACGACACCCCATCGTTTATCGCGAAGAGCGTCATGAAGCTTTCTCTGCAATGGCCTTGGGCTATATGGAATGTGAATCTCAGTCAATGTAAGACACTCCTGTACAGGTGAGTTATACGCTCTATATCGGCGCGGCTTCTGGCGGGGACAGGGTCGGTCCGATTTTCGTTTGTGACCGGGTGTCGATCGCGGTCGATCGATGGTCGAACGATGCGACTGACAGGCTGGAACCCGCATGAATACTGAAATGTCCGTGGCGCATAACGTAGATTATGTTAAATCGGAGGGCATGGTTCGTCGATATCGTCATGCATTCAAGCCTCGTGCGCGAGACCACTGCCACACAACGCTTACTATATGTGTCACTTCAGCCAGTCCAATCACTCTATCCCGCATCACCATTGACTCTGTCTCTCTCACTTCACTCAAAGCCCTGCATCAGAACCTGTACCAAACATGCACCAAACATGTGTCATTTATGCAAAGTCCGCTCACAGCGCCTTATATTAGCTCTCAGCATCATTCCATTTGAGCGTGATCGTGCCACTCATTTGGTCCTTACTGTCGACAGCCTTGTTCCGGATGCCCAGTGGCGCAAGCTGTCTCACATACTTGTCCTTCTGGTCAGCCTCAAGTCGTCTCCGCTGGACCTCTGCCTGTGCCAGCTTTGGATCGTCCGGGAGCGGCTGTTCGACTAGATCAATGATTTGGTCACGGAGAATCTCAGCCTGCAACGCTCTAGCCTTCCGATACATCTCGTGCGCATCCTCATCTTCCTGCACCCAACGGAGCACAGTGCGCCACGACGGCAAGTCATCCGCCTGACAAATCTTGGTCAGCGATCGACCATCGCATAACTCATCACAAATACGCTTCATCTGCGCTTTGCTTACTCGTTCCTTTCGTGCCACATCATCTCTCCCGAAAAAGTCCCCGACCAAAGCCGGGGCAAAAGTGAGGGAACATCACGCTTTCGCGCATTTGACAGTGTACCCCCGAAAAAAAATTTCACATAGGTGTTGACCTGTTGCGTCACACTGTGGTTATACTGTGTCCAACGAAACGGCGGCCCCGGTTCAAAGCTCTTTAAAAACCTGCTCACTGGTTATCTGGTCTGCGCCTTGACGGTGCTTCTGGTTTCCGGATGGTTTCAGCGCCTTCGGGGTTCCGCTGATTCAGCAAGGTCTCACTCAAGCATTCGCATCACGCATCAACCAGCTAACTTTCCCCCCTAGTGTCTTAGGCAATCAGCCTGACTGATGAGCGGCAGTATCCGCGAAACACACAGGGGAATACACAATGACTAACTCAATTACATGTTCACGTGAAGAAACGCTCGTTATCAGAGACCACAAGGGATTCGGATTGCGCGATGACCGAAACAGAGAGATCGGGTTTGGATTCACAGTTTGGCAGTTTGACACTGTCAAAGGTGACAATGCGGAATTGACCAAAAGAGTTTGGGTACGCCCTGAAGACTTCAAGCCACAAACATTCACAGTGTTCCTTTGGAACGCAAGGAACGGCGAAGGATTCGGAACAGGCCCACGTGCCAAAGAGTTTGACACGCTTCTGGAGGCCATTGCATACGGCAAGAAAAAGACTGCTGAAGCGGAACGCAAAGTCATCAAGAAAATCAGAAAGCTGATTGAAAGCGCATAAGTCGAAACGCTCTTCGGAGCGTCTAGCAGATACGGCCTACTGCTACTGATGAGACAGGCCACACACAGGGGAATACAAAATGAAAAACTACATCAAGCTGACCAAAACTAAGTCTACAGAATGGCTTGGAAACGGCATGGGAACAGACTCAGCAGAATGGGTTGTCAAAGGCAACGAACACATCTCCGTTTTAAAAGTTGGAGGTCGGTGGCTTGCCAAAGACACATCGATACGAAATGCGGACGGCTTCACCAAAGTCATCGCCCGCGCTGATACCAAGCATGATCTAGTGCTTACCCTCAACCGCATTTACATTGCTGAGGGCATCACAACTGCATAAGTCGAAACGCCCTCCGGGGCGTCTACAGGAATCTCACCCTACCTGTATTGATAAGACAGGGTGGCACATACAGGGGAAATATCATGGAAACACATGCAAACGTACTGCAAGTATCACGCGAACTGAACACACGTAATGGCAACCCACGCTGGATGCTATTGATCGGTAACAAGCCCGGCACAGCAGAGTGCTTTTACACACCCTGCAATGCCAATTGGGTGCAAGCGCATGACTGGCACACATTCGTTGGCCGTCGCGTCAAAGTCGATCACCGACTGGTACGCGGCAAGCACACCATCGAACGCATCCGCATTTGCCTATGAGTCGAAACACACCTCCGGGTGTGTCGTCGGGAACCTCATCCTACCCGGCATGATTAGACAGGATGACACACACAGGGGAAGCATTATGAATCACATGAAAATCATTCAGCGTATCAAGTCGGCTCAGTATGAAACTTTCAAAAGTGTCATGCGTGACAGCAGGCCCAAGCGTAAAGTCTCTGCCCGCGTAGGTCTCAACAAATCTATGCTCAAGGAGTTCAAAGCCCGCATGGATGAGCTTAACCAACCATTCTACTTCTGGACTGAATCGCATGCAGACTGGAGCGACAGTGTGCTGGCGAATGATCTAGAGACCAACGGCTTTCAGGTTTACGTTAATTTCCCGTGGTATCCGAAAGGTGACCGCCGGGAATTGCAGATGCACATGCATGCACAGCAAATGGTGCATGATCTTGAAGATGCCGGGCTGACCGCTGTCTGGCATAGCAACCAAGGCCGTGCAATCGAGGTCATCATTGGTCTCGACAACAAAGCCACATCGGTTCTATCAATTCAGGTTGCTGAATTTGACGAGCTTTTTGCATAGACGAAACGCACCTCAAGGTGCGTCATCGGGAACCTTGCCTTACCCGATCTGACGATGTCAGGGCAATCACATAGGGGAAATACAATGGAAAATATTCTTAATGAAAAAGTATGCGGAATTCAGGCTGACCAACTGCTGTTCACAGCGCAGGTCATCAATGAATACTTCCAAGAATTGGACGACGATCACGATTTGAAGTCATTCAGAAGACAGCACGGCATGGCTCATACCAGAGACAAGATCTCAGAGTTGGCTGTGTCATGCGAACAGGTCTACAACATGGTCAAGGATGAGCTTGATTATGATGAACCCTTCGACTGTGACTTTGTCCCAATGTTCATGGAAGAGTGCGTACTGCACACAGAGTTCAGAGTGTTTGGTGATGAGCTAGAAAGCTCGACAAAATATTTGTTTGGGTTGCTCAAGCGTCACTACTTGAACGATTACGTATAGTCGAAACCGGGTTCGCCCGGTCTACGGGACATGACCTACCCGTATTGATAAGACAGGTCGCACATCAAGGGGAAATACAATATGAAACACGCAATCGACGTTGAATACTTAGAAGGTGGCAATGTCACGTATTACGCAAACAGCAAGCAATCAGCAGATGATTTTGCGGAGCGGGTGTTTGAAACCGGGCCGCAAGCATTGTCTGCTGTCGTGCGTCTTGCAAATGCATCAGAGTCGAACGACATGGACGACGATGCAACGCCCACTGGAGACGCGCAGTGCGATCAAATCCTATCGTTCATGAAACGCAATGGATCGATCACAAGCTGGGATGCAATGCACGAGTGCGCATGCATGCGGCTCGCGTCCCGCATCTATGATCTCAGGTGCAGGGGATATAACATCGTCAGCACAATGATCAAAAATAACGGCAAGCGATACGCGCAGTACCGCCTCAAGGAGTAAAATGTTCAACATCAAAATCAATCCGCTAGATGCCTTAGCGGATGCAAAATCAATCATGCTAAGGCAAGGCCTGCACATGATGCACATCAGCCGCACGCATCAGGGGTATCGTGCGGTCAGACCTAATCAAAAACACTTTGGAACGGTGATGGCGGTCGTGTATCGTCACTCCCTGACTATCTAACACACTCCCCTGTGTGTCTTTAGCCCGGTTCGCCGGGCTTTTTTTTGCCTGAAAGTTATCCACAGGGACAGCGACAGTGCATAGCACGTGCATTGAAAGTGTTTTGAATAAGAAAGTGTTTAGTAACACGTACATGCTAAACACGTACGTGTTCAGAACACGTACCCCCTCCGGGACCGCAAGCGGAGCGTAATATTTTTAGATTATTTGGTCAAGCCTTCGCGCACGATCGCACAAAATAATTCAAAAGAAATCTCAGCAGTGCAGTGAAAATGGTCCCACTGATAGGCGTCCCAACCTACACCGCTCCACGGAATGAAAACCCTGATCGGCTGTCTATCACCCTTCACAATCAAACAGGGCGTCAGATCGACTCTCTGTGCCTGTGAGACACATTGCACCCAGAATCTCTCCAGCTTGCCGTGACTGATCACAGCGTATCGTTTGCACTCGACCGCGAACCCCGGCAACCCGATCAAATCGTGCCCGCCATCTGCCGTCTGCATCAGGTTGCGCTTGCAGTCGATACCCAATTGATCACGCAACATGCCCGCGATCTGCCTTTCAAACGCGGCCCCCTTGTTTCTGCCATTGACACTGCTCATGCCGACCTCCGAATGTAGAAATCGTTTGGCTGAACTTCGCCCGCTGTGACCTCCAAAATGATCAGCATGTACTTCGTTTTCGGAATCATGAAGTCATCATCATCCAAGTCCATACACCATCTGCGAACCACGGAGGCATGCGATGCCCCGATCATCTGAGCCAGTGCCCGGTAACTATACCCTCGTTTTTTGCGCCAATTATCTAGTGTCATTGTCCCGTCCTGTACCAGTCTGCGTCACGATGAATCAGACTTCTATCGATGGTTGACATGATACGTCAACGATAATAGGCTGACCAAGTATTTTTCTAAGACACTATATGTGAGCGTGGGATTTTGAAGTTATGCAGGGAGGTTTCCGTGTACAAATGCGAGCGATGGTTGCGGCAATTAACGCACACGCTGGCAAATACACAACCGTACCTGAGATCAAGAACGCCTTCGTGTACTACGGGGGGTCACATAGTTTCGCCAGGTTCTTCGATACTGCCTTAGAGAAATACCCCAGGAATATAGAGATCATTTATGACCGGATTCCTGGGTGGCACACGAGCGTTATTGTGTACGTCAAAAAAGAAATCATCAGTAATTTGTGAGGTGAACAATGGATAAATATGAAGAAGTATTAAAGCACCGCAACAGCCAGTGGCAGGTCGAGCGCACGATAGAGGATATCCTTTCGGCAATTGCTCGCATGTGTGATCTCCTCGACAGGGGAGAGACTGTCGCATCTGTTTCGCGACGCATAGGTTTGGCAGAAGCTAAGGTCCGCAAGGTGTACAGGATACGCAACAGAAGAATGCGGTCGGCGCTCGATAACTTCTACGCGGAAGTGCTGACCCCTGTAAAGGTAGCCCCCAGGAATGCATCGCCCCGAGGTGCGCGTCGCGTAGAGGGAGTGATATCTCCCAGAGGCAAAGGAAAAAAGTATGTTGCGAACCTTATCAATGAGTTGCATGGGGGTGCGTCATGATCATCCCTGATTGGGCTAGGCGTCACAAGTATTGGTGGCACTCCAATATGAAGAACCGTGACCAAGCAAAAGTGTTCTTCGATAAGTGTGTGGTGCGGCCTAAAGTCAAGGCGGCTTGGGAGGTTATCAAGAATCCAGACTCTGATAACGTGCACCAGGAACAGGCATGGGAAGTGATCTATCGATTGGACCAAGGGTACAATGGTTCAGATAACGCGAACATGTTGTGCGGTAGGCTAGTCCAGTCTGCCTGCGATGCCATCTTACTGGAGGGCAAGGAGCCAGCCGAGGTCATGGCATCTACGTATCAGCAGTATATGAAATATATCCCGCGCAACTGGGACGACGGGATCGATGCGGCAAAGTGGACACAGTACGAGACCGAGTTAGAGAGCGTAATACAGAACGCATTGGTCGGTCTTCGTGAAGTCATGGCTGGCACTGAGATCTTCGGAGAGACAGAGTTGTATGGGGCGTTACCCGGCAACGAGCTTGGGCACAAGAACCTGCCTGATTACGCAGGCGTCGGTGACCTCAAGACCAAGTGGTCCAGCCGTAACTCTCGCACGAAGAGCGGGTTCGCCAACAACAACCTACCCAAAGATTTGAGTGGACGCTTCGATATTGCGAACGTCTTTCAGGTTGCCGGTGGCTGGGCGATCAATGGGCGGAAGCCGGTGTGGCTACTGTACGTCAACAAGGATGACTATAAAATCCTCAACCAGGATAACTGCGATCAATTGAAGCCAGAGTATTTGGAAGATGTTGTGAAGCAGATAAGGCTGAAGAATCGTATCACTGAGAATATGTTGAAGGCCGCGAGCACCCCGGAAGAGTTGCTGTCTTTGGTCTATCCCGACTGGGATAACCTTGGATGGAACGCACCCGAGGGATATCTACAAGAAGCGAAAGCAATATGGAGCATCGACTAATGGAGACTAAAAAGAAGTGGGCTGAGACTATGGCCCATGTCGCTGAACTGAACAAGACGCATGGCGTTACACAGAAGGGCGGCAAGTTATACACGCAAGTGGTCCATCGTATGGAGGCATTGCGGGAGCATCACGGGTTAGGTGTTGGTGTCGCGACAGAGATACTTGTCGATGACGGCACTCGCGTTGTCGTGAAGGCGACCATCCACACGAATGACTCGCCTGCTGTAACACTTGGCACCGGGCATGCAGAAGAACTGCGAGGTGCTGGCCTTGTCAACAAGACATCGGCTATTGAGAACTGCGAAACCTCTGCGATCGGACGAGCACTCAGTGCGATCGGCCTCAGTGGTGGAGAGTATGCCAGCGCCAATGAACTCGACGGCGTTGAGCGTAAGACGCAGGCAAAGTCTCAGCCTGCAAAGAATGTGCACACTGGGGCAGAACTGGCACAAGAGTACATACGCCAGATCAATGCCGTGCACACGCTAAGTGAACTGCAAGGTTGGCTTGGCGCAAATGCCTCGGGCTTAGAAAAGTTTGAGGGTCAAAACAAAGCAAATGCGGAGTTAGTGAAAAGTGCTGTCAAGAAGAGATCGGGGGAGATCGCTGACTCCCCAGGAAAAGGAGAGGTTCCGAGTGATGGTGGGGCACCCGCCCCAAACGACGACCCAACCCCAGCCCCATTACCTAACCCAAACACAGAAGACGAAATACCGTTCTAACAAAGGAGAGAACACCATGCCAAGAGCACAAGTATCAAAAGCAGAAGTGAAGTTACAGAAAGACATGCTGAAGACTGACACCTATCAGGTGCAGTGCTGGCTACAGTTGGACAACGGATGGGATGAAGCGTCTCGTCGCAGGAATCCAATGACGGCAGAACAGCAAGCAGTCGTCGATCAGATCCACAAGCTAATGCATGACAACCGCATGCAGTTGCAGATGACGATCAAGCAACGGATACCTGGTGGTGATGTGAAGACATTCCCGGCAACATGCTATGCGGATCTGTATGTCAACGAGCCGCAAGCTCCACAGCAATCGAATAATAACGGTGGTAACAATGAATCAAGCTGGACATCACTGGCTTAAAGCAATTAGGCAAGCGTGGATTGCAAACAGGATGGACATTGACAGGCTCGACCTTGAGTACAGGAAGAAGCCTGAGAACCAATCGATATTCCTGCGCAATCCAGACGCTGTACTTAAAACGGATAGTCGGAGCAACAAATGAAAATGATTACAGTCATGCTCATCTGCGCCGCACTGCAAGGATGCTCCGCTTTCAGCGGGGCATCTAAGACTGCGAGCGCAACACCAAATCAAAAGCTAGTACTTGAAGACACGCTGTATGCGATGTCGAGATCAGAAACAATTGACGCAATCAAGGAGTGCGAAACATCAGGACTCAGAGCCGTCCCTATATGGACGAAACGAGCAATCAACGGCAGGCCTACATCGATTGTCGTCGATGTAACCTGTGCTCCACGATGGATGCGTTAAGCCGTGTTCTCATTCCTCTTGCTGATAGCCCTTGCTTTTGCACGGGCATCAGCTTTACTGGATGCACCCCAGGCATTCAAAGATAGAAGCAGTCGAGTCGGTTCGCCGTCCTTCTTCTCTGGTCCTTTCATGTTACCCATCCTCGCTAAGAAACTAGCACGGCGGGGGTTGTCTCCCTCCTTCACAGGGGCTTTCAAAGTACCACCCTTGTAGGAGTCGCGGCCCTTTTGGTTCAGCCCACCCTTTGGGTTCTTGCCTTCCTTGCGAGTCCATGCAGGAGAGCTAGCCATTGTCCTTATCCTTCTTCTTAAAGCCGCCGGTCTTGCGCCGCATCATAGAGTAAGTCTTGTCGCTAATCGTTGACTCACTCGCAGGGCGCGATGTGCCTTTCTTCTTGCGCTTATTCATGTTCTCGTAAAGACTCATGTCAAACCTCCAACGTATCTTCAACCATTGCAGTCGCCAGGCGTGTAGCTCGCTGACCAACTTGGTCTGCCCAACGGCTGTCTAACATTTGAGCGGCGGACTCTTCATGGTCCCCGCTTTCTAGTGCGGCAATCATATTCTTGAAGTTTAGGAATCGGCTGATGCCGAGATTGAACACCATATCAACTAGGATTCTCTGGCGCACTTCGCTCAGGTCCCTCCACCACGGGAGGTTGTCGTCCAGTTCCTTGGTCACTCTCAGTATGTCGTTGTCCAGGAGATACCTGGCCTCGTCTTCGGTGATGCCTAACTCTTCGACGTTGCGCCCGACCCCGAGCGTTATGAATCCTGCACTGCATTGGTAACTCTTTAGCTCTAAGCCTTCATGTAGAATTAGTTGGTCTTTTAACTTATCTACGTCCATATCCATATACCTCACTTACTTCTTCAGCCCCTTCATTCCACGCAAGCCAAAGCTTGCCGCGATGCTTGCGTACACTGCCCACTGAAACCAATCAGGCGTGGTAGACAATACCTCAAACCCTCTAGCAACATACGGCTGTGTGTGCGGGATGAAGCACATAGAAATTATCACAATGAAGCACACGGTCCACGCCTCATCTTTCCATGATTCGTTAGAACCCTGGGCCATGATCTTTTCCCAAGACGCCTCGTGCGTAGCGGCAACCTTCATGACCTCAGCTTCTGCTTCAGCTTTTGCAACCTTAGCTCTGGATGCGGCGGCTTTCTCTTCAGCCTTACCCTTTATCCATCCACCGGCAATGTCCCCAATCATGGGAAGTAGTGCTTGAATCATTTGTCAGACCCTCTCGACTGGTACGCGCTGGCTCCGAAGAAACTAGCAACAAGGGCGGACACTGCTATGAAGTATGTCCCTGCGATGTCAGTGATAAGGCTAGCCGCTTTATCAAGTCCGACAAGGCTACATATAAAAATACCACTGGGATAAAGCAGTAAACCAAAGAGCGCAAACCACGCCATCTTCCTGATCGAATCTCTTTGAGCGTCCTCATCTTCCATCTTACGACGGCGATCCTCAAGTTCAATAAGAGCAAGCTCATCCGAATCGATAACGCCATTCTTGTCCTTATCATAGGTATCCAATATCTTACTCATCTCAGTACCTCAACAGATCCTTTCTTGACTTTCTTGGGTACGCAGTAAGCGTCCACCTTACGCTTGGCCCAGTAATTGTAACGCCACTTCCCGGTTCTTTCAGCAAAGTAATTACACCGATTGATGCTATACCAGTACGATGTATCTTGTGGCTGTGGCTTCCCGTCAATCACAATTATCAACGCGAAGACCAGGATCATCTACTTTCCTTTAAGACTAATAATCCAAAGTAGTAAGGCCACGGCCCCGCCCACCACACCGAGAACAGCAATGCCGACAGCAGTATAAATAAATCCATTCTGTATGGCTTTTTTCTTAGCCAGTCTTTTAGCTTCCTCACGCTTCTTTTCGTTCTCGCGCATCTGCTTACGGTTAGCCATGAAGGTGCAATAATCCGTCCAAAGATTTGCGCGGCCTCCATACACCATTAAATCTTTCAGTTGAGCCTCCTTAGACTTGATGTCCTCTAAGGCCCAGAAGGCGTCAGCGTCTCCCTGAGCGGCATCAGCCTGTATCTTTTCCTTGGCATCTGCGAGCTTGGTCAAGTCCTTGCCCATAGCCCCAATACTGGATACATCCTGAATGTTTTGGCACATCTCTTTCAGGGCGCCAATCGCCTCGTTCGCGGCTTTGACTGCGCTGATTGCAAGGCCGATCTCGACGAGCATCTAGGTCATCTTCATTAGGATAGCGACAAGCATGGCAATGATACTCCCCGCTGTTGCAATCATGACGCCCTCAATTCTCTTGATGCGAAGAATAGTTTCCTTCCAACGCTCACCGCATACCGCTTCGTGCGCGACTAATTTAGTTTCGATGCTGTCAATTCTTTTGTGGGCCGAAGCCACGGTGCGCTTATCCATACTCCGCCTCCAGAAGGTCTAATGACTCCATTGAATGAACTTCTTCAGTATAACTAAACGCATTACCTTCAGCATCTTCCCCGGCTCCACCTAGACTCATTGCCTCTTCGTGGCTTTCTGCTTCGACAGTATACTTTCGCGTTGACTCTACTTTTACCCAAACATAATATGACGGCATTTTATTGACCCCTTGTTTCCCTTAAGTACCAATCATGATTCCGCAGACATCCTGAAATGCTTGAGTGTCTGTACTATAATTGCTTGATGTATTGAGGTAATGAGCAATCCTGAACGAATACAATGTGTTAGCGTTAAGGTTAAAGAAAGGACTTCTCATCCAGTAAGTTTGGTTATTGCCCGCGCCAGATGTTTCAACATAGCAGTAAGCGGCCCCAGTAGTTGGCAAAAGTGAATTGCCGGCTCCGCTGAGAGCCACAGGGTATACGCCAGAGCCATTGTATCCATTAAAAATTCCAGTATGACTCGATGACGTACCGCTGACATCCTGGTTCCACCTATTACTAAGAGTGCCAGCGGAAATATTTGCATAAGAAAGTTGGTTCGGGTTATAAGCCAAAGGATCGGTCCTACTTAGGGTAGTTGTTTGCCATTGAGTCCAACTTGTATTTTTCCATTCATTCCAAATGGTAGTATTGCGAACGATCTGAACAGCAACGTAGGTCATGTCATGATAATAAGTGGCGACATTATTAGGCCCATCAGAATTTGTATTTTTGAACTTGTAGCCTAAGTAAAGCCTATGGGAAGTTTGACTGGGACCTGTAGTGTATATAAAATTTGTGACCCTTGAACTTACGTTAACATTACTCGAAGAGGATCTTTCCCCAAATGGAGTCCATGTCAGAGGAGTGTTAAGAGTTAAAGTGTCTTGGTAAGTTACGCTATAAGGAGCCACCCACTGAGGCCATAAATTCGCTCGCTGGTAATGCGCAACAGAGTTTGCATCAAAAACACCGCTAGCTTGGATGATGTTTACGACTGAGGCGGCACCAATCTGAGATCCATTTTCATACATCCGTGCCATTACGAAATCTCATCCCAACAACAGGTAAGTGTGACGGTGTTACTAGACGCCGCAAACGCCTTAATAAGCCTGGCCTCTTTAAGGTAAACCGGATTATCCCTGCCTATTATGACAATCACTGTGTCAGGAGGAACATTAAGTTGGTAAGCGATATTAAGTTGAGTTACGGTGGTGCCTATCGTGACTGTTACCTGGCCCGTAGAAGAACCCGAACGATTGCTTACAAACAGAGTATGAACTTTATACATCTTTCCTGAAGAAGATGCATTCTCCACTATCGTGTTGGAGTTTGTATTAAGATCCGTGGTTATAGATCCACCGTAAATGTTTGTTGCGGTAGCTAAATTTGGGTTTGCCATATCGAATCCTTATCCAAATACCATTGCCAGTATAATCGCCTTGCCTTGAGACAATCCACCACCACCACCACCGCTGGGGGCCGCAAGCTCGATGATCCCGTCTGTGGCATTGTACGTCATCACGTCTCCGTCTGACGCCCCAGCTTGCAAGCCCGGAAGCCTGAACCTAGTGTTATCGCTATTGCCTATCGTAATCTCTCCGTCCACCGTTCCAGAACTTGCATCGGCCAGATCACCAATAACAATGTTCTCACTACCAGTGGTGATGTTGTCGCCAGCGCGTTGCCCAATACCAATATTGTTCGTGGCATCAGAAAAGTTTCCCGGCCCGACGCCATACAAAGCCCGATACCCGATAGCAATGTTGCCACTAACATTTGCGCTATTACTGCCAGACATCGACTGCAAACCAATGCAGACATTCCGGCCTCCAGTAGTTACGACGCCACCAGACTGAGTTCCTACCATTGTATTTGAGTCACCTTCAGTCAGACTTCTGGTGCCCGATCCGACAATAACATTAAATACGGCTCCACTTGTAAGATCTGGAGCACTGCCTAATAACACCAAATTTCCAGTTCCTGGACTAGTAGCGGCATCACTTAGGTCATCAAGGGCTGAAGCGCCACCACCCGCACCCGCATCAGCAAACGACAAGGAGCCAGAGCCGTCAGTGGTAATGACTTGACCAGCCGTCCCGTCAGCAGTCGGTAAATAGTAGGCGGTATTAATCTTTGTTCCAGTGGTATCGCAAGCAACACGCTCAGTCCCTAAGTGATAGAGTTTTGTGTCAAACGAATTAGCCGTAAAATAATTTTCGCCGGAGCCAAAAGTGTTACGGAGGTAATAGCTACCGGCATTCCACTGGATGAATTGTCCGGCACTGGAGGTTCTAGTTACAAGCCCGTTGAAAAATCCGTCGTAGTAAGTTTCAAATTCATCAGCGCCCCCAAAATCAATAACTTCGTCGTCACCAAGCTTTATGGCGAACCCATTAAGGTCTAAGTCTCCACCGAGTTGCGGGGTAGTGTCATCAACAAGATCCCCGCCAGCGGAGTCTTGCGGCTCCCATCTACCAACGCCTGAGTTGTATGCCAGGACCTGCCCGTCAGTCGGAAGTGTTGGTGAGACGTTAGACAAATCTGCTAACGACTCGCTCGTAATGTCCTCCAGCTTGTCCGTATTGAGGTTGGTGAAGTTATCATCTACCTCAGTGTTGGTAAGTGGTGAACCCTTCCCGGCTCTAGTGGTGATCGTTGACATCGCTCAATCCTTATGACGCTGAGATCGTGATCGTCCAATCGACTGAGATGCTATCTGTTACTGATAGGTTGACTGGGCTGAATACGACCCTGCACAACATAGTCCCGGCAGTGTCCGCGTTGAAAACCCCAGCTTCAGTAATAGCACCAGTAACATCGCCAGCTTCAAAAGCCGCTTCATACTTGATGGTGTTATTGGTAACAGTCGTCGCATCGAGGATCTCACGAGAGCCTGCTTGCGTACCGAGAGCCGTGTCACCAGCCGCCGCCGCAGATGTACCAGTGCCTAACGCCATATGCGTCATTGCTGTTGCCGTAGCGTCTTTCATGCGGGATGCAATGTAATCCAGCCCGGCGCTTACAACCAGGTTAGTCTCTTGCCGTTTTTCTTTGACGTTGCCGTCTTTGTCTTTGACGACAATCCCGACACGCCCTTTTAGTTTCAAACCATCGTTAAACATGGTGTTCTCCTAGAATGATTGGGATTGCCCAACGTAATCTTCTGCAAAATATGTCGCATCGACAGTATAATTTTGCACCCTAATCGATCCTGCGTCAGTAGTATTTGCAGAATCTGATAGACCTTTTCCTGGCGTTATCGCTATTGCTTCTGACGCCCGGCTATTATCGCTTAAAATTTTGAGCACTCTTAGGTTTGACTCGTCACCAAGTGCCGCACCGTTTACATCGTCAGTAACAGCAAACGCATCTGTAATAGTGTAGTCGATATCGAATGACACCACTTCCGTCAGCATGGGTAGCTCAATGATTCCCTTCGTAATATCAAAGATCGGGTCTGAGTCTGTAACGCCGCTGACTGTGTCCTGCGGCCCCTTAACTGGGGTTAATGAAGTAAAGTCAGTCACCGCATAAGAGTCTGTCAGAGGTCTGTCTATGCCCAGAGAGATTTGCTCAAGCGCAGTAGAGTCATCTGATAAAGGTTTGTCTATATCAAACGCTGTCGTCTCAGTAAGATCGATCGCGTCATTAAGTTCCTTAAACTCGAAAAACTTTCCTAGTACTGCGGTCGCGTTCAGCGCATTAGCCAACAGTGTCGCAGTTAATCTCTTCGTGCCATTGACTAGGACCAGCCGTTGTTTCGCAACAGAAGCAACTAGATTGCTCGCTGACACAGCAAAGACCAGCCGGTTCTTCGCTGTGTCTAGAACAAGGTTGGTTGTCTTGATGACACTCTTTAAGTTCATGCGAAGTCTTCTCTCAACACAAACTGAATCACTTCAAAAACAGTTTCTCTAGTGCTGTCTGTATAGACCACCTCGACTTCGCCTTCGTAATCTCCGGCGTCTATATCAAGCTGGCCCGAGGTAAAGTTGAAGACCACCTCTCCCTGGGCTGGGTCAACGCCGACAAAAGACCCGGACAAGGAAAACGTCACCGTGGTCGAGTTAGCTGGCCGGAAGTGAAGCGATATCGTTGCGCCAGTGACATCTTGCGCAGTGTCATCGTCACGCTTTAGCGTCACCTTAATCTGAGGCTTTGTGTCGCCCTGAACTAGGTAGATAACGTCAGATGTGCTTGTCATTTGTCAGTCTCCATCACTGCCGCCCAGTGTACTTCTGAGATTTAAGGATTTCCTGCGCAGTGTCTCTCTGCATATACGCCTTCAAAACGTCTCTGTTTTCAGGACGCGCAACAATTTCCTTGAACGCCGCCTCGTAAAATTGACGCTCAAGCTTCTTCACTTTCGCCGCCTTCTCATCATCCCTGCTCATCTCATAACCGACGCTAAGAGTTGTTAGGTTTTGCAGTGCAACCTCAAATGTCACACCTCTGACCAGGACTCCACCAGTCTTTGCTAGAACGGCAACATCTGTCCCCATGTATGCCGGGATCTTAAACCCGTCGATCGTTGCAGGCTGATTGGTTAGCGGCATGTTCAACCGCAACATTTCACGCTGTACGGGTGTCGGCGTTTCGCCGCGCTTAATCTTGAACGGCACGATCGCATTGTATGTTGCTTCGATTGGGTTGAGCGAGAATGGCACATTGCGCATGAATGGCTTCCCGAAAGGATCTAAGACTTTTTGATAACGCTGATCGGCTTCCTGAAAGAAAGGATTGTTCAACGTCTGCAAGGCCCATGCGTCGTTATACTGCCGTTGCCAAAACTCTCCTGCAGATTCTCCGCCAGACTTGATTGAGCCAACCATGTTGTATGGGAATGGAGCGTCTTTGGGGATCAATCCATCTTTTTTCTGTTGCTGATGCCAAGTCTTCAGATCACTCTCTGTCCAGTAATTAACCTCTGGACTGACTTTAGTAATCGTTGGGTCATTGAGCTTTGACACATTCCTAAGCACTGAAGAGTAAGGAGTTGGTATAGGCCCGGTGAAATTAGACAGCGGAGACTTGAGCATAAAGCTGTAGTCGCCATACTCCATAGACTTAATGACATCTCCGATACCAGTCAGGAACGGAGTCTCTTTGAAGTAATCGACTGTTGCCCCCAAGGATGCTGTCAAAAGATTCTGCCGATCCTCTGGGTCAGTGTACATATTCATTTTCTGCACAGTGTCTGCGGCAATCCCAAGGAAAGCAGATACCGGCTCTAACCCCTGGTAACTAACGTAAACGAGCGGCCCATTGGGGATACCATTCCCGTCATACATTGGTAGCTCATTACCGTCGTCGTCTTTCGGCCAGCCATCACCGCGAAAAACAAAGCTGAATGGTTGCCAGCCACTAGGCAATCTTGCTCTAAGCTCTTTGTCTGAAGGCATCGCTCCGGTCATCTGACCGTTCTGCGCATACTCCATAAAGGTCATCATAGTGCCCGTACCGAGCGCCAGCCTGCCCGCCGCACGTTGTTGCAACTTCGGCCCTTCTTTACCCAACAACCGCTTCTGCGTCGTTGGAGAGAAGAACACAGCAACAGGGTGGTTTTCTGTTAAAATCCTGATCGAGTTTGTAGGCACCTTGCCGAAAGGCACCAGGAATCGCCCGAGAAAGTTTCTCTGAATTGCCCTTGTTATGTACCCAACACCGTTATCGATATCTGCTGTCAGCGTATTGTACTTGGCAAAATCAGAGATCTCCTCTGTACGGGACCGGGGATCGATCAAGACCATCATCCCGTCGTCTAGCGCCTCTTGGTCAGACTTCCCTGTAGATTTGCTGATGCGCATCTGACGCATGCTCTCTTCGTACAGTGACCCGCGAGACAATATGGACTTCCAGAAATCATCTGTAGCGCCAAGAACATCTCCTGGCAAACGGATTACTTTCCCAATAAAGTCGATAGACTGGCCCATCCAACCAGAAACGCCGAGCGTTTGGGAATCAATGGCTCTCAACTCAGTAGGGTCTAGGTCAAGCTTGCCGCCAGAAACTGACGCCTGCTGTCCGGTCTTGAATGTTTCGAGGCCGACAAGGTAAGCGTCTTTGAACGATCGCCCGTACCCGTACCACCGAGCCATAATGTCTTCAAGGTAGATGCCTTCTGGATCTGTGGCCTTACCCATTGCCCTCTGCCCGGCGCGGACTCCAGCACCAATCCCTGCGCCAGTAACGTCTGCAAGCTCGTTGTAAACAGCGAACAATGGAGTGCCCAAGAAATTCTTCAGTGCAGTCGTCGGCCAGGAAAGCAGTCCATTAATGTAAATCTCGTGAAGAACACCTGAAGTTTTTGACGCCCAACCTTTACTGACAAACTTGTTTGCTTCTTTCTGTCCGCCTCTGCGCAGTGCTTTTAGATACGCCTTAGCCATATTGCGATTGAGCTTCTGCCCACCAGCGCCCTCAAGCAATTCTGAGTTTGCGTAGCCAACGTCAACATTTGGCCCGACCGGAATCTTAAATGCTTGTAACGCCCGAGCTATTTCCGTTTGGAATCCCTTTGCTTTCATCTGCAAAGCGGAATGCACCGCCATCTTCCGACGAAAGGCAACCAGCGACGCGGCATCATCAGCCCCACCGGTAGTAATTTTCTCTGCCATTTCTGCTAATTGCTTGGCAGATCGTTGCAAAAGTAAGCGCAAAGCAGTCATTTCTTCTGCATTTAATGTCTCGCCGACCTTCTTCTTCAATACCGAACGGCTGAACCCCAGGTCATCGGCAAGCTTTTCTGATGCGTTCTCTAGCGTTTGCTCATTCTTAATTACGCCGCGCTTCACTGCTTCTGTTGGGTCGGCAAGTATTTCGCTGACTGCATTGAGGACGGACTGGATGTCTTCGTTATCCTCCATGTAATCAAAGTTGAAATCGATCCCGGTGTCAGTCTCAATAACGACGCCACGCTTCTTGTACATTTCAAGCAGGTCAACGGCCTCTCCTTCTGGAGCGACACCTGTTGAGTACTCGCTCAACCCTTTCTGGCCAAGCTCATTAACCTGTTCTGCTTTGACTTCACTGCGAGTCGGCATCTGGGCTTCAGGTGGCATCCCGATATCTTCAGGGGTCAGCCCTTCTGGCGGAAGTTCCGTCGCTGTTTTAGCTGAGCCACCAGCAGTATCGAAACGCTCCTTGCCTTCCTCAGATAGAACCTTTTCGGCTAACGCCTCCTGCCGCTTGGAATACTCTCCTGCAGGAACCTGGCGCTCTTCTATCGCTGTAGGCACAGAAAGGTCTTCTGCATCTGTTCCGCGTGTCACAGCCCTAGACGGGACTTTCGATGCTTGCTTGATGAAAGTACTTAGCGGGCCGCCAGCAACAAACACGCGTTCAGGCTTGCGCGGTATTGTGCTCGCCTGTTCTGTAACTCCGCCTTCTAGAGCGGCTTGTCCTGCCTGTTCATCAAGTATTGCCACTTGCTATCCCTTCTTAACTGAACCTGTCACGTACAATTGCTCACTCGACTTGCGGTTCTTGTCCGCTGTTTCCTGAGCCTTCAGCATCTTGATCAACGGATGATTCTCGTCCCCGCCTCGTTTCTTTACTGATTCCATTGCGGCCTGCAACGCTGTCTTCATAACTTACTCCACCTTCAATCCACTCCGACCCTGGACGGTCCGTGTTCTTGAACACTTTGTTTTCAAAGAATAATACATTTGTAGAGGATACGTCTGCCTCTTCCATTAAGTCTTGAGCAATCTCCATAAACTTATCCATTGCACTGTCTGGGTCTGGAACCCCTCCCTCAAACTCTGGAATGTACTGGATGCGCACACCTACAGCACCCGCAACCTCTTCGCCTGTATCGGCCTGCACATCTGGACGGTCTTTATACCGAGCGTCCGTAATAATTGTGCCCCCACCAATATCGTACTTTTGACGCAAAGAGTCAATCATGGCAATTGCTTTATCTGCTTCCTGCCTAGATTTGAAGAATACCTCTAGGCCAGGCATTGCACCCTGCGTTCCGGTTGGTACAACTTTGGACACATATACAGCGTCTTGGTCATACTTACGTCCAAGATCGACCAGGTTATTAACAAAATTAGTCTCGTCAAAATCTGACCGGGTGACGACTTCAGTATTCAGTGATCGCTCTGGAGTACCCCCGAATACGCCGTAACTATTGTTTGCCTGTTGTGCAACGACGGCTGGATCGTCCTTGAGAGGACTTAGTACTTCGCTAGATAACTCAGCTTGTTCGACATTAGTCGGACGCTGTTCTGGACGCTCGCGAGACACACCGACAACTCGACGCTCTACCGGAGCTTTCAATTCCTCTAGACGCGCTTCCGCTATTGCTTTCTGCTCTGGCGTTGACCCAGATGAATTGATGGTCTTGCGCAACTCATCAATCTCGACTCGTTCAGGGGAGCCAGCAAGGCCCGCCTCGTAATCAAGTGACCCGCCTTCACCAGCTTTGTTTGTCCATCCGTTGATGGTCCACTTCTCTTTTTCCAGAAACCATACAACAGCCTGGAGATCATCTGGACCTAAGTCACCGATCGACGAGTCATAGTTCTTAACGAAGCCTTCGGCGTTGATCGCGTTAGCCGCATCAGTGAATATGCGCTGACCAAAACCAAACTCAGAACCAATGATTGGCTCATCAATTGTACTTCCGGTTAAGTGGTTACCTGCAACAGCCTGCTCTGCAGGGGGAGGAATGCGCTTAAGTCCTGCCGCGTCGCGCAGATACCGAGCCGCCCACACATCAATTGTTGGTTGCGACCCATAGCCAATGAGGTTACCTGTAAAGTTAATGGTCTTCGGCGCCTGCCCGACCTTGATCTGCCTAAACATATCTAGCAAAGCTTTCGTTGCGGCTGGGCTATTGATGCCATATAGCTGACCAGTCGCCTTAGTCATCAGCGGAAACTCACCAGCCTTGAACAATTTTGTTAGCGTTGCCGGGTCAACTTTCTCTCCAGCCTCAACCCGAGCAAGGTACGCCTGGATCTCTTTGTCAAAATCGCCATTAGTGTAACGACGCAGTACATCAATCCCATTGTTCCAATTTGTACGCACATCCGTGTTTGCCGATGTCGCGCCAAGCAAATCAGCGAAGACATCGCCTAGTCCGCCAAACTCTGAGCGCAAACGACTCCGCATCGACCGATACCAGTCTGCTTGCGCAAGGATGTCCTTCGCCGCCTGGTCACCATTATTCGCCCTGTTAACGACATCGCGAACATCATCGACTGTACGCGTCGTCATATCCTGCTGGTGACGCGCATAACTTTTATTACGGCGAGGCTTTTCATACCCATAGACAATCGGTTGCCACTCGACATCAACTTTTTTAGTTGCCTCTTTAATAGTGACAGTCGGCTTACTTTTAACGTCCTTGACGGTAATCTCTGCCCAGCCATCGTCAGTCGGGTAGTTAGACTTAATACGCCTAACTTCGTCTTCGACTCGTTTAACTTCGCTTGCTGGTAGACCCAAACCCTCTAACGATTTTTTAATGTTCGCCTTATCTTTAGCGGCAAGTCTCTTGATTATCCTGCCGCCAGGTAAGGCCTGGGTCTCATCCGTATAAACTAAACTAGAGAGGCCAAGTGTTGTCACCAGTGATTTCATGAGGACGGGATGCTTTTTGATGTAGCGCAACGACGTAATCGCTCCGTCGATCATCCCAGCAAGGCCTAAATCCTCTAAGGCAAACTGAAACCGCTCACGGAGACGCCCTTCCGCTGACTCTAAGTCAGCATCTTCTGCAGTATTGAGATACTCAAGAATTGGCAACCCAAGCCCTGAAGACATTGCTTTGACGATCCCGCCTTGCTCTGGGTCGAACAAAGTTGCAGAAACTGCACTGCGCCCGTAGAGCGCACCACGGCCAGTGCCTGTGCCTCTAGTGAGCAAAAACCCTGTCGTAAACTGCGAGATGTCACGCAACATTTCTTCAGCAAACCCGCGAGCCTCTGCGCGATCTTCAAACTGAGGAGCGGCTGGCAACTGCACCATATACTCAGTAGGTATCTGATCGCCGGTGACATCATCGATATAACTAACGCCGACAGAGTCAGTCAAAGACTCAAGCTCGCTTTCTGCTAATTCATACACAAGCTGGCTGGCCTGGTTGAGCGCCCGCACCGAACCGCCGACGATTGTGCGATCAACAAAACCGCCCTGCTCAAAAACTCCAGGGGCGTTTGCCTCTATCATTTCCATTCGTTTGCTGTGCGTTGTTCCTAAGAATTCAGACCGAGCTTTGGCTCCGCGAATAGCGGCCTCTTCCGTTTCATAGTTTGGCAACTTGTCACCAGAGCGAGTGCGGGTTGCCGCATCGTACAAAGCTTCCCGGTCTGTGACGCGCTTGCCCTCAACAATTGTTGGAACATTGTAAAACCTTTCATCGCCTGTTAGACCAATGTCTACTCCGCGCACAGTGATGGTTTCCTCTGTCGCAATCGACCCGTCTTCATTTTTGAGAACAGGTCGCGTGACATCTACCGGGAATCCGTCTTGGTCAACCAGTGGCTCAGCGCCAACTTCCTCAAGTCTTTCCTTCGTTGGAACATCTGGGTCAACTCCAGATTGCCCATCTTCAGCGAGCTTCCCGGTGATAACGATATCGGCTTTTAAGTCCTTCGGGGACGCAAACGCTTGCAATAGTTCGGCTTGGTCATATGCGTCATACGCAAGTTGTTCGCGATCATTATTCATCGAACCTCCTCCCCTAAGAATGGACTAAGCTGATTCAAGATTCCCTGCACCTGACCTAACTGCTTCGTTGCTGTTGGAAGCTGTTGCAGATACGTCTGCAGATATTGCTTCCGATCAGTGCCTGCTGGCGGATCATTCCATCCAACCAATATGTCATCGTTGAGTTTGATAGAGCTAACAATCAAAGTGTACTGCTTGTCGAAAGCGCTCTGAATTTCAGCCTTGAGCGGCGCAGAAAAAGCCGTGCCGATCTCCTGGGCTTTTTGCACAATGGTGTCATAGCTTGCTCCACGCCCGCCCGACATAGGCTGTCCAGGCTCTGGAGTCGTATTCAGCCACTCATTGAAGCGATCACGCGCTTGACGGAAATATGTGTCGCCAAAGCTTTTAAGCTCTGGACTCAAACTGTCCTTGTACTTATTGAAGCCAATCCGGTCAGCGATGACTTCTTTGCCTTGCCCAACTGCTTCGTTAGACTCCTGCCTAGCGCGACCCATAAACTTATCAACAGTAGAAACTGTCAGCTTATCCTGGACCGCCATAATAGCGCTCATCGTTAAACGATTTTTACCATCAAGGTCATTTAGATAATTACTCGCGTCTCGATCATCGACTAGCTTTTCTTCGGTAGTAGAAATCCCAAGCCGCTTCTCAATCCAGTTAATTTCAGTCGTCTTGTCATAATAATTCTGGGCGCGAAGGTGATCGTATGCTGTTAACGCTTGGGCTAATTCAGATGGATTACGAATATCTGCATTCAAAATGTTCGCATTCATTTGATCGAGACGACCAATCCTTTCTTCGTCCTCTTTCTTCTTCATGTCATCAGCAAACTTTTCTTGTTTGTTTGCGTAATCAATCATTGATTTTTGGAATGCAACTCGCTCATCAGGCTCCATTTGCGCGAGCGCGGCAGAGAGGACGGGGTCTTCTTTCTCAAGCTCACCTGAAACTAGCTTGGTTGCAACTCCATCAAAGTCTCCGTCAGCCATATAAGACTCAACAGTGCCAGTAGCAATATCTTGAATTGTGTCAGACGTTAAAGTCGCAACAGCCTCCGCTGACATGTACCCAGAATTTGTCGCGTAATTCAAAAGCCCTCTACTACGCCTAACTTGAAAAGTGTCATCATAGATAGGGGCTGTATCAAAAAGGTTCTCTATAGCCTCTAAGCGTTCGTCTTCTGTCAATCGGGTATCTGCCGCAAGCATTACTTCTTTGTGGACTCTTTTGGTTATGTTAATGCCTGCAGTCTTCACAAAAATTTTGTTGGAGTTTTTTCTAAACGATCCTACATAACGCGTATGTAAATCACTTGCTGAGGAACCAAAGAATGACTTGGCAGTTGACGTAGTCAGGTACGGCTTACCTGACGTAGGGTTAATTCTCTTGCCAGCAGAGTACTCTTTGTAAACCTGGTCCATCTTAGACACGACCTCTGAAGGATCGATCACGTTAATATCTTGTCTCAGCGCCTCATCTTCGATCGTGCGCAACTCGATCTCCATGGCCTTCTCTGCCGCAATGGCTTGGTTTTGAGCGTGGATCTTTAGCTTCTCTTCACCTGCTTGGAACAAAAGTTGCCCGGCCTGAGAGATGACGCGAGCGTTAGCTGAGAGCACCTGGCCGCTTACTTGCACGTTAACTTGAGGCGTGACTGCACCAGAAACTCTTTTCGTCTGCGCCGTGTACAAAGGAACTTTCATGGTAACCAGCCTCTCCTAATTAAGCGTCAACCATCTTGCTACCTTGAGACAAAAGCGTTGCCATCGCCTCTGTCCTAGTAGCATTGGCCGACGCTTTTGCTTCAAACATAGCAATATCGCCTTTAAGGCTTACACCTGTTGCCTGCTCTCTAATGTCACGAGCACGAGCGCGTGAAGCATAATCGATCCTTCGTATTTCTTCGTCTGCCTGATCAGCGTTCGCAAGAAGTATCTCAAGCCCGGTCCCGCTATAAGCGTCGAATCCAGACTTCATGATTGCCGACTCTGTTTCTTTTTCAAACTTTCGATACTGAGTCTGGAAATTTAGAATATCGAGTTTACTTTCAAACAGAAGATCTTCTGCCGCAGTTCTTAGTAACGATGCATTACGCTCTGCAACTTTTTTGTTCCAGCGTCCAGCGACCTCTTGTGCTTCAGCCGCCGCCTGAGAACCGGCATAGCTTAAAGCCATACCCGCTAACATCATTCCAGTGCCTGTTGCTGACATATCTTACCTATCGAAAGTTTGGAGTAATGGCATCAAGGCCAATACTGTCATTGGTAAAGGGTCATCTTGCTTAACAACAATGAACCCATCCGTCTCGTAGTTCCCGCTAAACTCAATATACTTGTCGCCAGTATACAGCGGAATTGCCGTAGTCGCTGAAGCGCCAGGCTCAGCAAAAACGATTGGCTTTAAGTTGCTAGTGTCCGGTCCAATCTGTGCACCAGACGCTTCTAAGAACCTTGCAGTCACGCCTCTAATTCGCTTCGTTTTGCCCTGACTAGTGCCTTCCGTGCCGCCTGCATCAATCCGCATTGTCTCTAGCGTGGATGAATAATTGTAGCCAACGACTGCATCTGTAACGTCTACGTCTAACGAAATGCTACCGCTAGATACAGTTTTGTCCGCATGCTTTGCCCCATTGGCAAGGATCGACACGGTTTCTCCTTCAAGGTGACTAAGCCCTGATAAAGAGTTAACAGCCGCTCCGCTGTAAGTCAGATGTGAATCCAAGAACCTAGGGTCGATCACCGTGGAAATGTTATCGATTTCGGAAAGTCTCTCAATGTAACGCTTAGTCGCACCATTGATTGTCCTTTTAACGATCATGTAAAGCTCATCTTCCCCGCTCCGAGAAGGCAGAGAAATAATACTTTCAATAAAACCTGACCCGCCAATTGTATGTTTGTGCCAGGCAATCACTTCTTCCTCTCGACGGTAGGTAAGTCCTATGAGGGAGCCGTCTCCAAGCCTCGCCCACAAGATGCCGTCTGGCTCTTGTTGCCACGCAATTTCTTTAATTAGTCCTGTAGTCAAATGCTCAGACAACAGCGTGAGATCAGGAGCAAAATAACTGTCCGTATCAAAATCATAGACAAGCTCTCTTAACTTTCTTTCTCCTCGCTGGACAAACAGTACTGCTGAGCCAATTGTGAATGGCTGGACCGTAGACCCACCATAGTTAGACTGTCGTCGGATCTGAATATTTGTAGGCGTCAAAGTCTCGCTCGTTCCGCCAGAACTAACAGAAAACTCACCACCACTTGTCCCAACAACAAGCAATCTCGCCCCGACAAGATACTGGATGACGTTGACCTGATTACTGCTAAGCGTATAAGTAATTGCGTCAGTCGCATCAATCCCTGGCGTAAAGTCTGTGAACAAGCCAGCCGATGAGAAGAACAGCGTTTGTGGCTGACTTAGGGTGTTCCCTAAAATTAATCGTTGCTCGTACAAGGTGACGACCGCAGGATAGCCAGTGGTCTCCGAAAAAGCCCCGAGCCGATACTCATCATCAGCTTCAAGATCGCCAACGATCGTTATAGAATTTCCAGCACTTTCGCTCGTTAAGTCTCCCCCAGGTGCTATCAGAATTGTATCGGCAGTAACGCTTACAATTAAGGCGCCTACCTCATTATTATTGGTATGCTGTGTGAATCCGGTTACGGATATGCGCATGCCCTCTTTAAAGCCTCTTTCAATGAAGTTACCGGCACTATCTTCAAACCGATCGTTATGCGAAAGACCAGTCCCACTGGGATCTCCCTCGTGCGCAGAGATAGTCGTCGCTGTATAGGACGGCATCAATTCAGTGCGACCATCTTCATTTTCCAGGACAGTGGCAGTGGCATTTATATCATTAGAAACGGCAGTGATTCGCGCATATCCATCATGCACTTTTACCAAGCGCCCAACATCAGTTGGCTGGAAAGTATTTGACGTTGCGGTTAGGGTGACAGATCCAGTTCTCGCACTGGCCGTCATAGTAGACCCATCAAAATTAACGTCTTGCATTGGCCCGCGAGTAAATGGAACATCGTAACAAGCCCACTGAGTCGCGCCAGCGCGAACGAATTGTTGTGGCTTATGATCAGGGTGCACAAGGTAAAGAACGTCGGCTGACTGCGCATACCTTATCCCTTCAAGCTCATTAGGCGAATACGGCGTCACTACCTCTAGCACTCTGCTGTCGATAGGGTTCGTATTAAGATAATCAAACGAGCTAGTGTAACCATTGTTAGCATTGTTTCTAAAGTACCAGGTGCTACTTAAATCTTGATCGCCATCGTCGGTGATCAGGCTGTCATCATGCGAAAGCCCTAGGTATGGGTATCTCAGATTTATCGATGTTGCAACATTAGTGACCCCATTTTGCACCGGATCGCTGTACCAAATCTTTTTGCCATCTGCTTGCATGTGGGCATTGATCACGCCCCAAGCCCCATTAATGCCTAAATCTGACCCATCATCAACCTCAGATAGCTTAAAAAAAGCGCTAGTTATTAAAGGGTGCTCATTATAAATGCCTGGGAAAAGGCCTACGGCAAAAAAAGACATATACCCTTTAGAAATAATTACATTTCTATTCCCTTGCGGGGATAGAAATGTTGTCGTAAAAACGTATGAGGGGGCATCGTGCACATACATCAGATCTAAACTGTCTGAATGCGATAAATCCTTATACTTGGTAGGGGACGTATCGTAGTTTTCCCCTGCTGGAGTGAAGCCTGCCTCGTGCGCATAGACTCCATTTGCATCCATAATCCAGTGGTTATTAGTAGCCACACATTGGATGCCGGTCATAATTCCGTTCGCATCGGCATCGCCCGTGTTCGTCACGATATAGTTAAATGGATACGATACGTTCATGACTTCGGTTGAGCCATTGTTGGTAGGAAAACTTCTAAACGCGTCCACAATAAAGTTCCAAGAATGCGCGTCTATGGCAGATAATCTCATCTTGATATAACAAACAGAGTATCTTTGTATTCGTTTTGGGGTGTTACCAAATGATATGACAGCGCTTGGATGAAGCAGGTGACTGACGAGAATGAATAATCCTGATCCTCCTTGCTCAAGCCAAGGGTTTATGCCGATCCGATTAACCCTATCGTTGTCGTCGTGGTCCTCGTCCCTGTGAGAGAGATAATAATAGTCCTCTCCCTCTATCACAGACCTGAAAGGAGGGTTGAAAGAAACGCCAGATATAGGGATAGGATATCTAGAAGCAGTTTGCTGTGCCCCTAAATAGTAAGTGTTATCTGCGGCAGAAGTGATATCACCATCTGATAAACTCGACAAATCATACGCTTCATTAAGGTCAAATTGGTAAAAAGTGCAGTCAGTGTGCGACGTACTTAAGGAAGTGATATCTGCAGTGGGGGTGCCATCCCAAATATAAAATGCTTCGCCGTAGTCAACAAGGGGATACCTCGCGCCAAAAAATATTCCACAGTGAAACCTTCTGCTCCCTTTGGGCATATTGGATGAGTGCCTGTCCGGTAAAACCCAGGTCTTCTCAGTATCCACTGGGCCAGCAGTGTAAAGGTTATGCGGTGACTCTAGCGTGTATTGACGGATACTAATCGAAAGCGTATGGAACACTGGCTGGAAATCGTCTTTTGCTTCAGTTATTTTTACGGCATAAACTTTATACCCGTCTTCACTGAAATGAAGATACATATCTTCTCTGCCAAAAGGGACAGATTGGGGTGCCCCCCATCCAACCTGCGTAACCGTATCCGTGTTAAAAGCAGTCCGGGCTTCTTCTAGCAAAAACCCATCATTGGTTACAAGTCTAGCTTTTTCATCGCCAAACTCAACAGCGTAAGTTTGGTCAACATTGAACTCGAAAGGGATTAGCCTATGCTCTGAAGAAGAGTCAGATACTTCCCCAATAAACTTTGTGCCAGGCCTACGTGTCGCGCCGCCCTGTGGGTGGACCACCATGTTCTCAAGCGTCTTACAGCCGTTATCGTACTTGGCTACATCGGTCCGCCCATCTAGTCGCGGAGAAAGCTCGCCCGCTGTGAAGTTAGTCTGGATAGGACTCGCTTTAGCCATCAGAACCTCGATCTAATAAATACGTCTGCCTCTAGTGAGCCTGCCGCAGAAACACTATCAATGCTCGCCGGAGTGCCTTCGGTAGCATCAACAAACCTGGCTTCTTTCAGTTTCTCTTCGTAAACAGACCGGAAGTAATCCGCAAGATTGACGCTACCTACAATGGGGTAGCAAATATCTGCCGCGATCTTAGCAATCAAGGCTTCTTCAAATAGGCCGTCGAACATGTTCTCTGAAACATCTGCGACATACATAATCTCTAAGGTCCCCTCATCACACAGGATCTTGTCTTTCTCGACCCTATGAGGGATATCTAGCTTGCTTAGGTTTAAAACGCGAAGGCAGTTGCGCGGGAGAGCAAACTCACTTGCAAAGCCAAATGCAGGGGTTGCTCCAGTAGGAGAGAGCGAAACTCTAGTTACTGCGAAATTCCAGGGATGCGATCTTAAAACGGCATGCTTAATAGAATGATACCGTTGGTTACAGACTTCAGCGTTCTTACTGTTCTCTGTAAGAGAAGCGATAGTG
>Ga0209138_1000616_pt1 | contig 34191 bp, 36 predicted proteins | sample SaaInl3SG_22_DNA_FD_184645 | JGI IMG/M metagenome (GOLD analysis project Ga0209138, IMG submission 184645) | Marine microbial communities from expanding oxygen minimum zones in the Saanich Inlet - ESP_153SG_22_DNA (SPAdes) (version 2) | ecosystem: Environmental > Aquatic > Marine > Intertidal...
CCGTCTGCTTAGAAGGCAGATGCTCTATCCAGCTGAGCTACGCGACCAGTAACTCTAAAATGTCGGGGTGGCAGGATTATAACTGCCACGCTAATATCTTTAATTATCAGTTAGTTACAAGTTGTTTCCTTTTTGAGGTAACCGAATAGGTAACTTTAATGATAAGAACTTACGTTTTAAATTGCTTTGTACAAAAGTGGTGCAAATATAAAAACCTTCTACATACAAAGCAAAATAAATTTACGCAAATTTTATGATTTATGAAAGGAGTTTTATAACTAATTAATATACAGTTTAATGATGTCAATTTCGATACCAGAATACTCTGAAAATTCTTTGATAGTAACAAATTGATGTGGCTTTTTATCCAAGTATTCTTTGATATCATTCAGCAACTTACGTCCATATCTTTCACTACGCCCTGTAATGCGTTGAATATCTTTTGGATATATACAAGCTCTTTTTGTAATCATCATACTTTATCTATGCTTTAACCGTACTTATACCTTACTGTGATTATTTGCTGTTTTTGGTTATAATCGGAAGGAATGGTAGTATGTGGCATTCGCTTTTTTTTTATTGATTATAAAGTTACGTGATTTGAAATATTAATCATAAAAAAAGTAAAAATTATGGCAAAACAAACAGGAATTATCAAATTAAAAGGAACTATCGGAGGTATTTCTTTTTATAAAACAAGTGATGGACATCTTGCACGTGAAAAAGGAGGTGTGGATAAAAGCAGAATTCAGAATGATCCTGCGTTTCAAAGAACGCGTGAAAATGGTTCTGAATTTGGAAGAGCTGGAAAAGGTGGTAAAGTATTAAGAAATGCAATTCGTTTGCTTTTACAAAATGCAAAGGATAAAAGAGTCGTTTCTAGGTTAACCAAAACTTTGGTTGCTGTTACCAAAACAGATGTTGTTAACGAAAGAGGTTTAAGAACCTTACAAGATGGAGATTTAGGGCTTTTAGAAGGTTTTGAATTCAATTTGAACGGAAAGCTGGGAGCAACTTTATTCGCTCCATTTACGAAAGCTTTTGACCGACTTACTGGTGAAGCAACTTTAGATTTGATTGCCTTTTCTCCAGTGGTTAGAATTGCAGCTCCAGCAGGAACAACGCATTTCAAATTGGTTATGGGTTTAGCAGAATTGGATTTTGAGAATGAAACCTCCACTTTTGAAAGTGATGCCACTGCTATTTTACCTTATACTGCTGCTGGTACATCTGCAATTGCATTGTCTGCAACGATTACAGCAAATTCAACCTTACCTGTTGCGCAAGTTATTGGCGTTGAGTTTTATCAGGAAGTTAATGGCGAAATGTATGCGCTTAAGAATGGTGCTTACAACGCTTTATCTGTGGCGACTATTGATACACCATAATTATGGAATTAGTGCTGCAAAGAGCTTATTTTAAAGAGGGTACTAACGGTACTCTCTTTTCTTCTGATAATTTTCTTTGTCATACCATTGAGTTACCCTGGTTAAATAATAAGAGAAATGTTTCTTGTATTCCTGAAGGAGCCTATGAAGTTGTTCCTAGATTTTCGAAACGATTTCAACATCATTTGATTTTGAAAAATGTCAAAGGGAGAAGCTATATTTTATTTCATCCAGCAAATAATGCCTTAAAAGATTTACAAGGCTGTATTGCTCCTGTAACTTACTTAAATGGTATTGGTAGAGGTGCATATTCAAAGGATGCACTACAGAAACTATTATCATTAGTTTATCAAGCTAAAGACCGAAAAGAAAAAATAATATTAAAAATTAAATCACAGAATTATGAAACTTATAGAACGTTATAAAAAACCTACTCCGAAATTTTTTAGAGTATTAAGAAATATAGGCATTGCATTAGCTACTGCAGGAGGTGCTATTATTGCAGCTCCTGTTGCTATACCAGCAACTATTGTAACTATTGCCACCTATATAACTGTTGCAGGAACTGTTGCCACTGCTATTAGTCAAGCAGTTGTTTCTGATGAGAAAGAAAAAACAGGACCAGAAATAAAACAAAAAAGCAATTAAAATGAATTTTCAAATACCTCATCAAAATTTGAGTGCTGGTGTTTTAGGCGGTACTTTTTTAACTACTATTACTCATATTGGTTCAGAAGATATTATCACCACTGTCGTATTGGCCACTTTAGGGGCAATTGTCAGTTTTATTGCTTCCATGATGATGAAAGTTTTTGTAAAATCTATAAAGAAACAGCGCAAAAAGTAATTGCGCTGTTTTGTTTACCGTTCCAATTTACAGGACCTTAACACTACCATTTTTAATTCTTGGATTGCTTTTAATTTGTTTTGAAAAACGAGCTCTAATTCCTCTACTTTTTTTAAGGTTTTCAATTTGGTTTCAAACTCTTTTTGACCAAAATACTTACTATTTTTAAGTAACAAATTTTTAACATCTGAAATGTAGATAAAAGGAATTACAGAACCTTTTAGATAATACCGATAACACTTAGACTCTAGTAGCATAAACGACAAATGAAATAGCGCTTCTTTTTGTTCGTTGGTTTCTGTAGATACTACGAAAGAGTTTCTAACAGGAGCTGTAAATGGTTTGCCAGAATTTAGCCCTTTGTTCAAGATAAAAAAATGAGGTTTGTGATAGGTGCGCCCTGGTTGGTGGGTCTTGATTTGAAAATTTTGCATAGTTATCCAATTAAAAAATTAAACATATATGCATCGCTCGCTTACGCTTCGCGACATTAAATTTTCAAAAGAAAAACAACAAAAAGAAAGTGCTTCTTTCATTTGGAGAGGATAGGCTGTCAAGGTTTTTGAGAAAAAAACTACCAGCTTGTTAGCACTTTTAGTTTTAGCTCTTTGTTTTAGCTGGTGGAGATTTTTTTCAAAACCCGAAGGGCTTGACCTTTATAGCCTAAAAAGCGGTGGCTGAAGGGAGCCATTGTTTTGCCTTCTTTTTTTTGTTTTTATTTTTAATTCCTTTCTAATTTTCAAATAATATTTTGTTACCATTTAAAATTGACCGCCTCCTTAGAAGGGAGGAGTTCCAATTTTAATTCTTAGCGAAATGAGACAAACAAAGAATTTTAGTAATGGATATTAGTAGAATTTTTGTGCAGATGAATGAGATAAGTAATTAAATAATAATAAACTTACGTAGTGCGCTGGCAGCAGCGAAAATAAGTGTATGACTTTTTATTTGCTTGTTCTGATTTTTTTGATTGGTTTTGTTAAAAGTGAATGTATTTAACACCATACTTTACAGCAAGGTTATTGAATTATATGAAATGATTTTATTGACTATAAATTCGCATTTACTTTTAGTGAAACCAACTATTGCAATTTTTTGCAAATAAAAAGTTATACTCTTATTGGCTTTTTTTGATTTTATAGGTGCTTTATAATTAGTCTTTAATTTTCTTGGTTTAATTATATAGTTCTTGCCTTTCATTTAAAGTTGCCAAAAGCACTTATAAAAACAATGCAACAAAGAAGAATTGTTGTTTAAATAACTAAATGTTATTATTAATATTCTATGTTAGCGTGGGATCAGCGGCTATTTTACATAATGGCGTTATAGACCAGAAAGTGAATGAATGTGTATATAACTGCGCATTATGTAAAGATAGCTTTGGAGAGTTTTGTGTTTTATGAAACAATAAGAGCGTGTTGCTTTTTGGAGCTGTGTAATGAGTATGCGAATGGAACAAGTTCTAAAATGCAACTACCTATAGAATACTAAAATGCTAAACTTGCATTGGCGTGTGGAACAAACCAAAAAACAGAGGGTTGTTGCGATAGCAATAAACTGGGTTTTGGTTTGTGGGGATTTTAGTCTTCCCAAATTATACTAAATGTGTGTTTATTATTCATTAAGCAATGTTCGTAAAATGGTTTTTCAGCTTGACTATCTTTCCAAATACTAAACCAATCCATAGCAAAAACTTTTTGAGTATTTTTGAATTTTCTACCTAAATTAAAATACTCGCCGGCAACAGTATCTTCTGGAAGTTTATCTTTACCAAATTTTAAAAACTTAAAAGGAAAATCATTTGAAGACCAATACCATTTAATATTATTTTCATAGGCATAAACTACCATTATTGGATGTGAGCCAATAGAACAAAACCTTAAGGCTGTAGCTGAAATACTTGTGCCAAATTTTTTGGCTAATTCTTGTATAACTCTAAATTCAAATTTTTTATTTGAACAATATTTTCTAAATCTTAATTCTGGCATTAATAGGCAGGATGCAAAAAAATCCGCTTGTCTTTCAGCTCTATTCCTACTTTTAAAACCTGTTAATGAACAATGGCTTGGAGATAATCCTTTCAATAATGCATTCCGATGGTCATCTATAAAATAATGACCTAACTCGTGACCAAAAGTAAAACGAGCTCTTTCCGAATAAGCATGACCTAATCTATCAATATTAATATAAATATGAAAGTTTCTATTGGAGCATTCTAATAAACCATCAAATGCATCAGAATAGTTTCCAAAACTATAAGAAATTTTTTTTCTTTCAGCTAAAACTATAGGATCGATTTGACTGTCAGGAAAGTAATAATCTGAAATATCGCTTGCTAAATCATTTAAATTAACAACATCGTATTGAGAAAGAAAATCATTTTTTCGCTTCATTTTTATCTTTAAGCATTTTTTTTCTTATTTCGTCTGTGATTTTTTTACCCTCTCTCGCTGCCATTGATAATGGAATGATAGCTTTATTTTCATTTAATTTTATAACTTTTTTTGTTATAGAAATATCATTATCTATTATATTTTCAATAGAAGACCACTCTTTTGGGGATTCAAAATCCTCCCCAAATTTATTTTCAAAAGCGATAATTTCTTCTTCAGATAGGGGCATTGAGTAACCAAATTTTTTCAATAATTGACCAATATCTTTTTTGCTATTTGTTTCCATTTTACTGAATTTTTAATTGCTTTTTTTGATAGATTCTCTAATTTGTTTTTTAACACGTGAAATTATTTGACGTATGTTATCCCAGGTTGTTTCAAACATAGACTCCATTAGCTTTATATTTTCACTTCTCATTTTTTTCCCTTCTTCATAATGTTGAAAATATACACTTACAATGTCTCTCTTTTTAGGATCAAGATTTGCTAAAATTACATCTAATTGATTATTTTTTTTTGGTAGTTCCTTTTCTAGAACTTCGTACTCATTATCTTTTAAATTAAAAAGCCAATCATTGTTGGGGTCATCAACTTTAGATGTTTCATTTTGTAAATATGTTTCATTATTTCTTAAATACTCCAATCTTTTATAATGTGCAATTGTAGCTAGATAAGCTTTAAAACCAGAGTCTGAAAATTTATGTTTTTCTGGTATATAATCCCAATCTAATGGATTATTCCAAACATGATGAAATACTTCATTGAGTATCGTTTTAGAGAATTCCTCTTTATGTGATTTGTAGTTAATATTTTTCATTATTACATTGAATAAAAACAATCTGTAATACTCATAAATTTTAGAAAAAGAAACTTTAGCTTCTTTGAGATTTATTTCTTTTTCTGAAATAATTAATAAATGATATTCTATATCCAATAGCATTATAATGATATGTGTTTTCCGTGACAAATATACTTTGTCACACTTTGTTCATATATACATAGCACCTCTAAAAGTTGAGGTTTAAAAAAGGTTAAAATAAACAAAATTTAATTAAGATGGCAACAAATGGTAAAAGCGGAGACAATCGCAGACATGGAGCAGTCAAAGGACGCTCACAAGTAAAAAATCCAAAAACAGATATTTGGGTAAAAAGAGATTCAGAAACTGGACGTTTTATGGATGGTAAAACATCAAGTAAAACACCTTTTAAAGGAGTTCGAAAAGAAAATTAAGTTATGGAAGATTATAATAGATTATTAAACAGCTTAAAACCAATAGATGTCATTGTAGCTAAAAAAAGAGTAGGTTTAGGAAGAATTCTAAATCATTACATCGTCTATTTAGGTAATGGGATATTTGTTGGAAATTTAAAAGGAAGTGTAAAACAAGTAACACAAAATGAACTTTATGAATTACTTAAAGTTTATGAACCGGTTGAAATTAGAAAATTTACTGGAACACAATTAGATGCAAGAGAAGCTATATTTAGAGTTAAGCAAAAGTTAGGACAACCCTATAGCTTTTTAGGCTTCAATTGTGAACATTTTGCTAATTGGGTACAATATGGTAAAGAAACTAGCAACCAAGTTACTAATGGCTTTTTGATACTGGCTGGTTTAGTCACTTTAAAATTAATTACTAGTGGAGATGGAAAAAGATAGATTGAAATATACTATAAATAGATTTGACCATTATTTTGATAGTGTTAATAATAAATCAGCTGTTTATATTGCCATTAATACTTTCATAACTGGCGGTATTATTGTAATACTTACGCAGACCAATATTGTTAAGGATTTAATTATTTTAGGACAAGTTACTGTTGGGATATTATTACTTACGGGTATCGTAAATCTAATCGTATTATCTATTGCAAGTATTCCATTTTTTTCAACTAAACCAAAATCTATCTATTATTTTGGAGCAATATCTAAAATGATGCAAACTGAATTCAATAAAACTTCTAAAAATTATACTGAAAAGGAAGAATTAAAAGATTTAAGATCACAAACTTTTATTCTTTCACAAGGTTTGACAAAAAAATTTACAAAATTAAAATTAGCAGGTATATTATTGGTTACACAATTCTTTATGCTTCTATTAATTTTTATAACAATATTAACCAACCTATAAAATTAAAAATTATGAGTATTTTCAATCCGTATTTGGATGTTATCAAAAAAGCAATTGATAGAGATCCTAAACAACAATATATTAGACTACATTCAGAACAACCAGAAACTGATTTTGATACAAGTTACATAAAAGCATTGCGAAATGAATTACCTGGTTTGGATAAACTAAATGAGACCTCTCGTCTAATTAAAGGTCTTAATGCATTAGAAATAGAGAACTTACCAAGATTAGGAAATCATCCTGACTTTGCGTACTTAAGGAATACATCTGATACAGAAAAGCATTGGATTATTTCAGCTTTTGTTGATTTACAAAAAAGCACACAATTGCACAATCGCTTTACTCTTGCAACTGCAGCATTAATTACTGAAAGTATTGTAAAGGCATCTATTTTTGCAGTCAATTTATGTGGAGGATATGTTCATAGAATACAAGGTGATGGTTTAATGGTTTATTTTGGAGGCAAAAAAATTGACAAATTACAAGCCACAAAAGATGCTTTAAAAGCTTTTGCAATGATTTCTTATTTTGTAAAGAATGATTTAAAAGAATATTTTGAATCAATGAATATCAAAGACATATCTACAAGAACAGGTATTGATTTAGGACACGATAGCCAAGTTCTTTGGATGTATTCGGGATTGAGTAATTCAGGAGAAGTGACTACGTGTAGTTTGCATACAAGTCTTGCACCTAAAATGCAAGCTAATGCAACCTCAAACGGAATCGTTACAGGACAAAATGTTATTAATCAAATATCTTCTTCTGATAAATATTTTAAACTAAAGTCTAAACATATATGGGATTATGAAGATGGGAGATTTTATAATCAATATGATTTTAATTGGGAAAGATATCTTGTAGATAATGATTTTGCAAAACAAAATATAGATAGTGATTTGATTTTAAACATTGGTAATCCAGTTACACCAATATTAAATCCAGCTTATTTAAGTCCTATTGCAGAAATAAATAAACCTTATTATAATTTTTAATGAATTCTACACTTAAAAAAGACGTACATAATTTTCTAAATACATATTATAGTTACAAAATTACTGAAAATGAAAAATGCGTAATTTTAAGTGGGGTTATTACTGTTTTTGATCTGAATAATGTGCCTTGGGGGAATTACGGTATTGATATATTTGTACCAACTAATAATTACCCACATGTTACACCTATAGTTGTTGAAACAACTAAAAATATTTATAGAAGTTGGGATTTTCATATATCAGATGAAGGTTTATGTTGTCTTGCAATACCACATAAACTAATTTTAGCAAAAAGGAGTGGTATTAATTTAATTAATTTTTACCAAACATTTATCTACCCATTTTTTGCAAACCATCAATATAAATTAAAAACAGGCAAATATGCTAATGGAGAGTTTGAGCACCACGAAAAAGGCATCATACAATTTTATCAAGAAGAATTAGAAACAGACAATCTTTTATATATTGAAAAAATCATCCAAATTGGAATAGGGAAACTTAAAATTGGAAATAATGATTTATGTCCAATTTGTAGTGATAAAAAATTTAAAAGATGTTGTAAAATTAAAGTCTTAAAAATAGAGAAGTATGGTTTGAAACAACTTAAAAAAGATTTAGATATTGTTAAAAATGAAATTCTAAAATATAATAATCTTTAACTTTTTAATACCCACTCTTTCTACCCACTTACGGAAGTATGTAGTTTATTTTCCAATGACCACCTTTTGCGCTTCCCATTCTTTCAATAAGTTGTACCTCTTTTAGAAACTCTAAATTATTATCAATAGCAGTAGCACTTAAGCCAATTATTTCTTCCAATTCTCTTTTAGAAACTTTACTATTTTTATGAATCGCTTTGATAATATTAACTCTATTGTCTGTTAGATTATCTACCCACTTATCTACCCACTTATTGAAATCGAAAGGTCTTCTAAATGTTACTGTAAATATTCCTTTAGTATTAAATTCAGGTGGCGTTAAATTATTTTCTAACATTAAATCTCTCATTCTACTAATACCAGAACCTACTTGTTCTACCATTCTTATTCTTTCAAAAAGACCAAATATTAAAGGATTTCTACTTAAACTTCTTTTACCAAATTCGTTTTTAGGAATACCACTTACTAAACCTCCCGGATTAGAAACTTCAATTCTATCATTAAAAACTTCTACAGATATACGAGCTCCTTTATCATAATAATCTCTATGTGCTAAAGCATTAATAATAGCTTCTTTAAAAACTGTTTCTGGAATTTCCCAAATTTCTTTTCGAGGTTGTGCTCCATTTCCTTCAATATCATAACGTACATTTAGTTTAGATTTTAACCAAGTTATTGTTTGCAGAAATTGTTGGTATAAAGTACCTGTAATTATTTTATCATCAGTAATATATCTTTTATCAATACCATCAAAAACAATACATCTAATTACTGCTTTTTCAAAAAAATATTCTGGATTTTCTGCAAAAAACAAGGTAGCACCATTTTTAAGAAAACCTTCTTTGGTTACTAATTTTAAATTATTGAATACTTGTTCGTTAGAAACTGTAGTACCTAAACCTGCTAATTCTCTAAATTGATTGATATTAGTATCAGGAATATCTTTAGTAATATCAATTGTTTTACAAGGCGCTTCATCGTAATAAATCTTATCAGCTTGCTGAAAGAAATCTCTCATTTCTTCTACTGTAGTCAATTTTTGAGAATTAGGACCTTGACGAACATAAATTGCACCAGAAAGGACATAAGGTTTATTTAAACCTGAAGGAACTTCAATTATTACAATTTCTTTTTCATCAATAGTTATCGTGTAAATATTGCAATGTAATGTTGGTGTAATTTCATTTATTGAATTCTGAAGTGCTGAACGTTTTGCATTCGAAAATAATATACCTTGTATTGAATTATTATCATCTACACCTAAAAGGATAGTACCACCAGCAGCATTTGAAAAAGCACAAATTTCTTCTGTAATCTCTTTTACTTTATTTGGAATGCTTTTCTTAAATTCGACATTATAACCTTCTCCAGAAGTAATTAATGACTTAATTTCGTTGATACTTAACATAAAACAATTTCTATTCACAAATCTATTAAAATTGTTTGGTTTTTGGACTTAGAGTTGCACTTTTATCGGTGTTTAGACGGTGTTGTCTTTATTTTCTTTTATCTAAACTTTCTCTATCAAAAGCAATTAAATTAAATAATTCTCGCATTCTTGAACGTACTCTGTTTCCATATCGTTCTTCCAATTCTTGTGCGTTTAGATTGGTAGTTGCATAAGTTTTAATATTACTTTTTAAAAATAAATCATGACGAGATAAGAGAATTTCACCCATTACATTACAATCTTTACCAAAATGACGACCTGTAGTTTCAACCCCTAAATCATCAAAACAGTAAAAACCACTATTACCATAATCTTCAATAATTTTGAAACCACTTTTATTGAAATTAAACGTAATATTTCTTGCAGGAATTATAATATGCTTAATTTGATGAGGTACAATGTGTGGTAATAACTTCATTAAACTTGTTTTTCCACATCCTACTGGACCTGATAGTAATATCCCTTTATTTGGATTGATATTCATTCTTTTACAAGAAGCATAATCTCGAATAAAATAAATGCATAGTTTGTATAAAATAGATCTATCTTCTTTGTAAATTTTAAAGTTTTTATCAAATAGTAATTTTCCTTTGTGGTCTAAATAGGTCAGTATTTTTTCAAAATCATAATGGATGTTATTGCCTTTTAGTTCTCCTAATTGGTATTGGAAACTGCCTTCTGTTATGATATGGGGTGGTTTTATTTTCATATTCTTACTAGATAACTGACTATTTAGTAGTAATGTTTTTTTTATTTTCATTTTACCTTGATGCAAAACGAAACAAAAGATCAAGACTTGAATTTTCAGCGGTCAATTTAATTTTCAAAAGCTAAAAGAAAATAACTCGCTACGCTCAAACAGATTTTCTTTTTACGCTTTTTTCAAATAATTGACACTCGCTTGCAAATCCTATGTCGATTGGAAATTCTGACTATAGAAATTATATTTTATTCTTTATGGTGAGATTGCCATATCGCAAAATCCTCGCATTGTAATTTATAATGGTTCATTGTAATTTTTATTTTTATTGGTCTTTAGGTTGTCCATAATTTGGCTAACTGATTTTTGGTTTGTTCTCGACTGCGCTCGAACTGACATCTCTTTTGATTTTATCATCCAATTTTTTGCTGTTGCCTGCCAATTAACAATTTTTGTTTTTCCGCCCACTTTCCAACCAATGGCTTGGTAGTGATTGTAAAATTTTTGAGCTTCGATTTCTGGCCAATTTTCTTTTTTTAAAAAATCAATAACCTCTTTTTCATTTTTGGGCTGGTCTAGTTTAGTATTGTTTTTAATGTTTTTATTTGTTTGTATATGTTTATTATTAGATACCAATGCTTGTCCATTGCTTGTTTCATTTTTGGGACGGTTGTGTACCAGCGCTTGTACAGCACTTGTCTCGAATTTGAACATCTTAATTTTACTGCCTTTGTATGGGTTGTGTGATGGATAATAGATGATATATTTCCAAAGACTTAATTCTCTGATACATCTGTGATAAGTTGTTTTTGAGCCTATTTTTGAATACCTCATTGTTTCTTCTCGATTGATATAAAAAACCTTTGCAAAGCGGTTGATATTCCATAATTGAAATAATGCCATATATAGGCTTATGTGTGTTGGATTAAGGTTGTTGTCTTTTGAGAATTGTATAAAGACTCCTTTTAAATGTTTTATGTAATTTACGTTTTGCATATAGTGAGATTTCTCGATACAATTTTACAATCCCATTTCGCCAAGCTCAATGGGACTATAAAATCACTCGAAGTGACAGGATAATTTTAATTTAGAATTTATTGTGAATTCGATTTTCTTCCATCACCTTTACAATTTCTTCATAATCGTAATAGATAACACCGCCTACTTTAGAATAAGGGAGCGTTCCATTTATCCTTAAGTTTTGCAGTGTACCAGGAGAGATGCTTAGTAACTCTCTGACTTCTGGAGATTTTAACCATTTTTTAGATGTAAAACCTGATTGGTGATTAAGCATTGTTTTGATGTTTTCTAGTAATTCTTCTTTGAATTCGCGAAGATCTTCTGTAGTGATGATTGCTGTTGGCATTGTTTTTAGTTTTTAGTTATTGGCTGTTGGCCATTTTATGATTATTAAAAAATATACTTAACTATATATTCCTCTTATTTGTTAGGAAACTCGAAATGACAGAAAAGTCAAAATTGTTTTAAAAGAGAAGAAGTTGTCGGCTACGTTCCCCCAACATAGCTTTTATGACAGCCTCTTCTCTTAAATTTAGCTTACAAACCTTTTTATTAAATTTAGCTGAGTTCGTGAGCCTTTGATTTGACTTCCTGATGCAAACATCAAAAGATTTTTTGGATTGATTTCGGTAGTTGAACGTAACTACGAAAAGTTTTTAGTTGACTTTTTTTACTACTATTATCTTTTTTTTGGTGCATTTTGGCTACAAATGATAGCTAAGTATTTTTAAAATATTGTTTTCGTAGTTACGTTGAGGTTACGTGTTTATATGCCATCATCATATTCTAATTTTGATTCAAAATCATGTAATAATTTATTTAAAAACTTTGACCTTTCTGTGTTTCTGTTTTTAATTTCTGAATAGGTTTTATAAACGTTAGTAACCTCTATATTGAACATTGAAGAAAAAAATGTTACGAGTTCTTTGGTGTTTATATGGCCAGTGTTTACTGCCCCAGAAATTTTTAGTGCATATATTAATTCTATTAAATCTGTTTTAGAAGCTGTCCAATTTATGGGACTTTTTATATTTTGATTATTATTGAATTTACCAGCTGCTATTGCTTTTAACTTATTGATTTCTTTTTTGTAAAAATTGGTTAGCAAATCGTACGCAATTACTTCTGCAGCTAAGGTATCATGACTTGTATAAAACTCTGAGTCTATATGGATAGAAAGGTCTGCTGAAAATAAATCTAGTTGTTTGTTTTCTCTTAAAAAATACACATTGTCTAAAAACGTATTTTCCTGTTTGTAGTATTTGTAAAAATTTAAGTTTTTACGTTTTTTGGATTCTAATTTCTTTAACTGGTTTTTTAAATAATTCTTGTATAACGAATTGATTGTATTGGGCTTGCTTAGTTGGTATTTTAATTGGCTTTTGAAATAAATTAAGTCTGCGCAGATGCTTGGTTTTATATGCTTAAAAAAATAGATTTCTTCTTTTTGGTCTTTAAATTGATGATTTCTAATGTGTACTCTAAGTTTGTCTAGTAGTTCTTTTGTGAGTTTGATTTGATTTTTAAGTTTTTTAATACAAATAATTTGCATTTTATCTTGAATTAGCTTTTGGCTATGATAATTTGCAATTAAGGGGTTGATTGATTTCATTATGTTACAATTGTATTCTAAGAAAACATTTATTTAGCAACATTTTCTAATGATAGATATAATTTTATGTAAACAAGCTTAAAGAAATGGGTTTTGCAATTTTTTGAGTTTTGAAAATTATTATTTTGAATTTTCTTTTAATGTATTTAAAAACAATTAATTATGAATTTTAACTTTTAATTTGTTAAAAATTGAAGTCTTATTATTAATATCAAACTTTTGCTTAGTACTATAATTCGAGAACAAAGAGGTAAATTTATTCATAAGTAATTAAGTATTAAATAAAAAAATATAGCAGCTAATAGAAACATTTTTAAATTTATAACTTTTTGATGTTGTTTAAAATATTAACTAAATAAACTTTATTTTAATTATTATTTATATGTTATAAATTGATTATTTTTTTTCTGCAGAGACTATTGCATTATACGCGTTTATAATTTTACCTGATTTTGATAATTGATTAAAAGGAGTTTCTAACTTGTTATCTGTTTTTATTGGTGTTTTGACTTTAATTGAAAATTCTAAACCTGAATTCATTAATATGTCTTTTATTTCAGAAGCTGATAGTTTTGGATAGTATGAAAATAATAATGCTGCAACACCAGAAGTTAATGCAGTGGCACTGGAAGTACCACCATATGATATATCAAATTTATTTTTTGGGAAAGTTGTATATATTTGCTGACCTGGAGCGAAAACATCTACTTCATTATTGCCATAGTTACTAAAAGAGGATTTAAAACTATTTCCAAATTTGTAATTACTAGAGCCTACAGTTAAAAAGTTATTTGAAACCTCAATGTTATTTTTTAACGAATGATCATTTGGAAATTTTCTATTTATTAATTTGTCTAAATTAATACCATCATTTGATGCAGCAGATACAATGAGCACATTTTTTTTGTCTGCGTATTCAATAGCTTCCAAAACCCAATTTAAGTTTGTTGAGAACTCCTTAGCAAAACTCATGTTAATTACTTTAGCACCATTATCTACGGCATATCTTATTGCTAAAGCTATATCTTTATCATGCTCATCACCATAAGCAGAAATTGTTAATGGCATTATTTGAATTTCATTTTTAAACCCTACTTTTTTTATTATTCCTGCCATTTTTGTGCCATGATCTAAAAGTGTTGTGTTTGTGTTGAACATGTAACTACCATAACCTATATTATTTATAAGATCTGAATTGTCTTCTTGAATAATTCTGTCATTGTAATCTAAATTGAGTAATTTATTGACTCTTTCTTTAGCTTTTAGTTTGTAGTCTTTTACAAACTCATCAGAATATCCATATTTTATAAAATTAGATTTTCTCTTTATAGCTTTTTGTAATTTTACATCTTTAGGATGTACTCTTTTTAAACTATCTAAGATTTCTATAGTTAAATTAGTTTTAATGTAATTAGAAATTAACTTTTCTGCATCACTTTTACTTTTACTAACCATATTTATATAATCAACTTCACTTTTAGCGTACTCTAATCTTTTGTTATATTTTTTTAATGCTTTTATATAAATATCATATTCTAAAGAATCTGTTAAGCTTTTATGAACAATAATAGAATCATTAAAATTTGGCAGGTATTTTTTTAATATTCTAGTGTATTCATAGTTTACGAATTCATTATTTTGGCCTTTATTATTACCTATATAATTCCAACCCCTAATATCATCGACATAGCCATTTTTATCATCATCAATGCCATTCACTTTTTCTTTGCTATTTACCCAAATACTGTTTTTTAGACCTAGATGATTTACCTCAACTGTCATATCAATAAGAGCAACAACTACAGATTTACTGTCTTTTTTATTTAAAATACTATCGTAAGCCCTATGCAGGCTGATGCCAACGACACTATCTAAAAGTACATCTTTGAATTCCCAATTTTTGAAATTTTTATTTACTTTATGATTTACCAATAAATTATCAATATCTTTATTAAGAATTATAGGTTTAAACGCCTTATTTTTCCTACAACCTAAAAGGACCACTAAAAAAAGTAGAATTATATTTTTCATAGAGTAAATATAAAAAAAGGTATTAAAAATACCTTTTTTTAGTTAGCCAGTTGTGACAGGATTTACAACTACGTATTCATCAGATGTTTTTATACATTTTCGTATAACTGTATCTGTTTGTGTTTTAGTCCCATCACCATCACCAGTGCCACCAAAAATTTTGTGTTGGTTTTCTAATTTAGAAATTGTGAATTTTTCTAACTTCAGTTTTGTTTTTTTCATTATTATAAAGTTTTGTTTAAAAAGTATAAAACAAGAATTTATATTTTATTTAGCACCTACTTTTTATTTAAAATAAACCAATATTTATAAATTACTGTTAATTAATTTTATCTAAGTTGTTAATTTCTTTGAAAAAGTATGAAGGTTTTATTCCTTTTAATTTATAAAATGCTTTTGAAAAAGAATCTGGATTATTGAAATAGGCTTCATCTGCGATGGCTTTAATAGTAAATTTTCTTAAAATAGGGTTAGTTTTAATTTCCAAAATAATATGTTCAATTTTCAAATTGTTTAAGTATGTAGAAAATTTTTCTTTTTTGTAGTGATTTATAATTTTAGATAAGTAAGCTGTGTTTGTATCGAGTTCTTTAGCTAAGGTGTTTAGTGTTAAATTTTTTCTCAAATATTTTTTTTCTTTTTCAAAAACTTCTAATTTCCGTAAAATAGTTTTTATGATATCCTGAGGAATATCTAATTCTTCATTTTTATTATACTTTACGATTTGAGGTTGGACTTCCTTTTTATTTACTTCATTTATAATATTCAGAAAGTTTTGTTTATAAATTTTACGTTTTTGATATTGATAAATTAAAAAAATGATGGTTAATAATAAAAGAAATAAAATAAAAAAGATTTGATTTCTAAATGAAATTGATTTTTGATCCAATTCTTTTTTTATTTTTTCTTTTTCTAATTTCAAATTTGGAATGTCGTATTCTTTAAAGATTGTTTTACTTAAATAATTGGTTTTTGAATTTATAATACTGTCAAAAAACACTAATTTATTAACGTAAAAAAGTTGTTTTTTTAAATCTCTTTCTTTTTTAAAATAATTGATTAAAAAAATATATGAAGATCTAAATTTTGGAGTTAAATCTTCTTTAAAACTTAATAGAGAATCTATCTTTTTGTAATTTGAAACGGCTTTTTTTGTTAACCCTTTGTTTGAATTTATTTTTGCTAAGTAAAAGTATATGTACGATAGATTTACAGAGTCATTTTTTTTGAAAAAATACAATTTGTGCTTATTGATACTATCTAGAGCTGCTTCATCATTTCCTTTTAAAAATTCAACTATACCTTGATTTAGGCATAGATGATGAAAAACCTCTTTATTTCCATATTCAATTGATTTATGTACACCTAAGTTGTTATAATATGCTGCCGAATCTATTTTTTTTAATTCATAATAACCATTTGATAAGGAAGTAATTGTTTTTAAATAGCTATTATGAAATTGGGGGTTATTTATTTCTTTAGCAATAAACGATAAACATTTTCTAAAGAGATTTATACTTTCTTGATATTCACCAATAAATCTTTTAATTGTACCAATATTAAAGTTATTATTAAAAGTTAAGTATTTGTCATTTGAAAATACAGCAAATTTATTTGAAAGTATATAGTTATCGATAGCTCTTTTAAATTGTCCTTTTTTTTGTAAATGCTTAGCTTTTTCATTAAAAGCTATTGCTGGATGATGCCCTATAGGTTTGTTTTTAGTTAACTCTATAATACTATCTAAATATGAAAGTCTTAACTCATTTTTATTTTCATAAGCCAATAAATAATACCCGGTTACTATTCTTTTTTTATTATTTTCTTTTTTTGACTGTTTTAAAAAAGCTTTAGCAAACTCTATTCTCTTTTCTTTACCATCAGCTTTTTCATACAATTCAAATAACTCACCTGTAGATAATTGCTGACTAAATAATTGCTGGGTAAAAAAAACAGCAGCACAAATTATAAAAACATTTTTAAATCTTACCATACCTGACAAAGTTTGTTTTATTGTTTTTGTACAAAAAATCGTATATAACCATTTCATATAACCTTTGATTATTAAAAAATAACCTATTTATTGACATATGAATAACACTTGATAAAATACGATGCAAGTTCTCCTGTTTTCCTTTATTACTATGTGTTTCCTTAAGTGATTTAATAATATCTGAAATATGATTTTTTCTTAAAAAAGTAGTATGATGCTTATTAATTTTATTCTTCATTATATCATTATATTTGAAGCCTAATTCTTTTTTTATCCTTTTATTCACTTGGAATTCCTCTTTAAACTTTTGTTGATTACTATTTAAAAAATTAATTAGTTCATCATTATTTATTTCAAATTGAGACACTATAAATTCTATCCATTTAAAGAGTTCAATAAATATATCTTTTTCGTTTTTGAACCTCTCTAATAACTCTAAAACTTGAATACTATCATAATAAAAAAACAATTCGATTTCTTCAATTGTGCTATAACCATACCTGTTTAGTTCACGAGTGTATGTATCGATTGTAGTTTTCCATACTATTTTACTTTCAATTTCAGCTTTTAAAGATTTATTTAATGTATTGACAACATTAGAAAAGTATTTTACATTAGATAAGTGAAAACGAATTCTTAAATGGTTTTCAGGATCTGAATATCTAATAAAAAACCAATGTGTTATTTTTTTTTCTTCTATAAGCTTCTCAGACGCTGGTTTTATTTTTGATATTAAAATTTCATTACTCACACTAACACCACAGTATAATTTTATGTATAGCCAGTCACTACCAGGCATAAAAGTACTTTTTATTCTTTTCGTATTGCGCATCTACTCTTTTCTATAAAATGAAAATATAAATTGGTTACTGTATGATTTTTCTTTAGAATCTTTCACTAACTCATCATCAGTAAATAAAAACTCTTCTAAAATGAAATAAGATTTAGTTTTACAAGCATCAATTAAAATTTTAATACTTATTTGCGATGTTAAATCAATCAAAAGTTTATTATCGCCTTCTACTAATTCTACTAAATCAGGAATTTTATTTTCTATTTTCCAATGCTCTAAAAACTTTTTGTAATTACTGTTTACCATTTTTATGAACTCTTTGAAATTAATTTTCCATCTTGCCTTTGATATTATAATTTCTTCGTAGACAACCCTTGGTAGAAACTTATTTTTTAAATGAATATTATTCCAGCTAAACCCTATACTTGATCTTTTGTTTTGAGACTGTAACTCACTTAGGAATAAATAAATTGGTAGCCTACTATTTGAAAAGTTATGTGCATTACCTAATCTTGGTTGAATAAATTTATTAAGCCTTTTAGATTTGAGTTTTATTTTATCATTTTTTATAGATACATATATGTCGTTTAAAGTAATCTGTTTACACAATGGAAGATTTGATTTTGCCAAGTAAGGAATTTCATATTCCCTATTGCTTGGTCTCTTAAGAATGTTACCAGTTCTTGATTCTGGTAAATGGATAATCTCTGCTAGAATGTCTTCTTTTTCAAGATTATTTTCAATAGCAGTGATTTTTTTTACAATATTGTAAATTTCTCTATTTCCATTACAGAACCTTCCTAGTAAATTATTGCTGCTGCTACCACTAAAATTTCTAATAAAAATTGTACTATCACTTTCGGTTTTATATATTTCTGCTATACCTGCTAATGTGTATGGTAAATCATCGTTATTCTGAGGTAAATCTTCCACATCTTTTTTTGAAATAGAAATGATGTACTCACCATTCTTATAAGCTTTTTCAAGCTTTTCTGAAATTATAATATCAAAATCTGACCATATTACACTTTCGTATCTTTTTTTACTTTTACTATTATTGTATAATTTTGATAATAGCGAAGAATTCACAACTTTATTACCACCATAACCTAAACCTACTTCAATATCTAACGCTAAATTTAGTGGTATTTCTTCATCACCATATCTTTCTATAAATCTTTTTTTGAATGCAACTATTCTTGGATTGGCAACTGGTAGCGTAATTTTATTAAATAATATAAATGCTTTTCGTAATTTTTTTTGAATATTGCTATTTAAAGAGTTTGAAACTGGTTTCGCAAATAAATCTGTTTGAATTAAGTGTTTTTTGTTTACTAACTCTGAGAATTTTTGTATTGCATTATACAAATCTTTGTAAAGTTCTATTTCGTTACCAAGATTTTTGTCTAAATTATCTAATTTTACTTTTAAGTTACGTAAATTTTTAGATAAACTTGATGTGTTTGGTAATTTCTCAACTTTGGATATCAAAACATCAAAATAATCTCTTCCAGTAATTGAGATTTCTAATTCAGATACCAGGATTTGTGAGTTTATTAATTTATTGATATAATCTTCTGCTTCTTCTTTTGAAATATCATCATTAGATAAAAACTCAATCAGTTGAGTAGTTGTCTTCCCTTGTTTTACATAACTAATTATATTTTCCAAATAATTTGAATGCCTAATACCTTCAAGAGTATAATTTCTTTTCCCTTTATCTATTTGATATTCGATATATCTATAGTTATTTCCAATTTTGTAAATCGATGTATTAGGAAAAAACTTTATATTTTTCTTTATAATTTCGTCATTAAGAATATATTGTTTTAGCTCAGCAAAAAAAGTGTAATCAAAGTTAGAAACTTTTTTTTTATGACTGTAATTGCCTAAGTCAATCAAAGATTTATTTTCAAATCTACCATAACTACACAATGCAAATAGACCAAATGGCGTACATCTTGTAGATATTCTAATAGCGTATTTTAATATAGAAATTTTAAGTTTCTCAATTTTTGCTTCACTCTTTAAAATTCCATTTTCCCAGTTTTCAATTTGTTTATATAGATCAGGAGAAGCTAAATAAATGGCTTCTCTAAAAATTTGATTTTTTAATAACTTACTGAAGTATACATGATCGCTATTAAAAAGGTTTTCAAAAAAAGATAGATTATAAAAAGGAGTTCTTAAGCAATAGTCTTCTAGTATTTGATAGTAGTTTTTTTGATCTTGCATTTTATTAGAAAGGAAATGTGTCGAATGATTATTTTTTTTAAAAATGAATTTGATTTTTTAAAGCAAAACAAGTCAAAATTAATTAAATATTTTAGTAATTGGCTAATAGTTGACAATTTTTCGTTTGAAAATTATTAAAAAAAGGAATCTACATAAAATACTGATAAAAAAACACTTAAGGTATTTTTTAATTGAGCTAATTTTATAAATAAACACCTCTAATTTATAAATGCAGGTTACAACTTTTTTGAATCAAAGTTTTTTAAGACTAAACTTGTATGTATAAAAGCAACAGAATTGAAAAATCAATTAACCCAAATTGTCATAAAACTTCTGAACGAAAATTCTATTATTTACGATAAAAAGGAATTGGAATTTCAAATAAAAAGTCATCCATCTTATCCAAGCTTACATTCCATAACAGGAGTATTGAATCATTTTAATATTGAAAATATAGCTGCAAAAGTAGAAGCCGAAGAAAGTATTATAAATAAATTGCCAAGTTGTTTTATTGCACAAATATCCGGGGATAATGGGACTTCTTTGGTAACGGTAAAAAGAAAGTCAAATGAATATACAATATACAATGGTGTAGTAAAATCTTTAGATTTAATTAAAGAAGATTTTATAAAAAAATTTACTGGAATTATTGTTGCGGTTGAAGAAAATGAAATAGGCTTAGAGAAAAAAAATACTGATAACGTACTGGAAAAATCCTTAATCACTTTATTATTATTGATAACATCTTACTTTATTTACAAAGCCAATTATACTTTAGGTAGTTACATTTATTTAGTACTTTCTATTATAGGTGTTACAGTTAACATTGTTATTATTAAACAAGAATTAGGAATACAAACTACAATTGGAGATGCATTCTGCTCCAGTACAAAAAAGAATAAAGATTGTGATGCTGTTTTAACCTCAAAAGGAGCTGAAATTTTTAAAACTTTTAAACTTAGTGATTTAAGTTTAATTTACTTTGTGACTCTCTTTACCGCATCTTTTATATTAGGCATAACTAACAATTTATTAGTTTCTATCAGTTTAATTTCTCTTCCCGTAGTTGTTTATTCAATATATTATCAATATTTCATAATCAAAAGCTGGTGCTTTTTGTGTTTAACTATCGGAGTAGTTTTAATAATTCAGGCTTGTATAGCTTATTTATCATTAGACTTTAGTTATAATTTTCAACTTAATGAAATCTTGCTTTATATTTTTATAGTATTGATAACATTTCTTAGTTGGACTACATTAAAACCTTATATTTTAGAAATTCGAAAATTGAGAATAGACAAGATTAAAGCATCAAAATTTCAAAAAAACTTTACCATTTTCAAATCGCTTTTAAAAAGTAAAGTATGTATTAATACTATAATACCTGAAACTGATGAAATAATTTATGGAAATGAAAATTCAAGTTTAGAAATTTTAGTTATTACTAATCCTTTTTGTGGTCATTGTAAGGCTGTTCATTCTTTGATTGAAAATATACTAAAAAAACATGCAAATGATGTGAAAATTATATTCAGATTTAATGTGAAAATTGATGAACAAGAAAGCGATTTAAAACATATTGTCACAAGATTGTATGAACTCTATTTCAAAGAGGGAAAAGAAAAATGTTTATTAGCAATGCATGATCTATATGAAGGTATGTCTCCTAAAAATTGGTTCAATAATTATGGTAAAAGTGATCTCAATGAAAACTACATTGAATCTTTAAAAAATGAGAAAAGATGGTGTATAGAAAACAATATCAATTTTACTCCTGAATTATTGATTAATGGTAATACCTATCCAAAGGAATATGATAGAAATGATCTTTTATTTTTTATGGAAGATTTAATAGAAGAGCAATAAAAAAGCCCAAAATAAATGATTTTTGGGCCTAAACAATATTCTTTCGCGAAGAATGGACATAAATTGTGAGTGTCCTTAATTGTTCACAGTAAATATAATTTTTAAATTTATTAAAAATGAAAAAACAAATTTTAAAAATTGGTAAAGTTCTAACAAAAGCAGAGCAGAAAAAAGTTTTTGGAGGTAATGTAAATCCCGAAGATGACCAAGAAGTAAACTATAACTGTTATGTAACTTGTAAAGGATCAGGATCAACCTGGAATGTGAAGAATTGTGAAACCGATGCTGACAATCATTGTTCATTAGGTGGAGGTTGGCAATGGTGCTCTTGTTGGGGGTAATCAATAATTATTAAAAGAAAATGAACTGGGATATTTATTTTCCAGTTCTTTTGTATTCACATGAAAATATTTTACATATACTTTTTTATTATAATTTCTTTTTTTTCTCATTGTAAAAAAGATTCAAAAAAAATTATATCCATTCAAAATGATGATTTAAAGAGTTCTAAAAACACGGTACTTAAAATAAAATCAGACGATAAGAGTGTGATAGCATATTTAAATTTAGTAAATAAAACTAATTTATTTTTAGAAAAAAATAGAATTAAAAAAGAAGTTATTAATGATTTTACTTACATAAACATTAGAACTTCAAATAGTAGAGAATTTGTCGAATTTTCCACTACAGATGAAGAAAATAATTTTTATAGAGGAAGAATTTTCTTAATACCAGAAGATACTATTAGTATAGAAATAGATAAAAGTAATATTACCTTTCATGGAAAAAATGCTATTTATAATAATTTTTACAAAGAGCTAGATAAAAATACCCCTGAATATAATAAAAATCCTTACAGAGGCAGTTTATTTAATTATAAGAGAAGTGTAGAGGATATTTACAAAAAAAGATTACTTTTTTTTAAGGAGTATAAAAATAAGTATTCTATTAAGGCAAAGTGGTTTACAAAAATTATAGAGGATAACTTAAGACATGAATATCTTTTTAATCTTATGAATCCTGCGAATAAAAAAGCACAGTTTATAGATGGTTTGTATTTCAATGAATTTGATGTTTTACAGAATATGTTTCACAAAGAACAAGAAAAAAACAAAGAAACAATATTAGAATTAAAAGAATATTTTGAAACGGTAAGTGTTGTTGAATTTAATGATAATGTAACATTTGATAATTCAATATTTTTTAGAATGAATTTAAATGATTACATCAGATATTATTTTTTGAACTCTAATTATTTACCATACACAAAAGAAAAGTTTATAGAAGAGAAAAAGTTTATAGAAGTTAATTTTAAGGATAAAATAAAAATTTTTGCCATTAAAGAATTAGTAAGGGAATATCATGAAAAAGGTTTTGGGAATAGTAAAAATACGATTGAAATTTTAGAAAATACGATTGATGAATACCAAGATAAGTTTGATAAATATGATTACAATGAAACTATACTTAAAATTAAAGAAGAATTAGGTAATTATAATTTTGAGTTGACCAAATATGCATTAAACAGCAAACTAATAAATATAAATGGAGATACTACTAGTTTAGATGCTGTTTTTAAAAGATCTAACAAAAGAATAAAAGTAATTGACTTTTGGGCTTCTTGGTGTCCACCGTGTATTCAGCAAATTAAGTTTGGGAAAGATTTCAAAGATAGGTTAAGCGTACAGTATAATGTTGAATGGATTTATATATCTCCTGAAAAAAATAAAAAAGAATGGATTAAAGCGAATACGAAATATGAAAAAACTTTAAACTTTTATAATTCCTTTTTCTTAATAAATGGAAGGCGTTCCTCACTTGCAAGATTTTTCAAAATTGAACAAATACCTAGATATATAATTTTAGATAAAAAAAATATGATTGTTTTAAATAATGCACCAGCACCGATAGATAAGGAAATTTTCGAAAAAATAATAAGTGATATTTATTCGAAGGAAAAAATAAAATAAAAATGAATAATTGCTATATAACAACTCAAAGAATTCTTAATCTATTAAAAATAAAGTATACAAAGCAATATTTAAAAGATTATATACTTACACATCCGGATTATAATAGTCTATTATCAATAGTTGATACATTAGAAAAATATTCCATTGAAAGCCTTCCAGTAAATATAAATTGGGATAAACTCACAAAAGCAACTTTGCCTTGTATAATACAAGTAGAAGAGAATGGCAAAACTAATTTTTTTGTTCTTACTTCAATCTCTGAAAATAAAATAACTTATTTCAATGATCAGAATATATTAATTAGTTCTCTAAAAAAAGAATTTCTTGAAATTTGGACTGGTGTTTGTTTATTGATTGAATCCAATGAGAAATCGGGAGAAATAGACATAGAAAAAAAACTCAAATCTAAAAGAGTATTAGATTCTTTAAAATTAGCAGTCATTTTATTAATTTTAGTTTGGACAGGTGTAAGTCTATTGAGTTCAGAAATTATAGGAGATTCGACAATAATTATTTATAGTATTTTTTATACAATACTAAAGATTACCGGTATAATAACAGGGTTTCTTCTTTTATGGCTTGAAATTGATCAATTTAATCCTTCCTTACAAAAATTCTGTACTGGTAACAATAAAAAGGTGAACTGTAACTCTGTTCTCTCTTCAAAATATTCAAAATTATTTAACGGCACTATTAGTTTAAGTATTTTGGGATTTTCCTATTTTTTTGGAACAACTATTTTTCTGATAACAAATAATTTTTCATTTAGTTCATTATCTATTCTAAGTATATTTAGTATAATAAACTTGCCAGTTATAATAATTTCTATTTATTATCAAGGATTAGTCATTAAGCAATGGTGTAAGTTTTGTATCATTATTCAAGGTTTACTTACTGGAGAAATTCTAATAATATACTTATCAAATTTTTATAAAACGACACCATATATAACTGATCTATTCTCTTTATTATTACTATTAATAACACCAATTTTAATTTGGAAACTTCTAAAACCTTTATTGACAAAAGAAAAAGAAATCAATACTCTTAAACGTAATTTTAAAAAAATAAAATATAATAGAAATGTCTTTGAAAGTTTTCTCATTAAATCAAAAAAAATTGGAACTCCAACTAATGATTTAGGTATAACTCTAAATAGTAAGTCAGCAAAATTTAATATAATAAAAGTTTGTAACCCCTATTGTCCACCCTGTGCTAAGGCACATATTCCAATAGAAAACTTACTAAATAGTGGTAAAATTAACTTACAGATTTTATTTACTGCAACTGAAGATCCTAAAGATATTAAGTTTAAACCTGTAAGTCATTTTTTAGCAATAGATTCTAATGGCAGTAAAATTGAAACTAAAAAAGCATTAAATGTTTGGTATATTGCTAAGAAAAAGGATTATGATGTCTTTAAAAAAAAGTTTCCTATAACAGATAAGACAACCTTACAAAAAAATAAAATAAAAGAGATGCGTATTTGGTGTGACAGAGAGAATATAACCCACACCCCAACTATATTCGTAAACGGATATGAACTTCCAAAAGAATATAGTGTTGAAGATTTAGTTGAAGTATTAAAATAAACAAACTTGACACAAACCTTGAGTGTCTTTAATTTTTCAAGGCTAATTAATTTATATAAAACTTTTATTATGAAAAAAATGAGTTTAAAAAATCTTTATTTAGAAGCTGAAGAACTACTTCAAAGAGATCAGCTAAAAAGTATTGTTGGAGGTTATTATTATGCAACTTGTACTGCTAATTGTTTTGGAGGTGGTACTGTTACTTGTAATGATTCAAACAATACTAACTGCGCAACGAGTGATGGAACAAGTGAGACAAACCCTGGACAGTGTACAGAAATGATAAATGGTCAGGATCATGTAACAAAGTGTGGTGAATCAACCCTTACATATGCTCCGTAAGCATCATATAGAGATTGTCTGTTGACAATCTCTATTTTAAAGATTTTAAATCATGAAATACATTTATCTGACTATTTTATTGGTTTTGTTTATATTTTCAATAAGTTGTAAACAAAATCTAGAAAAAAATACACATTTATCTATTCCTTTAAAAACAATAGAGAATGGAAAAAGAATAATTTTAAGACCTGTATCCTATTATAAGGACAGTACTCTTTTTAGTCTCTATGAAAATGAAATTTCTGAAGATAGTATAAAAATTGGTTATTTACCTTTTATATCTAGTCGAGTCTTAAATCCATTAATTGAAAAGAATATAATTAATAAAAATACGTTAGACACTTTAAAAAAAGGGATTTATGTTTTATCCGGTATTAAGAATGGTGAGCAATTTTATACTTTAGATGTCAACCAAAATTATACATTTAAAGACGATAAAACATATAGGTTCACTACAGGTGTAACTTTTAAAACAAGACGAGATTTTAACATCGATAGTCTATTTCCATCAATAAAAATTATAGCTACAAAATTAAGTGGAACTACTTTTTATAAAGATACTCTTTTTGCAAGATTTTACCCACAGTATGATTATTTTAGTTATAAAGAGACTGATGGTGAAACAGAATTAAAGAAAAGGTTACAGGTTATTGGAAAATTTACAGATAGTTATTTTGGAGATTTTGTATTTGACAATGAAAAATTTAAAGTTTCTGTATCAAAAAAAGATAATCAAGGAAGTTACATAGAATTTAGTAAGTACAATGATGAATATCCAGATGGTTTTTGGAATACATACAATTACAGAGATACTATTTCTTTAAATAAAAGATATTTTAAAATAGATACTTTATTACAAAATCCTACTCTATTAGTGTTAAAACCAATAAAAATTGAAAAGAAAATATTTGGCTACAAAGAAGGTTTTAAACTTAAAAATTACGAAATAGAAGATTTAAATGGCAACAAGTTAAATTTAGAGAAATTATCTGATAAAAAATTATTATTGTTAGATTTTTGGGGGACTTGGTGTGCACCGTGTATGGAATTAACACCTGATTTAAAAGAACTATATAACAAATATAATTCTAAGTTAGACATTGTAAGTATTGCTTTCCAAGAAGAGACTGAATCTATAAAAAAATATATAGCTGAAAAAGAAATAAATTGGTTTAATGGTATTGTAAAGGGCAAACCTAAAGCTTACTATCCAAAAGAAAAGGTAATAAAAGAACTAAAAGTAAGAACCTTTCCAAGTTTTTTTGTGATTGATAATGATTTTAATATCGTTTATAGAACTTATGGTGGAGGAGAAAATTTTAAAAGATTGGTGGATTTTATCGATAAATATTAAAACACATTTAAATACTTAATAATTTGTCTCTTAAAAAAATATGAAGAACTCTAATATATTAATACCCCTTACTGTTTTATCAATTCTTTTTTCATTCACAAAGTGTAATAAAGAATTGAAAAAAGAAAACAAAAACTTAACAATACCTTTAAAAGTTGTAAGTGACATCAAGAAAGGGGCAACATATCCAGTAAGTTTTTTAGAAAACAATGATATAGCTAAAAACTATAAAAAAGAAATAGAAGATGACAGTATACGCATAGGTTATAAAAGTTTTATTAGTGATGAAAAGTTAAATGAATTATTAGAAAAAAACCTTATAAATCAAAAATCTTTGGATACAATAAAAAAAGGAATTTATTTTATTACTGGCATTAAAGACGGAAAGCAGTTTTTTAGTGTTGATCTTAATCATAACAAAACATTCAAAGACGATAAAACATATACGTTCTCAACAGATGTTACTTACAAAACAACTACAAACTCTTATCGTGATAGCTTGTTTCCTTCTCAAAAAATAATTGTTACAAAACTAAGCGGTAGCGATTTTTATAAGGATACGCTTTTTGTTAGGATTTATCCTGATTATAATTACTTCAGTTATCCAAAAATGGATGATAAATTAAGATTAAAAAAAAGATTACAATTAGTTTTACTTACAACAGATAATTATTTAGGAGTTTTTTCATATGGTAAAGAAAAGTACAAAGTTACTGCTACAAAAAGTGAAAATTTAAGAAACCAAATACGTTTTGCGAAATACGAAACTGAGTTTTCTCTAGAATCGTATCTTAGATATCATCTAAAAGATACCATACAGATTTCTAACAAAAATTTTTCGATTGACACACTATTGTATAATCCTACAAAATTAGTTTTAACGGCTTTAAACATTAACGAGCAAGCTTACGGATACAAAGAAGGTGAAAAACTAAATAATTACAGTATAGTAGATTTAAAAGGAAATAATGTATTTCTAAAAAAAATAGCTAATAAAAAGTTGCTAATGTTAGATTTTTGGGGAACTTGGTGTGCACCATGTATGGAACTTACACCAAATCTTAAAAAAGTCAGTAAAAAGTATAAGTCTAAACTGAATATTGCAAGTTTAGCATATCAAGAAGATGTAAAACCAGTACAAGAGTATGTTACTCAAAATAACTTAGATTGGTTTAATGGAATAATAGCAAAAGGTCATCCAAAAACATTTTATGAAAAAACAAAGATTATAAGAGAACTTAGAGTAAAATCGTTTCCAACATTTATTCTAGTTGATGAGGATTTTAATATCATTTTTAGAATTTCTGGTGGTGGAGAAAATTTTGAAAAATTAGTAGATGTTATAGATAGGTATAATTAAAATTTTTTATGTCATAAATATATTAGAAAAAGACACAAGCTTTGAGTGTCTATAAATGTTCAAAGAAAATTAATTTTTAAATTTTATATTATGGAAAAATTGTTTTTAAACAGATTTAGCCTAGAAACAAATGATTTACTTCAAAAAGATCAACTTAAAGAAATTTTAGGAGGTAATACTTTAATGCACGAAGGTTCTTGTACGGCAACATGTAAAAATGGATCTACTATCTCGTGTAGCGGATCTACTACTTCTTGCAATGATGCAAAAGGAGAAGTTGATGGATCCTGCGAAAATGGCGATGGGACTACAAATAATTGTTAATAAAAAAATTATTCTAAAAATTATTTATCTGAGAGATTATTTATTAAATAATCTCTCTTCTAACCTACTGAGAAAATTTTATTTGGTTTATGTCTTAATAGAATTTTTATGTTTCTAAAAAAGCAGATTTTAAATAAAAAGATTTTAAAAACAAAAATACTAATAATTGAAATTAAGAATTAATAGGTTCCCAAATTATAAACAAACCGAAGCCAAAGATTGTGGCCCTACTTGTATAAAAATACTTGCCAAATATTATGGTAAGCTTATTAATACACAAGAGTTACGTACTTTAAGTGAAACCACAAGAATAGGGAGTAGTCTATTAGGGCTAAGTGATGCAGTGGAATCTGTTGGGTTTAAATCTTTGGGAGTTAAATTGAGCTTTAAAAAACTTTTAGAGGCGCCTTTACCATGTATTATTCATTGGAATAAAAATCATTATGTAGTACTCTATAAAATTAAAAAAGATATTGTCTATATTTCGGATCCAGCTCATGGATTAATTAGCTACTCAAAAAAAGATTTCATTAAATTTTGGATTGGCAATAACGCAGATGAAGGCACAGAAGAAGGAGTAGCTTTATTAGTGGAGCCAACACCTAAATTCTACCAAGCTGAATTTGATAATGATGAAAAATTTGGTTTTCGATTTATATTTAAATATTTGTTTAAATATAAAAAATTTATCATTCAGCTAATTATTGGCCTATTAGCTGGAAGTTTACTGCAATTAATACTACCTTTTTTAACTCAAAGTGTAGTAGATGTTGGTATCAAAAATCAAGACATTAATTTCATCTACTTAATTCTTTTCGCTCAATTATTTCTCTTTATTGGTAAGGCAGCTCTAGAAATTATAAGAAGTTGGATTTTATTACATTTAAGCGCTCGAATCAATATTTCTTTAATATCAGACTTCTTTATCAAATTAATGAAATTACCTATTTCTTATTTTGATGTAAGAATGACTGGAGATTTATTACAACGCATCAATGACCATAAAAGAATAGAAAGAATATTAACCACTTCTTCTTTGACCGTTTTATTTTCTCTTTTCAATTTGATTATTTTTAGTTTGGTACTTGGCTATTACAGCATGCAAATTTTTACTGTTTTTGTAATTGGTAGTGCATTGTATTTTTGTTGGGTTTTGTTTTTCTTTAAAAAACGTAAAGAATTAGATTACAAACGCTTTTCTGAAGTAAGTAATGAGCAAAGTAAAGTTATTGAACTCATCAATGGAATGCAAGAAATAAAGTTGCACAACGCAGAAAAAAGAATGCGTTGGAATTGGGAATATGTACAAGCTAGATTATTTAAAGTAGCTACCAAGAGTCTTTCTTTGGAACAAACACAAAGTGTGGGTTCTAATTTAATAAACGAACTTAAAAATATGTTGGTAACAATTTTATCGGCCAAATTAGTAATTGATGGTGATATTACTTTAGGGATGATGTTAGCTATAAGTTATATCGTAGGTCAATTAAACGGACCTATTGTACAATTGATTGGATTTATGAGAGATGTACAAGATGTCCAAATTTCTTTGGAGCGTTTAGGTGAAATTCACAATATGGAAGATGAAGAAATTGTAGGTGAGGAAAAAGTTAATGAACTGCCCGAAGATTCTCAAATAAGTCTAAATAATATTTCTTTTAGATATACTGGAGGTTTGGAGCCAGTTATAAAAGATTTATCATTAGACATTCCACCAAACAAAACCACAGCTATTGTAGGTGTTAGTGGAAGTGGAAAAACTACTCTAATGAAATTACTACTAGGTTTTTATAATTTGGACAAAGGAGAAATTTTAGTCAATAAATACAACTTAAAAGATATATCTGTTAAAGAATGGAGAAGCAATTGTGGGGTTGTAATGCAAGAAGGGTATATTTTTAATAATACGATTGCTAAAAATATTGCTGTTGGTGAGGACTATGTTGATAAAGAAAAATTAAACTATGCCATAAAAGTTGCTAACATAAATGATTATATAGATAATTTACCTTTAGGTTATAACACTAAAATTGGTTCTGAAGGATCTGGTTTAAGTACAGGGCAGAAACAACGGTTATTGATTGCAAGATCTGTTTATAAAAACCCGAAGTTTTTATTTTTTGATGAGGCAACCTCAGCATTAGATGCAAACAATGAAAAAGTAATTATGGAGAATTTAGATAATTTCTTTAAGAATAAAACTGCAGTTGTTATTGCACACCGATTAAGTACAGTTAAAAACGCACATCAAATAGTTGTTCTTGAAAAAGGAAAAATTATCGAAAAAGGAAATCACAAAGAATTGATTGCTTTACAAGGAAGTTATTACCATTTGGTAAAAAATCAATTAAACTTAGGGAAGTAGAATGCCAGCTAATAGAGAAATAGAAATTAGAAGTGAAGAGGTGCAAGAAATCTTATCTTATGTACCACATTGGATGATTCGTTGGGGAAACACATTATTTTTTATTTTAATAATAATGTTGCTTTTTATCTCTTGGTTTATAAAATACCCCGATGTAATTAATGCAGAAGTTATTGTAACTACTCAAATACCACCACAAAAAGAATATGCTAGAGTTTCAGGGAAAATTGACACTTTTTTTATAAAAAATAATGAAAATGTTGTGAAAAATCAACCATTAGCATTAATTGAGAATACTGCAAACTATGCTGATGTTTTTCTTTTAAAATCTATAATTGATACAATAAAAATTCAAAAGGATGCTTTTAATTTTCCTATTGATAATTTACCAATTTTATTTATTGGTGATATAGAAAATAGCTATGAGCTATTTGAAAATAATTACATAAAATATATCCTGAATAAAGATTTAAATCCATACTCTTATGAAGAAGATGCTAATAAAATAAGCACCTCAGAACTTAAAAGAAGGTTGTATAATTTGCAAGCACAGAAAGAACTTAACAAAAAGGAATTAAGTTTTAAAAAGAAAGATTTAGAAAGAAGCAAATCATTATTTGATAAAGGGGTAATTTCTGAAAAAGATTATGAATTAAAACAACTGGACTATTTACAGTCTGAAAGAAGTTATAAAAACATGAACTCTTCAATTTCTCAACTTAGAGAATCAATTTCAAATAATAAAAAGACAACAAAAGGTACAGAAATTGCAAAATTACGTGAAGAGATGACTTTACTAAAAAATGTAATACAATCTTTTACTCAATTAAAAAAAAGTGTTAAAGATTGGGAGATGAAATATTTATTGGTCTCTGAAATTAATGGAAAAGTTTCTTTTTTAAATTATTGGAGTGAAAACCAATCCGTAAATCAAGGGGATTTAGTTTTTACAATTATACCTAGTGAAAATTCTGAATATATTGCTAAATTAAAAACACCTGCTCAAAATTTAGGTAAAGTAAAAATTGGTCAAGTAGTAAATATTAAACTAGATAACTATCCAGATTATGAGTTTGGAGTTTTAAAAGGGAGAATTAAAAATGTATCTGAAATAACAAATAAGGAAGGTTTTTATACTATAGATGTTTCCTTACCAAAAAAATTAATAACCTCTTATAAAAAAGATATTATTTTCAAACAAGAAATGAGAGGTACAGCTGAAATAATAACAGAAGATTTACGATTAATTGAGCGTTTTTTCTATCAATTAAAAAATATTATAAAATAAAAATATTCTTTCGCGAAGAGTAGACATAAACTGTAAGTGTCTTTAAATGATTGCAGCTTTAATAAATATTTAATTTTTTAATTATGAAAAAACAAATTTTAAACATTGGGAAAGCTTTAAGTAGAGCTGAACAAAAAGAAATTTTTGGTGGTTACAAAATACAATGCTACAGTAACTCAGAATGTGGCAGTGATGCTGTTTGTAGTGCTCGAGGATTATGTGTTTATAATGCTAGTGAACACCCTGATTGTTACTGGTTACCAGAAATGAATACTTGGTTCTGTCAGTAATTTTATTATAAGATTAGAGATTTTTTATTTATATTTTTTTGATTACAAAAGTTTCTAATCTTATCTATTTAATAATATCTATATTTGGAAAAATGAAAAATCATATTAAGTTTTTTATTGTTTTCTTTTTTGCTGGTTTTATATATGCACAGGAAAATAATCAATTTACATTCCAAGTATTTGATTATGAAACAAAAACACCAATTTCTTACGCAACTGTTTTATTAAAAGCACAAAATAAAGGAACACATGCAGATTTTGAAGGAGTTTTTCAATTGCCAATATTGTCAAAAGCAAATCAAGTATTTATAGTTTCTGGAATTGGTTTTGAGACTAAGGAGTTCAACATAGCTAATTACTCAATAAATAAACTGAATAAAATCTATTTAAAAAGTTCAACTTATGTTTTAGATGATATAGTTCTTAAGTTAGAAAAAAGAACTAAAAAAAAACTTGAAGCAAAAGAAATTATACAAAATGCAATAGCTAACATAAAAGAAAATTATCCTTTACAACCATACTCTTACATTGCACATTATAGAGATTATTTGCAGCCTAAAAATGAAATTTATAAAATATCTAAAAATTTAGATAGCAATCCAAAATATGTAAATTTAAATGAAGGTATTGTAGAGGTGTTTGATAGTGGTTTTGAAAGCAAACCTGTTGCTGATATAAATAATCAAATTGCTTTGTACGACTTTCAAATAAATGATAGTTATAAAATAGATACTACACTTATTTTACCTTATGATAATTTTAATGCAAAACTTAGTAAAGGCATAAGGATTGAGTCATTTGGAGGGAATGAACTTAATATCTTGAAAATAGCAAATCCAATTCGGAATTATAACTCACAATCTATCTCTTTTATAAATTCATTTAATAAAGATTTCCTGAAAAATCATTATTTTAAACTAGAAGGAAAGCAAAAAACACAAAATGATACGCTTTATGAAATTTCATTTAGAACAAAAAAAACCAAAACCACTAAAATTCATAGAGCAGCAGGTAAAATTTACATTTCAAAAAATAATTTTGCAATGTTAAAGCTAAATTATTCATTATATAAAGATGCTGTAAAAATACCTAGTTATACTTTAAATCTAGAGTATAAGCCTTATAAAAATAAAATGTATTTAGACTATATTTCATTTAACAACCTACTAGAAATTAAAAATACA
>Ga0209138_1000628_pt1 | contig 33633 bp, 54 predicted proteins | sample SaaInl3SG_22_DNA_FD_184645 | JGI IMG/M metagenome (GOLD analysis project Ga0209138, IMG submission 184645) | Marine microbial communities from expanding oxygen minimum zones in the Saanich Inlet - ESP_153SG_22_DNA (SPAdes) (version 2) | ecosystem: Environmental > Aquatic > Marine > Intertidal...
CTACAATGCTCAGAAGGCTCTTGACACAGAACTCCGTGCACGTATCGACGCACTGGCATTGACTGTCCACCCAATGATGGCTATCGACGCATCTCGTATGCCTCGTGGTTCTAAGATGGAGATTCGTCCGGGTAAGTCTATCCTCACCAACGGTAACCCATCAGAAATCCTACAGCCATTTAACTTTGGTTCACTGGATGCAAACAGCTTCAACCAGTCTGCGTCACTACAGCAGATGGTACAGATGGCTACAGGGGCTATTGATGCCGCAGGTATTCCCGGAAGCATCAACGGAGATGCTACCGCCGCCGGTATCTCAATGTCACTGGGAGCAATCATCAAGCGTCACAAGCGTACCTTGATTAACTTCCAAGAGTCATTCTTAATTCCAATGGTGAAGAAGGTTGCACACCGTTATATGCAGTTTGACCCAGAGCGTTATCCTGCACAAGACTTTAAGTTCATTACCACATCATCACTGGGTATCATTGCTCGTGAGTATGAGGTCACTCAGTTGGTGCAGTTGTTACAAACAATGTCACCTGAGTCACCTATGTATCCATTGTTGATTGAATCAATTGTGGACAACATGAACCTTAGCAACCGTGAAGAAATTATCAGCAAGTTGCGTGAAGCGAATCAGCCTAACCCAGAAGCACAGCAAGCACAACAGGCGGCTATGCAGATGGAGATGATGCAAAAGCAAGCAACAGTTGAAAACATTCAAGCACAGACTGCAGAGATTGTTTCTCGTGTACAACAGAATCAAGTCGAAACAGAGTTGCTACCATACGACACAGTATCTAAGATGCCAAATGAGTCGGATAAAGATTTTCAACGCCGTGTGAAGTTAGCAGAGTTGTTGCTAAAAGAACGTGAGCTTGAGAGTAAAGAAGATATGGTTCAAATGCAAATGAGGAATACAAATGGTAACTAAGCAAGACGTGGACAACATTCTCTCACAAGTGAATGCCATTCTGCAAAGACTAGATCAACGAATTACAGCCCTTGAAGCAGAGAACAAGAAGGCTCCTACCACAAAAACTACACGAAGTCAACAAAAAGACTTGACAAATGACTAAATTTGTGGTATAATATTTGCATCAATAACAACAGGAGAAACTCACTTGAGTCCTGAAGACGAAAAATATTATGAAACATACTTTGATCTTTTTGTCACAGACGGTTGGAAACAATTCGTAGAAGAGATTAAAGTAATTCTTGAGAGTCATCGTATCGAAGACCTTAAGACAATCGAAGAACTCTCGTATATCAAAGGCGAACGAGCAATACTAGGCAACATCGCAAACTTTGAATCTAATATACGAAACAACTATGATCACATCTTGGAGGCTGAGAATGCTGAAGAGGTATGATTATAAATGCACCGTCTGCGAGTGCGTTGAAGAGCACTGGTGTTACGCCGAAGAGCCATTCAACACCTGCACAAACTGCGGTGAAACAGCACAGCGGATAATCTCCTCAGTCCGAACACATTTCAAAGGTACAGGTTGGCCTGATGCTGATGACAAGTGGGCTAAGGACCATGAGAGAGCCGCTCGTAAATAATTACTTCCATAATGCTACGGCACGGAGTTTAACAATATGGCACGTTTTTTAGATGGCAGTCCCGAAGAAATACTCGAAGGGGAAACACTCGCCACATTTGAAGAAGAAGAACAGATTCCTGAAGAGGAGCAACCTGTAGAACCTGAAGAGATTCAGGAAGCACAAGAGGAAGAGATTCCTGAGAAGTACCGCAACAAGGATATTAGAGATGTTGTGCGTATGCATCAAGAAGCTGAGAAACTCTTAGGCAAGCAATCTTCAGAAGTAGGCGAACTCCGCAAGATCGTTGATGACTTCGTTAAGACGCAACTAGAAGCCAAGAATAGCCCACAAGAAGAAGTCGAAAAGTTTGATATCTTTGATGACCCTGACAAGTATATTGAGTACAAGTTAGCGAACCATCCCAAGCTAAAGGAAGCGGAAGAACTTTCCAAATCCATGAAGCAACAGGAGATACTGAACAAGCTACAAACCAATCATCCAGACTTTAGAGATATTCTACAGGATGAACGATTCGGTGAGTGGGTTGCAAAGTCTAAGGTTCGTACTGAGTTGTACCAACGAGCAGACCAACGATTTGATTACGACAGTGCTGATGAACTCTTATCCTTGTGGAAAGAACGTCAGAGTCTAGTTAAAGAGACTGCTGATATGCAAGAGACTGATCGCAAACGCCAATTGAAGTCCGCTTCTACTGGTAACGCAAAAGGTTCAGGTGAATCACCGAGTAGAAAAATCTATCGACGTGCTGATATTATTAAACTTATGCAAACTGACCCTAAGCGATACCAAGCATTGAGTGATGAACTTATGCAAGCATACGCAGAAGGTCGTGTCAAATAGTGTTAAGGAGAATTTAACATGGCACTTGGAACCAATCACGTCACCAATACTACGGCGGCAACTTTCATCCCCGAAATTTGGTCTGACGAAATCGTAGCGGCCTACGAGAAGTCACTCGTTCTGGCTAACCTTGTAAACCGTATGCCTATGACTGGCAAGAAGGGTGATACACTTCACATCCCTAAGCCAACTCGTGGCGATGCATCTGCTAAGGCGGCTTCAACTCAGGTCACACTGATTGCGGCAACTGAGTCAGAAGTAGTTGTAACTATCAACAACCACTACGAGTACTCACGTCTGATCGAAGACATCACTGACGTACAAGCACTTGCTTCACTCCGTCAGTTCTACACTTCTGATGCAGGTTATGCATTGGCTAAGCAGGTAGACTCTGACCTCTTCACTTTGGCTAAGAAGCTAGGTGACGACAACGGCTCTGGTACTGACTGGATTCACTCTAACAGCTTCTACATGGATGCATCTACAGGCTTGACTGCTTACGCTGTTGACACTGTAGCCACTGCTGACGTGTTCTCTGATGACGGCTTCCGTGCCGCTATCAAGCAGTTAGACGACAATGACGTACCAATGGATCAGCGTTTCCTCGTTGTTCCTCCTTCAGTAGTGCAGACTATCCGTGGCATCACTCGCTACAACTCTGCAGACTTCGTTGCAGGTCAGCCTACTGTAAACGGTCAGATCGGTAGCCTCTACGGTATCGACATCTACGTTTCTACTAACTGCCCAGTCATCGAAACAGCCGCTGAAAACGCCGCTAACGGTGATGTGAAAGCAGGTATCTTGGGTCACCGTGACGCAATGGTATTCGCTGAGCAAATGGGTGTACGTACTCAAACTCAATACAAGCAAGAGTACTTGGGTGATCTGTTCACTGCAGACACTCTGTATGGTACTCAGGTATTGCGTCCTGAGTCAGCACTGGTTCTCGCATTCCCTGCGTAACCTACCTAGCCCCTCTTCGGAGGGGTTTCCTAATTTCTAACTGGAGAGGCTAATGGCGATTTTCCGTGGCACTGGCGGTGCAGGTGATGCAACTAACGACATCACTATTAACCAAGTTACTGAGCTAACGCAAGAAGCCGAAGCATCAGCATCCGCCGCCGCCTCTTCAGCTTCCTCTGCCGCCTCTAGTGCATCGAGTGCATCAACCTCTGCAACTCAGGCGGCTACTTCTGCAACCAATGCGGCCAACAGTGCTACCGCTTCAGCAAGCTCTGCTACTACAGCATCGACAGCGGCTACAGCGGCTCAGACAGCACAGACAAGCGCTGAAACAGCACAGACTGCCGCAGAAGCGGCTCAAACAGCAACAGAGACTGCAGAGACTAATGCGGCCACTAGCGCCTCGTCAGCGGCTTCTAGTGCAACCTCAGCGGCATCCTCAGCTACTGATGCGGCTACATCAGCAACATCAGCGAGCAACAGCGCAACAGCATCAGCGAACAGTGCTACTGCGGCGGCCTCCTCAGCTACTGCGGCGGCCACGTCAGAGACTAATGCGGCCACTAGCGCAACCAACGCCGCTACGTCAGCCACTAACGCTTCTTCTGCACAGACAGCGGCAGAGAACGCTAGGGATGCTACCTTAGCCGCATACGATAGTTTTGATGATCGTTACCTTGGTGTTAAGTCTTCTGATCCTACGTTAGACAACGATGGCAATGCTCTTGTTGCAGGAGCTATTTATTTTAATGATGTTGTAAACTACATGAAGTTGTATGACGGTAGCTCTTGGGTTCCTGCATATGCTTCTATTGGTAGTTTTACAACTGATGCGTTGCCGGAAGGCACAACAAACTTATACTACACAGACGCAAGGGTTAATACATATTTAACAAACAACTCTTACGCTACACAATCGTATGCTGATGATTCTGCATTAGCACTAGCAATTGCATTAGGATAGGAACATGGCAAATACGTTCAAGAATTACACATCAGCATCAGTAGGCACGGGTGGCACTACTGTCTACACAGTCCCTGCGGCAACTACTGCTGTCGTTATTGGGTGTAACCTAGCAAACACTACAGCGTCATCAATTGCTGTGGACGTACAACTAGGCACGACATACATCGTTAAGGGCGCACCAATTCCTGCAGGGTCTGCATTGTCTGTACTGGACGGTAAGATCATTCTGGAGACTGGTGAGACCATTGTAGTCACATCAGACACAGCAACATCCACTGACGTTATCTTGAGCGTACTGGAGCAAAGCTAATGGCCGGTTATATTGGTAAGTCACAGAGCGTAATCTTAACAAACGAGAGTGATACGCTTGATGATGTTACTGCTCGTGGAGCTACGACAACTAATAACGTTACAGTAGGCAACCTAACCTCGACAGGCATTGATGACAATGCGTCTGCTACGGCTGTTACGCTCGATGCTAGTGGTAACGTAGGGATTGGTGGTGCAAGTGGTAAAGCGTGGATTAGTTCAGACGCTAACGTAGGTTATTTTGGTGGTGATTCTGGGCAAGCAAACCATATATCTTTTTATGATGCTTTAGACCTTGTTCGTATTTATACAGCAGGTTCAGAACGTATACGAATCGACTCCAGTGGTAACGTCCTATGTAATGCCGGTGCAATATATTTAAACTCTTTAACCGCAGGTTCTAGCACTTATTTATCTTATAGTAGTGGCAATCCAATTTTAATGAACACCGTCAATGGTGCATTAAGATTCGGCACTAATAACACAGAACGTATGCGCATCGACTCCAGTGGTAACTTGTTGGTTGGTAAAACTTCTTCAAATACTACAACCGCAGGATTTGAAGCACGGAGCAATGGTCAAGCTGTTGCAACTTTTGATGGCGGAACTGCTTTTATTGCTAATCGCAAAACATCTGATGGTGATATTGCAAAGTTTATGAAAGACGGCACAACAGTCGGGTCGATTGGTAGTTTATCAAACCTTTATATTGGTACTGGTGACGCAGGGCTTCTTTTCAGAGCAGGATCCGATGACATAATTCCTTTTAATACTTCCTCTGTTAGTGCAAGAGATAATGCAATAGATTTAGGTGACGCATCATTTCGCTTTGACGACATCTTCGCAACCAACGGCACAATCCAAACATCTGACCGCAACGAGAAACAAGACATTGAAGAACTCTCTGAGGCTGAACAACGTGTTGCAGTAGCGGCCAAGGCATTGATGCGTAAGTTCCGGTGGAAAGATGCTGTTGCTGAGAAAGGTGATGATGCCCGTATCCACTTTGGAATCATTGCTCAGGACTTACAAGCGGCATTTGAAGCTGAAGGTTTGGACGCAGGACGCTATGCAATGTTTATCTCATCCACGTGGTGGGAACACGACGTAGAAGTTCCTGCTGTTGAAGCCAAAGACGCTGTGCTTGATGAAGAAGGCAATGTGATTGAAGAAGCAGTAGAAGCACAAGAAGCCTATACTCGCACAGACACATACGAGACTGCTGAAGAAGCACCAGAAGGTGCAGTAGAACGTACACGACTTGGTGTGCGCTACTCAGAACTTCTAGCGTTCATCATTGCGGCTATTTAAGGAACACACATGGCAGGTTATGTAGGTAACGTACCAGTCCCACAGGCTACCCAGACACGGGATAACTTTACAGCCACATCGGGACAGACCACTTTTGCAACCTCTGGTTACACGCCGGGCTATCTTGATGTGTATCTGAATGGTGTTCACTTAGACTCGTCAGACTACACAGCAACCAATGGCTCTGATGTTGTGTTAGCCACTGGAGCAACTGCAGGTGATATTGTATTAGTTGTTGCTTACACGACTTTCACAGTAGCGGCGAACATTGATAATGCCTCTGTCACCACTGATAGCTTGACTGTTAACAGTTCTTTCACATCTGTAGGTATTGACGACAACGCTACGTCTACTGCGATGACGCTCGATGCCAGTGGTAACTTGTTGGTTGGTAAGACTGCAACTGGGTTACTAGATTCCGGTTTTGAGTTTAGAGGTGATAACGGCTTATCTGCCTTTACTCGTAACAATGGCGTGGTAAGTTATTTCAACCGTAACACTGGTGATGGAACTATTGCAGAATTCCGCAAAGATAACTCAACAGTCGGGTCGATTGGTGTGAACAGTGGTTTTAGCTATATTGAGGGCAACTCCACTGGGACTGGTTTGGAATTTAGATCGTTCGGCGTGATTGCTCCAAGACGTAACGGTGCAGTAGTAGACGGTGAAACTGATTTAGGTGCATCTTCCACACGCTTTAGAAACCTCTACCTATCAGGCGGTGTCTATCTAGGCGGTACAGGTGCGGCGAATTACTTGGATGACTATGAGGAAGGCACTTGGACTCCGACTTATGTTGCCGCTACCGACTTCAGCGCAATCACGCATGACATCCAAACTGGTGAATATACAAAAATTGGCAATGTTGTTTATATAAATTGTACCATTCGGACAGATGCAATATCGGGTGGATCAGGCTCAGTTCGCATTGATGGATTGCCTTTCACGCCAGTACAAATTGCATCAGCCACTGTTAGTCAAGCAGATTTTTTTAGCACAAACCCAACACGAGCTTATTTTATTTCAACAAATTCATCTATTAGTTTGCTTAAACAAACCACATTTAACAGTAATGTCTCTGCATTAAACGCTGCTGATATGGGGACAACAGGTAACGATAATTTGTTGCGGTTATCAGGCTTTTACATATTAACCTAATTACCTCATTCGGATTCTTGAGGCGGACACAAAGGAGGAAACAATGGCACTAACAAAAACACAGAAAGTAGACAAGATTGAAATCGTAGGCGACTACAAGCACGTTCAGGTGCGTACAGCCACAGTGATTGAGGAAGACGGCAAGGAACTGTCACGCTCATATCATCGCCACGTTGTATCGCCACTGGATGACGCATCAGGTGAGACAGCAGAGGTAATAGCAATCTGTGCATCTGTCCACACTGATGAAGTAAAGGCGGCGTATCAGGCTCATTTAGAGGCACAGAGCAATGACATCTAAAGCCTTTGAAAACGCAACAGACGCTAACCGTCAACAGGGCGGTAGACGCAACCTGATTATCAACGGTGCGATGCAGGTGGCACAGCGTGGGACGAGTTTTACTGGTCTGACTAATGGTACTGGGAAGTATACGCTTGACAGATTTAAGTGGAATGAAGTAGGTAATACACTAAGCACTCATACCGTATCACAGGACACTGATGTTCCTGATGGATTTGCATACTCTTTAAAAGATTTAACAACAACTGGGTCAACTACAAATTCTGATAATGTAGGTAGGTTCACCTACACCATTGAAGGCCAAGACCTACAGCATTTAGGTTACGGAACTGCTAATGCTAAGGCAATGACATTTAGTTTTTGGGTAAAGTCTAACCAAACAGGAACAGCAACAATTTGGTTTTATAATAGTGCTGTTGGCACAGACCGCTCCATCGCTAAAAGTTACACTATTAATGCCGCAGATACATGGGAGTACAAGACATTGACTCTTCCCGGCGATACAGTCGGAGTGTTTCCTAATACTAATGGGATTGGTTTGTCTATCAATTTTGTATACGCCGCAGGATCAACTTACACAAGCGGAACAAAGGATGTTTGGGCAGATTGGTCTGCGGGTACTGCCGCACTGGATCAAACACTGGATGTTGGATCAACTACAAACGATTACATTCAAATCACCGGAGTCCAACTAGAAGTCGGCTCTGTTGCCACACCATTTGAACACCGCAGTTACGGTGAGGAGCTTGCGTTGTGTCAGAGGTACTTTCAACGCACTGATGCGTTTAGATATTTTCCAATAACACGTTGGCATCACAATAGTGGAACTCCTCTAGCAGAGTACAGAATGGCTGTTCCAATGCGTAGTACCGTTTCTGTTTCTGTTACTCCGGGCGCAACTTTTGCAAGTGGTAGCGGATATACAGGCACGCCCACATTTGGCGGGCAAACGGATAAGGCATTTCATATTACTTCAGCTACTTCTAGGAACGCCAACGACAATCAATGGGTACATAACGGTAGTTTAGATATTGATGCGGAGCTATAAATGGAACAGATGAACATTACATCAGCGCAGTATATAACACATCCAATTGACAATAGTAACTCTAGCATTAAAGCTGTTATTGATGGAGTTGAAATATATGTTCCTATTGATGCTCCCGCAAACCGCCACTACGCAGAAATCATGCGTCAGGTTGAGGCGGGTGAGCTAACGATTCAAGAAGCGGATAACAGCTAAGGAAACAGGATGGCATCGCATATGGCAACAGAAGGCACTAAACAAGTAGTCGATGCAGTTAGTGTTTTAACAGTGGTGGGAACTATTGGTGAACTGTTGCCTCCATTGGCGGCGTTATTCACACTAGTCTGGACTGGTATCCGTATATATGAGACAGAAACTATACAGGGCTTATTAGGACGAAAGCCTAATGATAGCTGAGCTTGCCGCCGCTAATGCCGCCTTCGGTGTCATCAAAGAAGCGATAGCAAACGGCAAGGAACTGTATGAAGCAGGTGAGGCACTAGCAGACTACTTTGGCCTCAAGGCACAGATACAGAAGAAAGCACACGAGCACGGCTACAAGAGTGACTTACAAGCCTTCATGGCGGCAGAGCAACTCAAAGAACAAGAACAGGCTCTGAAGAACATGCTGATCTGGCAAGGCAAGCCCGGACAGTGGGATAGATTCTTAGAGCATCAGAAGCTAATGAAAGAATCACGTGAAGCTGAAGCTAAAGAGATTGAGGCTAAGAAGCGTAAGCGTAAGAAGTTGCTCAAGGATATCGCTTTAGGCACAGCACTGACACTGCTCATCTTGACAGGTGTTGGATTTATTGGATATGTAATGTACTGGGTGGCAACACAATGATTTGGAACGCTGTTATTGGTATTGGCGGTAAGCTACTAGAAGGCTACCAACGTACACAAGAAGCTAAGACAGAAGCCACAGTAGCAGGCTTAAAAGCCGATGCAGAGATTAAGCAGGCTAAGGCTCTAGCGGCTACAAAGATGGCTGAACAAGGACAACAACAAGACTATGACCTTGATCGCTTAGCAATGGAAAACATGAACAAGAGTTGGAAGGATGAGCTATTGCTTATTATCTTCCTAGCTCCAATGGTGTTGGCATTTATCCCTTCAATGGCTCCGTATGCACTACAGGGCTTTGAAGTGATTAAGCAAATGCCTGAGTGGTATCAGTATATTATTATTGGTATGGTGGTGGTGATCTACGGACTACGTGGGCTACTCACTAAATTTTTAGACAAGAGAATAGGAAAGTAGTATGGCACGTAAGTATCCAGATCCCGGTAGAGTTGCTGATGAAGCAAAGTTCTTGAAAGAGAAATATCCTAAGATGGGAGCGCAAAAGAAGACTGCGCCTAAGAAGCCAAAGAAGATGACATGTCCGGGCTGTACTACACCTGCAACATGTAAAGCACAAGGTAAGTGCCGTCTCTCTGGTAAGTCCTTGTAATGCCGTACTCTAAGTATAGCCCAAAGCAAAAGCGTCTAGCCGCAGTAGCACCTCCTCGAAAGAAAGTTACTGCCGCAGATGTTAAGAAGGTGAAGCGTGGCAGAACCAAAAAATAAAGCACTGTACAACCGTGTAAAGGCAGAGGCTAAGAAGAAGTATAAAGTATGGCCTTCTGCGTATGCAAGTGGATGGTTAACCAAGGAGTACAAGAAGCGTGGCGGGACGTACAAGTAAGAAGCCTTCTGGTGGACTGACTAAGTGGTTCAAAGAAGACTGGGTTGACCTGAAGACGGGTAAGGCGTGTGGTCGCAAGAGTGCTAAAGATAGCAAGAGACCATACCCTTCTTGTCGTCCTAAAGCAGTTGCACAAAAAATGACAGCGGCTGAGAAGAAGTCAAGCATTAAACGAAAGACCTCAAGCAAACCAATCAAGCACAAGGTAACTGCTTCAGGCAAACGGAGAAAGTAATGGCTGAGAAAGATCCAAGACTCAAGCGAGCAGGTGTATCAGGATTCAACAAACCAAAGCGTACACCTAACCATCCTAAGAAGTCACACGTTGTTGTGGCTAAACAAGGTGATCAGGTAAAGACTATTCGCTTTGGCGAGCAAGGTGCTAAGACAGCAGGTAAACCTAAAGCAGGTGAGTCTGAAGCGATGCGTAAGAAACGTGCCAGTTTTAAAGCACGTCATGGTAAGAACATTTCTAAGGGTAAGATGTCAGCGGCGTATTGGGCTGACAAAGTTAAGTGGTAGAAAAAACTTGACATTTGAGTAAAAATGTGATATAATATTTACTCAAGAGTAGGAAACGCAAATGACATATCTTGATATTGTAAATAACATTCTTAGACGCTTGAGAGAACGAACTGTCTCAACAGTAAATGAGACTAACTATTCTACCCTCATTGGGCTTCTAGTGAATGACGCTAAAGAAGAAGTCGAGAACGCATGGCAATGGTCTGCGTTGCGTACTACTCTGTCTGCTACCACTGTTGCCGATACGTTTAACTATGAACTGAATGGCTCTCGTAACCGCTTAACTGTCCTTGATGTTGTGAATGACACTAGCAACTTCTTCATGGAATATAAAACAGCCCATGAGATGAACAACCTGTTCTTAAACAACACACCAGAAAAAGGCGAGCCTCGTTACTACAGCTTTAACGGAGTGTCGGTTGCAGATGGTGATACTCTTGTTGATTTATATCCTATTCCTGACGGCGCATACGACTTACGTTTCAATGTTGTGTTGCGTAGTGCAGACCTTGCAAATGATTCTGATAACTTACTTATTCCTGCTCAACCAGTCTTACAACTTGCATATGCTAAAGCAGTAGAAGAGCGTGGCGAAGACGGTGGTGCATCTGGACTCTCTGCGTACAACACAGCACAGCGTGTCGTTAGTGATGCAATTGCTTTGGATGCCGCTAAGCACCCTGAAGAAACAATCTGGTACACAGTATGACAAAGCCCTTACAGTCTGCTAGCATTGCCGCTCCGGGATTCTTTGGACTCAACACACAAGAGTCTGGAATTACCCTTGAGTCTGGCTTTGCGTTACAGGCTAACAACTGCGTGATCGACAAGTTCGGACGCTTAGGCGCACGTAAGGGTTGGCAGTTTCTTGATGAAATTACGGATGTAAATCTAAAAGGTTCGCATCGGTTTGTAGATATTGACGCACAAGAATACTTTGGTGTGTGGTCTGACACTAATTTTTACATCTATGCTAACGGATCACTAACTCCAGTTACCTACACAGGTAGCCAAACAATTAGTGATGGTAACTGGCAAGCTGTGACACTCAACGATGCGGCATATTTATTCCAAGCAGGCTACGAGCCACTGTATTTCGATGAGCCGAACGGAACTATTGTAGACATAGGTGACCACCCTAGCGCATCAGGGACAGCCCCACAAGGCAATGTAGCAATGTCAGCGTATGGCCGCCTTTGGGTTGCTAGTACAGCCACTAACAAAACAACATTGTACTGGTCTGATTTACTTAATGGCCCACGTTGGAACTCAGGCACTGCAGGCTCACTGGATATCTCTGGTATTCTTGTGTACGGTAACGATGAGATTACTGGACTAGGTGCACACAACGGTTTCTTGATTGTCTTCTGTAAGCAGAACATTATTATATTTGGCGACAGTGACACGAATCAAACCTATCTCAATCCGGCAACACTTCAGCTTGTTGAGGTTATTTCAGGTGTAGGTTGTGTTGCAAGAGACAGTATTCAAAACACAGGTAGTGATATCTTGTTCCTGTCTGAGTCTGGTTTACGTAGTCTTGGACGAGTCATTCAAGAGAAGTCTACTCCAATGCGTGACTTGTCTAAAAATGTACGAGATGATCTTGTGCAATTACTTGAGTCAGAGCCAAGCGAAAACATCAAATCAACGTACTCTGAGTTTAATGCATTCTATCTACTTGCGTTCCCGACAACACGTCAAGTCTATTGCTTTGACATGAGACAGCCGTTAGAAGATGGCTCTGCTCGTGTGACTATCTGGAACAACATGGACTTTACCAGTTGGATTGCGTTTAACAGTGAAGTCTATATGACCCATCAGAATGGACTTGCTCGTTATTTTGGATACCAAGACAATGGCGAAAGCTACCGTATGGTGTACTTCACCAACTACTTTGATTTGGGTAACGCATCACAGACTAAGATCCTTAAGCGACTTGCGATCACTGTCATTGGTGCAACAGGTCAGGACTTTGTTGTCAAGTCTGGGTTTGACTACAGTGACGTATACAACAACTATCCACTGACTGTTAAGCAGGCTACGATTGCTCAATATAACGTAGATGAATACAACGAAGCAGAGTACGCAGGTGGTAACCTTGTAGATACAGTGCGTGTCTCTGGTAGTGGTGCGGGCTCAGTACTTCAGTTAGGATTTGAAGCAGACCTTAACGGTGGTGCTTTGTCAATACAAAAGATGGATATCTATGTGAAACAAGGTAGGATTATCTAATGAGTGCATATACTAAATCAACCGACTTTGCGTCAAAGGACTCCTTGCTCACAGGGAATCCCCTTAAGGTTATCAAGGGTACAGAGATTGACGATGAGTTCAACTCCATTCAGACTGCTGTAAACTCGAAGGCAGACACGAACTCACCGACGTTGACTGGTACACCTACAGCACCTACAGCGGCAACATCAACAAACACAACTCAACTTGCTTCTACTGCGTTTGTGCAGAATGTAATTGCGCAAGCAGGTGTTATTGGAACTACTCAACTTGCAAACGATGCGGTCACAAGTGCAAAGATTGCAGATAGTGTAGCTCTTGGCGGAAGCCCAACGACAACAACGCAAGCGGTAAGCAACAGATCTACTCGCATCGCAACGACTGATTTTGTTCGTGATGCAATTGAAACATATGTAGAGCCAAATACAAGTAATGCGGCACAGGCTAGTTCGTCATCGGACTCTATCTCTGTTGTGTATGGACCTACAGGTAGTGCTTTGGTGTTGGCCGCCGCAGGGCGTAAAGCCGACCTTGGAAATTTTGGCGTGGTAAGCTATACACTTGCAAGAGCGGGGACTACCGTCCGAAGCGAATCAGGACAAACTATGGAATACGACAACCGTGATTCCGACAGTACTTTCGTCTTCTTCTATACGCAAACAGGGAAGACGCCGGGTTCCTCAGAGACTTGGACAGTTAGTTCATCAGGGCCGGGATCAGCCACTTACGCAACAATTGCCTACATTGGATTTTAATGATAAAAACACCAGTAGCAATACAACCTGCGTACACCATATATTTCGAGCGATTCGCTGACAGAACATGGACACACGCAGATGTACGCAAGTGGACACCTAGTATTAAGAAAGAATTTATGCAAGTGCACTCACTCTTGCAAATGATACATTCAGAACCTTTTTATTGTTTGACTGACAATCCTAAGCTAGAGAAATTTGTACGGTCAATTGGTTACGAGTACTTAGAAACATTGTCATGTGATGACGGAATAGATAGACCTATGTGGAGATATACAAATGGGTAGCATAGTAAGTGGGTTATTCGGCAGAGGCGGCTCTGGAGTTGCCGGAGATGCTGTTGCCCGTGCTAGAGAATTAGGAGCGCAGGCCGTATTCCGTCCATATACGGTTACAACTGGTGCAGGTACATCTCAGTATCTTGGTGATGGGCAATATCAAACTGCGTTGTCTCAACCGTATCAAGATATTCTTGGCACATCTCTTGCGGGCGCAGGTAACTTGTTCCAACAAGCGGCGGCGTTTGATCCCTCGCAACGTGCACAAGAAGTGTTCGGAGAGCAAGCGGCACTGTTACAGCCAGAGTTCCAACGTCAAGCAACTGACCTACAGTCTCGTTTGTTTGGTTCAGGTCGATTAGGTTTACGACTTGCAGGCGAAGGCGCAGGTTTAGGCACAGGATCAGGAATGGTTCAACCAGATGCGTTAGGACTAGGCCGTGCACAACAGCAGACACTTGCACAGTTAGCCGCAGGTGCACGTCAGCAAGCATTTGGTGAGCAGGCTCAGTTGGGTCAACTTGCAGGTGGTATGCTTCAAGCAGGTCTGGGTGTTAGCAACCTTGAGCAACAACTTATGGCGCAAGGACTTGATGCAGAGACTGCTCGTGCGGCTTCGGCTTATGCTTCTGGTCAATTACAACTTGATCCATACAAGACTCAAGCGCAAATGCAACAACAACAACAAAAATCAAATGCCGGTTTCTTTGGCGCACTTGGAGGAGGTTTACTAAGTAACCCTGCTTTATTTAAAAGCGACATGCGTTTAAAAGAAAACATTCAACAAGTTGGTACTCTTGCAAATGGTATTAAACTTTATAACTGGGACTGGATTGATTCAGACAATACCGATCCTACTTATGGTGTGATTGCTCAAGAGATTGCCACAATTATTCCTGATGCTGTTGTTGAGAATGCAGATGGGTACTTGATGGTAAATTATTCGCACCCTAAATTGAAAGGAGTACACTAATGTTAAGACCTCGGCAAAGCGATGTACTTTCGTTGTTTGGTGCAACACCAGAGCAAATTCGCCAACGTCAGTTAGAAGCAGAGCGTGACTTCTTGGCCCAGTCTCAGAGCGATCCCTACCAGTCTGCAGGTGCGGCTATTGGTGTTGGTCTTAGCCGTTTGTTTGGTGGTAAGTCTAAAGAGTTACAAGAAGCAGAGCAACGGCAGGAAGCAGTACAGGGTATTGATGAGCTAGGTGCAATGGCTGAAGCAGAGGCACGTCAGCGTGGTATGGCTCCAATGTCTATGGCTGAGCCTGATGTCCTGATGCGTGAGGCTAATCGTTTACAGTCTGTTTCTACAGCGTTTCGCAACCTAGGCCAAGACACTGGCGAGTTAGATAACGAAGTGTTGCGCTTGCGTGTTGAGGCAGACAAGGCTACCCGTGCCCGTGAGTTAGATGATTTACGAATCCGTAACCAAGAGTTGCAGATTGCTCGTGGAGAGTTTGACCTCAGCGCAGATAAAGAAGATCGTCCGTTAATTCGTAAAAGTCGTCAACTTCAGTTTGAGATTGCAGGGCTTGACAGGCAGATTAAGCAGGGTGCAATTGCAGATAAGAAAGAAGAAAAAGAAAAATTAACTCGTGTGCGGAACAACACTGTCAGCTTCTTTGATGACATTGAGAACGATCCGTCTGCATCAGTCTACTCTCGTTTAGTTAAGGATGAGATCATAGAGCCTGCTAATGCAATCAAGGGATGGCAAGACGCTAAGCAAACTGGTATTGATGTCACTGAAATTGGTGCGTACACTAACGCAGAAGGTCAAGAAATTATTGGTGCTGTCGATAAAAAGAATGGACAGTTGTATCAATTAACTGACGCAGGTTGGATGGTTATTCCTTCAGAGGGTTGGACTCAAGGGCCGCCTACAGCAGGTGGGACTGAAAGCGCACGAGTAAAAGGTGGAGCATCAGTTGCAAAAGGTAGTCCTAAGTTTAAACAATATAACCGTGTGTTAGACACATTAGTGGATACTGGGATATTTGATATGACAGGGGACAGTGCCGATAAAGTATCAGAGCGGCTTGGTCTGGATGTCACTTCTACAATCGGTAAAGAAGAGTTATTCCGGTTGGCTGAGATTGAGTACAACAGACAACTTGATGCAGGTAACATCGTGACTGAGGCGCAAGTGTTGCGTGCTTTATTATCCGGAGAGCAATTAGCTACCCCTGCTAGTGAACAGGCAGAACCTGCGGGCGATCAGTTTGCAGGAAAACCAATCAAGCAACAGTAAGGGTTAGATATGTCTGTCACCTCAGATCAAATGGAAGATCAGTTAAATCCATTTCGTATTGATACTGCTGACCAAGCCGTAAAAGTAGAACAACCTACGGATAAAATCTTATCCCTGCAAGATATTAAAAATAGTCGATACTTGTGGGAAAACGGGATTATGCCCGGAGATGTCTATACTGCTGATGGAGAAATTGTACGTAAGTTTTCTACAGAAGAAGACAAAAGGGTTGTGGGTAAAACCATCACGGCACAAGACATAGCAAACAGCCCTTACTTACAAGAAAATAACATACAACCCGGCGATGTACTTAATGAAGAAGGTGAGATTGTTCGTACAGGCTCAGACTCTGCGATGCGTCAGTTTATGTACGGGTTTGATGAGTCAGGTAATGACGTTACAAACTTAGGCGCATGGCTTGAGCAGTACATCCCAATGGGTAACTTGTCCATAGATGGGTATATTTCTGCTGATGAAGTATATGGTGACGGATATGTAGATGCAACACCAGAGATTCGCAGAGATATGCAAGCCAGAGCCAGAGAGCGTGCCTTGTTAGCAGAGTACGGTGAAGACTTCCAACCAGATGATGACAGCATTGCTCGCACATTAGGCGGTGTAGGTAAGGCTATTGCAACCCCTACAACATTACTCCCTGTTGGTCAAACTATTCGGGGTGCTACAGCTATTGGCGCAGGTCTTGGCTTTGGTTACTCAGCAACAGAACAACTTGCACAGACTGGTGAGATAGATCCTATTAAAGCACTACCATCTACTGTTGTGGGTGGTGTTGGCGCAGGTGCACTGACTGCATTGTTTAAAGGCATCAGTAGAGGTAGTCAGATTATGGCTGAAAAATCCTCTCGTGACCTTGTTAACAAAGTGCAAGCAAAGACGTATCAGAAGCAAACAACTGAAGGGTTGAGCAGAGAGAAGGCACTATCAAATACACTAGATGAATTAAACATCAGTCGTGAAGAGTTCTCTCGTGCCGCTACTTTGTCTGGTAACAAGGTTCGGTTGACTGCGAATACGAAGAAGGCATCCGACGAACTTGATGCAATGATTAAGTCTGACAGTGCTGTGTCTCGTTTAATCGTGCCTTCACTGGACAAGTATCTTGGTACGCTTTCGACTCGCATTAAGAATATCTCAGAGCCTGTGTTTGGTGCAGTTCGTAGGTTTGAATACAAGACTCATGCGAAGACTGCAAATGCATTAAGCAAGGTGGAGAACTTTTCAACTCAGATGGGTGCATTAAGTGATGCAGTCAAGAACCCATTGTCTCGTGCGTTGTTCAACGGTAACTTTAAAGCGGCTCGTGGTATTCTAAAACAGAATGCTCCTGATTTGTTGCAAGAGTTTGATAATGTAATTGTCCCTGTGATCCGTCAAATTGGTGGAGACTTGCAAGAGGCAGGGTACAAGAATGTTGATCTAGGTATTGATTACTTTCCTCGTTTAGTTAAGGATCTTGAAGGACTTCGTAACTCGTTTGGTCAAGAAGCCCGTGGTACAATTGATGAGGCTGTGATTGCGTTTGCTAAAACAAAAGGTATGACCACTAAAGACGTACCTGTTGAAGATCTTTACAAAGCACTCGACAGTTCTGATCTTGACCGAATCATTGAGAAAGTATTACGTAACGAACCGATCACTCTTGCGGATGGTAAGCTACTCAAGCCTCGTAAGATTGATCAGTTGCGAGCAGACCAACTTAAATACTACGCCTCTCCTGAAGAAGCATTACAGATGTACATTCGTCGGTCAATCCATGACGCAGAAAAGCGTACCTTGTTTGGACGTGGTATTGAGGATGCGAACACAGAAGCAAGTATCCAACGATATGTAGCAGAAGAGATCAAAGCAGGTAACATTAAAGCTGATCAGCAACAAGAGATGGTTAATCTTTTACGTGCTCGGTTTGTTGGTGGTGAAGAACCTCTGAATGGTATGGCTAACTTCTTACGTGATACTGGATACGCAGGTACAATTGCAAACCCTCTGACAGCAATAGTACAGTTGGGTGATCTTGCACAGTCAGCGGCGTTCAACGGATTACGCAACACAATCAGTACAATGTTCGGAACTAAGAACATCAAAGCTGTGCAGTTAGGTGTAACCCAAGCCAGTGCGGATTTGTTGAGTCCTCGTAAGACTGCGGCGGCGTTAAACTGGCTGTTCCGTAAGACTGGTTTTGCTAGGCTTGATCAGTTCTCGAAAGAGACAACAATCAATGCGGCAATGCGTAAGTACATGAAGGGACTGAGTAGTTCTAATCAAGCCATCAAAGATAAAACAATGGCAGAGCTACGTAAGAAGTACGCAGGTGCGTATGGTGATGAGTTTGATTCGCTCGTTGATGACCTCACTCGTGGACGGTACGATAGCGAGAATGTAAAGCTATTAGCGTTCCATGAACTATCAGACTTCCAACCTATCTCTCTGAGTGAGATGCCAGAGGGCTACTTGAATGCTAAGAATGGCCGTCTCTTGTACATGCTCAAGTCGTTTACACTCAAGCAGTACGACATCGTAAGGCGTAACATCTATCAAGAAGCGAAAGCGGGGAACATCAAAGGTGCGGCACGTAATGCGGCAGTGCTTGCGGGGTATCTCTCTGTAGCCAACATGGGTATTCAGAATGTCCGTGATATGTTGTTAGGACGTGAGGTACGTGTAGAGGATATCCCAGAGAAAGCATGGTGGTCTTTACTCGGTGTGTACGGAGGTAACAAGTACCTCGTAGATCGTTACTTCAGTCAAGGTGATATCAAACAAGGTGCAATTGAATTGCTTGTCCCTGCGACACCGCTTGTTGACAGTGTGTTCAGTATGACTGCTGATGCGTTTGATGAAGATAAAGAGTTTGAGTTCATGCGGTATGTTCGACCACTTCCCGGTATAGGTCCATTCCTGTACTCTTGGTTTGGCGGTGGTGCAGAGCGTTACAACGAAAGACTGGAATAAAAAAGCCCCCGAAGGGGCAATCCACTGGAGGGTGGGTTACTCGACCATGCCCCAGACGGAGCCGATCATAATCTTACAGAATGGGATGTTGATGATGTAACCATCGAAGAAGTAGATAGTCGCATCCACCTCATCCTCTTCACTGGTGTGTCCATAGACCGGCTGAGACTCAACAGACTCAACAGACAATCCAAAGACGTGCCAAAACTTTACAGATACTACCATCCTATTGCTCCCACTTCGTTGATCGTTTTGTATTTCTAGCAATGTCATAAGAAACGCCAAAAGCGTCTGCTACAAAGTCCCACGTTGCTCCGAAAGGACGCATAAAATATTTAATAAGAAAGACATCATCTTCATCTAAAGATCCATGGAGACTTCTGTAAGAATCTGTGTATTGCCTGTTAAATTTTGGTTGATGTTTTTTAATTAAATCAACTTCTAGCTTATGTGCATCTTCTTTAGTTAGTTGGTTACAGACGCAAACAACCACTTCAAATAAATCTTGATTCTTCATCCATTCGATATGATCTTTGCGTCGGGTGTTGTCATACCGCCACGCTCGATGTCCTTGCCCCATACCAATGTAAACAATTTCATCGCCGTCCATGTGCTTATAAACATAATAATTATTCATCGCCCCAACCCCATGACCCTTCTAGTCCATGTGCATTGTAATCAGTCACTCGCTTCTCAAAGAAGTTAGACAGGCTAGACCCACCTAAGAGTTCTTCCATCCACGGAAGAGGATTCTCCTTAACCTTCCAGTTCGGCTTGAGACCAAGTTGGAGTAGTCTTCGGTCTGCGAGGTAGCGAATGTACTGCTTGACATCTGTCGCCGACAAACCTTCCAAGTCACCCATCTCATACGCAAGATCAATAACTTTGTCCTCAAGTTTGACTGCCATGCGGAACATCTGGTAGATATCTTTCTTAAAATCATCATTCACAATCCGTGGGTGCTCATCACAGAACGCCCTAAACAACTTAGCCATCCCTTCTGCATGTTGACTCTCATCACGCACAGACCACTCAACAACAGTACACATACCCGGCATCTTACCGAAGCGTTGGTAGTTGAGTAGCATCGCAAATGCACTGAACAGACTCATACCTTCATTCATTACACTACGTGCAATCGCCATCGCTGTACCGGCTACACTGTGTACGTCAATGTCACCCATGAAGTCTAGCTTCTGTTGCATCGCAGGCACGTCAGCGAATACAGTGAACTCTTCTTCAGGTAGTCCAAGTGTATCGTTAAGCAATGCGTATGACCGTTGGTGAATAAACTCACGACTTGCGAATGACGTAAGCATCGCCCTGATCTCATTGTTCTTGAACTTAGGAATGTAGTACTCAAGGTAGTTTGTACCAACGGCTACGTCTGTCTGTGTGAACAAGCGCAAGATCTGAGTGATGTGGTTCTTCTCAGCCTGCGTCAGCTTACCAGACTTCCAATGAGACACGTCTGTCTGTAGCTCTAGCTCATCCTCGATCCAGTGGATACGCTCGTGTTGTGTAGCGTACTCAACAGCCCATGGATACTTAAACGGTTTGTATGATAATGATGCTTCTAGCATTTGTCACTCTCCAATAGTTCATGATTCTGATATATCACTTGTAATAGTTGTTCGTTGTGTTGGGCTAGCCTATCCACTTCCGCTTGTAAGTCTGTGATGTGATAGGCGCATTCGTTAAACAGTCCATTGTAATATGGATCGAAGTCTTTGTAAAGATCAAGCCTCTCTAGTATTCTCTTTGTTGATTCTTTCATTATGTAGCATATCCTCATAGGTACGGAACAGGGCTTCACAGCGCATGTCAGCGAAGATGGTAAGACCATCAACAGCACTCAGCATCTGGTCTTCATTCATATACTCTATGTTGCGATAGAGTGCCTTCAGATCTGCGACAGTCTGCCACACCTCCATGATCTTTTCTTCCAAGTCGAAGCGAGATGTGGGCTTTAAGTCACTGTTCAGTTTGTATCCACTCATGTGTTCTTCCCTTAGATTGGTTTAGACATAGACCATATGACAGCCTTATGCACCGTATATAAATCATCCCTGACCTACCTCTGTACGCAACACACCTAGACGGTTACGAAGCCAGTACGCAGAGTTAAGCAATCGAGTGTGGTACGCTTCCTCTGCAGGTGTTTTATTTTCTACCTCGTTCAGTTCCCAGATCACATAGAGAACGGCTTCGTGAGCCGCCTCCAGAGCCTCTAGTTCTGTTGGCTCGTAAGTGTTTACCCTTGGCATGATACACAAACCTCATCGTCTGTAAAGTCCTTCAGCGCATTACGATCTACCTTAGTGCCAACCTTCTCCGCTGTAACGCCCGCAGTGGTGCGCAGGTAGTATAGTCCTTTAAGCCCTTCCTTCCATGCCTTGAGATGGACTTGATTAACGATAGCTTTGTCCGTGCCGGATGGGAAGAATACGTTGACACTCTGGCCCTGACAGATAAACTCCTGTCGCTTGGCGGCGTGTTCCACCACCCATGTTTGGTCCAGTTCAAACGCTGTCTTAAACGTATCTCTCTCGTCTTGGGATAAGAACTCCAAGTGCTGAACAGAGCCTTCGTTCTCAAGGATAGACTTCCATGTTTCCTTTGTGTTCTTACCATGTTTCTTCAACACCTCTTCCAAGTACGGATTACGGACTGTATGACTTCCCGCTCTCGTCCGATGCACAAAGCAATTAGACATACGAGGCTCAATACTGGCAGAGCAACCACATAGGATACTGCTGTTAGCGTTAGGAGCAATAGCCAAAAGATGCATGTTGCGAACGCCCGTGCCAACACCATCAGGACACTCACCACGTTCTTCTGCAAGCGCATAAGTAGACGCAACAGCCTGTTCCTTGATGTCCTTAAAGATCTGATAGTTCGCACTTGCGGCCTGCCAAGACTCCCACGCTATTCCTTTGCTTTGGAGATAGCCATGGAATCCCATTGCTCCAAGACCGACTGAACGCTCTCGGTATGCTGAGTATACAGCTTTTCCAAGTTCTTCTGGTGCGTTGTCAACAAAGTATTGAAGCACGTTGTCCAAGAATCGGATAAGGTCTCCAACCATTCCACTTGTTTTCCACTCGTCATAGTATTCGAGGTTGACGGAGCTGAGGCAACAGACTGCTGTTCGTTCTTCAGATGTTGCGAGATGGATTTCGTTGCACAGGTTAGACCCATTAATTGTGAGACCAAGTTTTCTCTGAGCCTCCGGTAAGCCTCGTCTGGCTGTGTCGATAAAGTTAAGGTAAGGACTGCCAGTTCTGAAGCGAGCCTCAAGGATTCGTTGCCACAGCTTGCGAGCTTGGACTGTATCTCTAACAATTCCGTCATACGGGTCTGTAAGGTTCCATTCGTTATCATTGATTACCGCCTCCATAAAAGCGTCAGTGATGTTCACTGCATTAAATAAATTAAAACACTTGCGATTGATGTCACCACCTGTCGCTACTTTGAAGCTGATGAACTCCTCGATGTCTGGGTGCGACACATCCATGTATGCGGCATAGCTACCCTTTCTTGTCCTTCCTTGTTTGTACGCTGTCATCTGAGCGTCCACTACTTTCATGAACGGTATCGGTCCCGGTGCTTTGTCGCTGATACCTCTCACGTCTGACCAGTGCCCACCGACACCACCGCCCTTTACGGAAAGCCATGCTACTTCACCATTATGGTCAATAAGGCTATCAAGATTGTCACCCACGTAAGTAAGGAAACAACTAATAGGCAAGCCGCTGTTAGCTCGGCCATGTTCAGGTGCGTTCGAGAGCACAGGTGACGCAAACATAAACCAACCCTTCGAAGCATAATCGTATATCCGTTGTGCCAAGTCGAGGTCATCATAACAGTAAGCCACAGATGCACGAGCAAAAGCCTCTTGAGGAGACTGCTCATGGTCAAGCATATAGTAGTCATGCATGAGCTTAATCGCTTGGTCACTGAGGCGAAAGTCTCTTTCATAGTCAATCGTTATCCCAAGATAAGTGGTCATCGAATTGTAACTCCAGTGTGTCTTGTTGTTGTTCAATCAGGTCAGAGAACCTGTCTACCAAGTCTTCAGAGGTGATCTCTAAAGTTTCCAGTAGAGTCACCTCGTCCAACTGCTTGAGCTTTTGTTTAATATCTTCAAGCGTAAGCATCTATTTTACCACATTTCCATCAGTTTGTCAAGATAGTGTTGCGCTTTTTCTAAGTCAATGCGTCCACCTTTATCTTGAAACCGTGCTACGTACTTGATTACATTACCTAATAAGAATCCTTTGAACTGCTCTTCGGTCATCCAAGACTCCATTGCATCCCAAGGTTGCACCTTCTTACTCAGGTAATGCTCACCGCCGACTTGACATTTACTGGCTGTCATCTTCCCGTCCTTTGTAATACACACCAACAGAACCCATATCTGTGTCAATGTCTAGGTCAAAGGCGTACCCGTAACTGGCTTCTAAAGTCTTTACAATCTCATCAAGTACTTCAGTCCATGCGGTACAGTCATCAAAGTATCCATGGAAGGAATGACTCTTGCCATAGTTACGGATAGAAAAATGAACAATCATCTTCTCGTCTTCTTGGTCTTCAATCATTATGCATACCTCTGCGCTAAGTAGTTAAGACTCACAGGCATCTCATCGAAAGAGCCTTCGTTTACTTCGTTCAACATCCAGATACCAGACCATGAACCATTCGTCTGCGGATTCAAGTAGTCCTCATCGTGCATGTAGTAGATCCCTGCAAACAGTCCAGTGATTCGCTTACCATCAGCACGTTTTGCGAAACTAATCTGCCTGTCTTGCACGTGACCCATCACACAACTCATGTGTTGCTTTGTCAACAGCGCATTGGATGAACTTACTGGTCTTCCCATAACACCACTAACAAAATAATGGCAGTAACAGACACCATCAATAACCACAGGTTGTAAGAAATCATACACCTCCCATCCCATCTCTGTCAAGTACAGATCGCCAAAGGACATCAGTCCCTCTAGCTTTGGGTCTGCTTCGATTGCTCGTGCGATACGGTACTCGTGGTTGCCAATCGTGAACACCATACGAGGGTTCCACTGCTTCTCCTTGTTGCGCTTCAGTCGCTCTTGTTCCTTACGAATAGGATCAAGGAACTCTTGCATCGCATCAATCCCTGCGTTGATGTCGTTGATGTAACGCCGCCCTTCAAAGGACTTCTTACCAACATCATAGGTAGACAGACTGGGCATATCCCAATGGTCACCGATGTGAATGATAACGTCAGGCTTCTTATCAACGGCGTATTGTCCGGCCCATCGCATGTGCTGTATCGGATTATCCGGTTTCACCTGCGTGTCGGGTATCACCATGTGTTTCATTTCAGACTGCCTCGTCTTGCAGATCATATGAATCAACAACGTCAATATCAAGATATGAGGCTATACCTAACAACGATCTATACTGTGTCATGGTTAGCCCGTCTATGCCAATTATTAAGCGGTTGTGATCTAAGTTAAATACTACTTTAGAGTGAATGCTTGAGTCTGGATCATCCCCTTGAAGGTTAAACCCAATGTTACGTCCATCTGCTCTAGCTCCTGTAAAAACAAGTCCAGTATCTTGGACAATCGCAGTAGCTACCCGCAGAAGTTTTTGTATTTCATATCCTTTAGTCATGACTAAGGTTTCCTAGCAATTCAAAGAAGTGCTCAGCGTCTACGACTGCGAGTGGTCTTCTTCGGTTTTCTTTAACGATGACAAGTGGCTGTGCATCGCCTCGATTGTTGCACTGGTCAATAAAACGATAGACTCCAACTCTCGCAAGCGATTTGCATTCGACATCATACGAGAAAGACTTGCGAGCCAAAGGGCTAAGTTGAACATCACTGCCACTGACACCCATACTGGTAGATCGAACATCATCATTCTCCAGATGCGGATACGTTTGGAGTATCTGTTCCGCTGTCCACTGTTGTAGTTTCCTGCCCTTCGCCTTCGCTGATTGTGTCTTCATAAGGTGGTTCCCATATCTCTCCCTTAGTGCGTTGGAGGTGCAACAAGATTCCATTCTCATGCGCCCTCTCAACACTGCCTAACTGCTCAGCGCAGATTGTAAACATCTCACGCTCCGGCTTACCCTCTAGTAGCTTCCGTGCTTTCACAGGGCCGATGCCTTGCACACCGATGATGTTGTCGATCCTGTCGCCTGTCAAGAACTGACAGTAGAAGTTAAGCATACCTTCCTCATGAGTGACGTAGTACTTGTTCTTCTTAACAAAGTTGTAGTGCCATCCCTGCACTTGATCAAAGTCTTTGTCAAGAGAGACGATGATGGAGTCGTCGCCATGCTCAGTGCAAGCGATTGCGATTTCATCATCAGCCTCACAGTCCTCAGATACTACACCATTCCATGACACCTCAAGGTACTCCCGCAACAGAGCATGATGGATAGGTTTCTCTCCCTTGCGGTTTCCCTTGTAAGGGGCGGTGACTGCAACATCATTGCGGAAATTGGTCTTACCAGTTAGGTAGGTCTTCCACTCTGAGACATTCAGATCAAACATCAACATCTCCTCCAAGAATGAAGCCATCGTCCTGATAGCCACACTCTCAGTCTCGTTGTTTGTTGCAAAGCCTATACGGTAGCACAGGATGTCACCGTCAATCAGTGCAATCACAGCGTCTCTTCAGCCTCTACAGGTTCAGGTGTATACGCATTCAAGTCAGTGACCACGAGCTTAGCGATACCAAGAGAGATACCCTTCTGCCCAGTCGGCGACTTCCAGTCGTAAGGCTTAGCCATGATGTTCGCACGAGAACCATTACCCACTTTGATAGATGATGGGATAACCTCACCGTTCTTATCGTAGGGTGTGATCTCATAGTTGCTTGACTTGCAGGTTACAAAGAATCCCTTCTCTGGCTTGTTTGCATCCTGACGGACGTTGACCCCTGCCTTCTCGATTACTTCAACTTGATCAGCATTGAGATTGACAACATCAACTTGGAACTTACCACTGAGCTTGTTGCGCTCGTAAAGGAAAGGCCACATGAGTTCTACGTTTTCAAGTTTAAATACTTCTGACATACTTTTCTCCTGTATTGGAAGTAAGAACATATATTATATCACACACGTCAGTGCGTGTCAAACCAATTGTTACCTATCTTTGCTTCCGCATCTACTGGGCAACGGAATGCCAAGGCAACCCCGGCTTGTGTTGCGGCTGAGCACATAATGCTTGCAACCTCTTCACCATACTCCTCCTTTGTTTCAATTTGGATTTCGTCATGCACGAACGCAACCTGTCTAACGGGTATACGCTTTTGCTTGAAGACTTTGTGCGCTTCAACACACCACTGCTTGGCAATGATAGCACCGCATCCCTGCAACAGAGAGTTGAGTGCGGCGTGTTCGGATCGGATAAGTATACGGCGACCATCAAGCCCCGGTACATACCCTTTTGCCGCCACCGTCTGCACTTTCTCCATAAGTCGTTTGAGCTTAGGGGTGTTTGAATAAAACCGATGCAGTACTGCGCTCCCTTCTTTCGCCCCGCCACCCACAATACTGCCAATCTTTGATGGCCCTGCTCCATAAAGAGTTGCATAGATAAGGGTCTTCGCTTGAGGGCGTGTGATACCTGCGGCGTCAGCGTTCTTCTGATGGATGTCGCCATTCAATAACTCCTCTGTCCATTCAGCATCCTGCATGTAGTGTGCAAGACAACGTAGCTCGATACCCGCTAGGTCAGTACCCACTAGCACATTACCTTGATCAACAGTCCACAACTTGCGACACTCATCACCATACTCACTGTTGACACTGGGGATCTGTCCCATGTTGGGCTTCTGGTGTGTCATACGTCCAGTCACAGCACCGTTGGTAATCACCCTGCCATGTACACGAAATGTATTTATATCAACATGATCTAACCATGAGTCGATGAGACCGACACGTTTCTGTAACATCAGGTACTCAGCAATCAGTTGCGCTTCTGGTTTGTCAATAGACTTGAGCGTTGTCTCGTCAACTATGATACTGCCTTTCTCAGTCGTCTTAGTAAACTTGACACCAATGCTCTGCAACCTGTCTGCGATTTGCTGACGTGAGCCCACATTGAATACGGTAACTTTGTCTTTGAGTCTCTTGCCTGTCTTTTCTGACCAACGTTCTTCGACAATAGGCGGAAATATAACTTGCATTTCGTCCGTAATAAAAGACATTCGATCCTTAAGCTGAGCCAGTAGAGAGACAGCCTCCGGTACATTGAGTTTAAATCCATTGTCTTCTTGCCTCTTCATGATGAACGCAACACGATGCTCTAAGTCTACACTAGTGCCATAATCTTGTAACTCTCGTGTCAACTTATCGTACAGCTTTAAGGTTACGTTCACGTCTTGTATGCAGTAGCTCTCCATCTCTGGAGTAAAGCCACCATCAAAATCAGTGAAGTCATCCTTGAAATCACCAAGTCTTTCACCCCATGCACGGAGACTATGACCACCCTCCAGTTGTGGATTCCATAGCCTTGACATCACCAGTGTGTCTCTGACTTTACTCAATGGGATTGTTACACCCCACAGTCTTGACAACACTGGTCCGTCAAACCCAATGATGTTATGCCCAACTACAACGTCAGCAGAGTTGATCAAAGACTGAACCCCTTCTGCGGTACGGTACACGTAGGTGAACCCATCGTAGTTGCACACACAACACCAGATCGTATCGTGTGCGAGGTTGGTCTCAATGTCGAGTACCAGTACCTTCATTAAATAAACTCCGCTATGCCTTGACGAACAGCGTACAATGTTTTCTTTTCCATCTCTTCTTCAGGACGCTTCCATTTGTTTTTGTCTGAGCGAGGGTCAGTTAACATGCGTTCGTAGTACTCCAATACAGTACCCTCATTCATCGCTGTTGCAAGTGTTTTTGCAGTGTACCAAGACCAGTCAATCTGACCAAGAGGACGCATCTTTGTTTTCCTTCCTGCAATAATAAACTGCTCATCTATAATCAACCCACCGTGAGTCTCACGCAACTCAGGCTCATATGTTAAATACTTCTGAAGCTTTGCAAACATGGAGTAAAAATTAGGATTACGAATATAAATCATAACTCCTCCTCATTAACCTCAGTCATTCTACCAGTATCACGAGAGTAAAGCAATGCACCTGCAGGTCCAGTCGTCCCACTGAATCTGTTCTTGAGTACACGTACACGTGTGGTGTTGCGCTCTGTCACGTCCTCTGCCTGACCGTTACGCTCAAGACCAATCACCATGTCAGACAACTGAGCGATAGCACCAGAGCCACGCAACTGTGCCAGTGATGTAGCCGCACCTTCTTCGTGACCCTTAGACTCAGGACGTTTGAGGTGTGACACAACGATCAGTGCAATACCAGTCTCCTGCACAAGCATACGTAGCTTGGTCATGATCTCATCTATAGCTCGTCGTTCATCGCCAGATGCTTGAGCACTGACAACGATGCTAATATGGTCAAGGAATACGTAACCGCACCCCAGTCCCTTGGCAAGATACCGCACTCGATTAATAATATTATCGACGCTAGTACTACCAAAGTGATCGAACAAATACAGACGATCCGTGCCGAGTGTGGCGTTAAACGCATCGTTCTTCTCCTCTACTGTTGCATCAGCGTCAGGCAAATGCAGTGGCTTGTTCGCCGCCAGTGACATCAGAGACAGGCCAGTCTTACGTACTGACTCCTCAAGAAACATCAGCCCTAGGTTGTCTGTCGTCTTGTGCAGAATATGCCACACAATCTCTCGCACAAACTGAGACTTACCAAGACCAGATCCGGCAGTGATGGTAACCAACTCACCCTTGCGGATACCGTAGGTCAGATCGTTGACACCTCCAAACGGGTACTCGCAGTCGGCAGGTGCAAGAGGCTTCATCACTTCATCATACAAGGACGAACCCACAATGATGCCATCAGGGACATGCTGTTCAGCAGACCACCACTTGTCAGTGAACTCCTTCATCTTCTTGTTCTGAAGATAATCACAAGCGTCCTTCATCCCGTTGAGATGCTTGAACACCTTGGCCTTCGCTCCGAATAACTCAGCCACCTGAGATGCCGCTCGTTGACCCGGCTCGTCACCGTCAAAGCACACCACGATACTATCAAAGGAATCAAGCCACTCGTATTGCTTCTGCACATCCTTGACCGCTGAGCTTGCACCGTTGCGGATAGATACCACGGGATACTTAGACCCTAGCATCTGATATGTCGCCATCCCATCGAACTCACCCTCGACGATGGTCACATACTTACCACCCTTGCTGAACAGGTGTTGTCCATACAGTCCGGCACTCTTCCAGTCACCTTCAATGCGGAAGTCTTTCGCAGGTGTCCGGTACTTGTCAGCTATCACCACACCTTTGTCGTTGGTGTAACCGAAATGATAATTACCGCTTGCATCTTTGTAACACTTGTACGCCTTGGCGGTGTCACTGCTGATGCCTCGCTCAATGATTGTGCGATAGACAGACTCGTTTGCAAACGCATCTGATTTAGTTGTATCCAGTTGTTTTGCTTCCACCTGTACCTCCGTATGGGTTGGTGTGTAATCGTCGCTTGTAGGGCTTCTACGTGCGTCACAGGCAAAGCAATGCGTCCATCCGTCATCGTTTATCGACAGACCATCGCTTGAACCACAGTCATTGCATGGTTGGTGCATCTTTACAAATGGCACGTTCGTTCTCCTTGTAAAAATCACTCAACACATACAGTGCATAGCACTCTTTCGGGTCATTGCAATAGTCTGCGAGACGCAAGAGTACATTACGCAAGCCGTGTTTATAAATCAATTCACAACAAGCAATCATCACATCATGCTGTTGCATCTCTAACATGATCGCATCAAATTCCTCAACAGAAATATCATCTTCATGTAAATACATACTCTGTAGTCCTCTTAAGTTTGTAAGAGATAACTAAGATAATAAGTATCTCTTGCGTTAAACTCTATAGTAATCAGTTTACCATGGAATGTCATCCGTGTCAAGTTCGTCATCAACTTTCATCAAATCGTAACGCTCAATCGCTTTCACATCCGGTTTAATATGTTGATAACAATCATTACAAAGATCTAAATAGTCTTCATAAGTAACTGATTTTCTTGTCATTTCAAAGTCATTCAGTCGTTTGTCACAGGCTCTGCATCGCATGGTTTACCCCAAGGTTTAGTTATAGACCAATGTCCAAAGGGTACACTACCATACCACTGTTTGTCAAATAGTTTGGGGTTGTATCGGTTGCGCCCACGAATCATAGGCACATCCAACTCTAGTTTCTCTGCGTTGTTGCGTACAAACTGCCGAACAGTGGTTGAGTTCCTTCCGACTGCCTCGCCAATCTCAACCGAAGTCTTACCGTCCGCAAGCATCCGACGCAACGTCATCAAATCCTGCTCACTCCAAGTTGCTCTACCCATTAAAATATCTCCTCGTTGTAGTAATCATAGTCACCATAGTCTCGTTCGTCGATATACTCAGCGTCTCTGATCGCACCATCACGCTCAATCATACGCCAGATGTCACCACCTTTGATCAACTCGTGTTCAATGTCAGGCGCACCTTGTTCTTTCTCCTCAACAGCCATACTCTCCAGTATCCAACTGTCTGGGATCTCGTTGTGTCCGTTCTCGTAGTACCAGATGCACTCCAGTTTGTACTCTCTCTCGTCTTCATCCCAGTAGTAAGACGTTGCTCTGTAATATCCTGTCTGATTCATCGTTACTCTCCAGTGTAGTAGGTTGGTATTGCCCTGCTAACGATCGTCGCTCACAGGGCTTTACAATGCGTCTCAGCCTACTTTACAAGCTGAAACACGTACTTGTTTTTAAGTGTTGGGTGACGGTATAGACTATAACGCCCCTTCACGTACTCATTCGCTGACGCATTGAAGCGTAGTTTGTCGCTTGCATCCACAAGGAACCAGTTGCCTACCTTCATCTTGCTGAACAGCATCTTGTATCCAGACACATGCGGGCTTCCAGTTGTCCGGCGTGGTGCAGGAGTTGACTTGATCACGATATTTTCAAAATTTACTTTACACATTTCACTTTCTCCAGTGTTTAAAAGTTTATTTGCGGTAGCTTCCGCAGACTCCGGAGCGAGGGAACTCCAGAGTTTCGGCCAGTAGCTAATTGGCCTCATCAGTGCGGCGTTTGTATTCGTAATACTCTGGTTCGTTTAGGTCACAGCCACACAACCATGCGACTAGGCCACCGATACATATAAGCGCAACAAATCCAAACATTGCGAGTAGTAAGAAAAATACTTGTTCCATCACTCTAGTTCTCCCATGACTTCCCGAACCTTGCGAATGGCGTACTCTATCGCCTCGTTGGCCTCATCCAGTGCTACGCTTTCGTACTCCTGCGTTTCAACCATCGCATCGCCTGCCATGTTCAAGCCCTTGTAAGCGTCCCGCAGTGCGGTCAATACTTCTTTGTTTGTCATAATTGCACCTCTTGTAGTTTCTGCAAACAGTGATTCATTACCACAAGCGACTCGTGATGCTTGCGGAGTTCTTCGATGATGTCTCGCAGTTCGTGGATGTGGTTTGTCACTGCCTGTTGTGGCAGGTCACCGTTAGCTACGTCAACCCAGTCACTGCTCAGTTGTTCTTCAAGGTTGATTAAGTCAACCAGACTATTTTCAAAGAAATTCATATCAACTATGCTCCAACATTTCGTTGTAGTTCTCAAGTACCAATTCAACAATCGTGTCACCTCTCCACGTCGCACCGTCCGGTGTTTCTTCGGGCAACTGTTTAATGATATTGGCAACAGCATCCGCAATTGATTGCTTCATGTATACCGCTTGCTCCACCTCGTTAATCATGAGGTTATAGAGTCCTTCATCATTGTTCAACCACAAAGCCGTGCTCCAGTGGTCTTTGGTTTCGTAACCGTTTTTCATGGTGTGCTCTCCAGTGTTGTTAATTCTTTGACCTGTCTCATCAGTGCGTGGCGGTCAGTCCATCGCAGACCCTCGCAAGAGGGTTTCGACTATTGTAAAATTGTTTCTATAATTTCGCAGTCCTCAGAATCCCAGTAAAGGTTTTCCGCATACTCGATAGCATCAAAAAAATTCTCAAAGGTGCGTTGTAATGTGCCCTTATAGACTAGTTGAAACACTGTCATTCTATGTACTCCTTGCCCCTTGCGGGGCGTTTGATTAGTTAGTTATTTAAAGGCAATCCAGTCTTAGGGTCAAGCCCTAGTCGCTTTGCTTTCTTGTGGCGTAGCTTTCTGAATCCCTTGGGTGCGACTGGTGATACCACAACGTCCTCAACCTTTTGCACTCTTGGGTTCTTGATTCTAAACACCTGTTTCACATGGTGCTTGCGTCCTGCTGTCCAGTCCTCAACCTTGCCATTGACTAATGCTAAGGCGTGGCCGTTGACTTGGACAATGTAATGTCCGTCCTGTAATTCTCGCTCAATTTGAGACACCGTGCGAGATGCAACCTCCACGCTCTCATATTCAACATGGAGTCGTTTGAGGTTGTCCATGTAGCCACTGATTAAGCGGTTACCTCGCACATGAGTTTTCCAGTACCAACCACGGCCCTTTTGACGGCCTAGGCTTGCTAGGTACTGGTGCGCCTCACGGTATGGAATTTGGCAAGCAATGGCTATGGCTTTGACCGTGCAGTCATTCGCTTCACCGATGTTGTCCGATTCCCGCTGTACTTCTTGAAATGTTATCATCTCATATTTCCTTGCGTTATGGGTTCAGTTGGTAACCCGCTTGAGGCTACCAAGTCAACCCACATAGTGGGCCGGTTCTTTCCAACTGTTGCCTTGTGTCCGCACAATGAATCAGGGTGTGCGTTGCTTGCTTTCCAAGGATCGTTTGGGCGTACTTGCTAGGGTTTAGTGCCTAGCCACTGACTGACTAGCTTTCCATCCCAACCGGAAGCCCTTGTACTTGCTCGCAACATTCAGCGCAAGCTGTACTCAAACCGAAACACTCATTGTATAAAGAACGTGTTCAACCGCTAGGGGTTGCGCCGTGAGGGTCTGCCTCAACGACTTGGGATCAGTCTCAGGGATTCGGATTCGATTGTGTATTATACTTTAGTCTAATAAGGGCTCAACACCGCATGGTTACTGGGTTTGAGGTATGAAAATATTTTTTTAATAGTGGATGAAACTGTTACATAAGAGCAATTGGGGAGCCTACAGAGAGACCTCAGCAGATGGCTCAGGTGATACCTCAGTCGATACCGCAGAGGGTACTACACCACCACACACACTTGCCCTGCACAGATGCAATACTATTGCAATTGTAAATGAGATTGATTCGCATTTGCAGTGAAACTCTACAGATAAAGGTGGCATCGACGGAGGGGCGGGGGAGGGGGATGGCGTAGCTGTTTATGTATAGGTACTACTCAGACACAAAAAAGAGTGAATTTAGGATTAAAAAATAAGAGTTAATTGCGAATCGTTCGCAT
>Ga0209138_1000630_pt1 | contig 33575 bp, 28 predicted proteins | sample SaaInl3SG_22_DNA_FD_184645 | JGI IMG/M metagenome (GOLD analysis project Ga0209138, IMG submission 184645) | Marine microbial communities from expanding oxygen minimum zones in the Saanich Inlet - ESP_153SG_22_DNA (SPAdes) (version 2) | ecosystem: Environmental > Aquatic > Marine > Intertidal...
AAGAATTTCTGCATATTCATTGTTTTTTGGGTGTTACCTAGTTTAACACTAGGTCGCGCTTTCCGCCCTCGCTTTCTCGTTACTCACGAGAAGAGCTCAAACAATGGCTGCAATCGCTAACACAAGAATTACGAGGAACAACCCGAGTGACAAATTCCGCATTTTTCTCCCACACCAAACCGTATTTATTTCTCCGATTTTAGTTACATTTGAACCATGCAATTCAAGGAAATTATAGGGCAAGATGCCGTCAAGAAAAACCTGATCCAAACGGTAGCAACGGACAGAATCAGTCATGCCCAGTTGTTTCACGGAAAAATAGGTTACGGTTCCTTTGCTTTGGCATTGGCCTATTCCCAATATGTTTTTTGTACCAATAAATCTCCCGAAGATTCGTGTGGACAATGTGCCTCATGCCGCAAGATTGCACAACTTTCTCACCCAGATGTCCATTTCTCTTTTCCCGTTCAGCTCGAAGCTAAAAAGAAAACTTCAGACGACTTTTTGCAAGCTTGGCGCGAAATGATACAGAAATCGCCTTACTCATCTGAGCAAGACTGGTATCACCACACCGGCAACGAAAATAAGAAAGGGCTAATTGGGGTAGACGAGAGCAAAAGAATAGCTGAGAAAATCAGCTTAAAATCTTATGAAGGAGGCTACAAAGTCAGTGTTTTTTGGCTGGCAGAAAACATGAATTCAGCAGCTGCCAATAAATTACTCAAATTAATAGAAGAACCGCCCGAAAAAACCTTGATTTTTCTGGTCGCAGAAAGCATCGAAAGCATCCTGCCAACCATCTTGTCAAGAACTCAATTGATCAAGGTGAGTCCACTACCAGAGAGTCAAATTGTGCAAGGTTTGGTAGAGAAAGTAGGAGCAGATGAACAGCGAGCTACCGAAATTGCTAGTTACGTAAATGGAGATTTCTCGTTGGCGCTAAACGAAATGGAAATGGGGGAAGAAAAAAGCTTTTACTTCGATAATTTCGTAAGTTGGATGAGGCTTTGCTTCAAAAAAGATGTGGCAGGAGCAGTAAAGTTTGTTGCCCAAGTACAAAAAATGGGAAAAGAAAAACAAAAAGCATTTTTGTTGTTTGTGCTTTCCGTGTTTCAAAAAAGTTTGATGGGAAATTTTGTGGGGATGCAAAATGTAAAAGCAACCGAAGAACAAAAAAAGTTTATCCAGAATTTTATGCCTTACATCCACGAACGTAATATTAGCCACTTGCATGAAATAATGTCCGAAGCATATTACCACATTGATAGAAATGCAAATGCAAAAATTCTTTTCTTGGATTTATCATTCGATTTATTCAAATTGATAAAAAAGTAAGTTCCCTTTCGTTTTGCCAAATATCCCAACAAAGGGCGGCTTAAAAATCTATATTTAGGCAAAAATACCTCTTTTAAAATTCCACAAAAACTAATAGTTTTCAGTATATTTGATATTCATAACATACCCATATTCTGTGAAAGAAATCGGGGGGTGTTTACATTAACTAATCGGCTAATTTGCAAACAGTTAGCTTTATAAAATAGACAACAAAAATGGGATGTTCATCATGTTCGAATAATAAAACAGGAGTGCCAAATGGCTGTAAAAGTAACGGATCGTGTGGGACTGGCGGCTGCGATAAGATGTCGGTTTTTGATTGGTTGGAGAATATGCAAATACCAACCGGAGAAAAACCATTTGATATCGTAGAGGTTCGTTTCAAGAACGACAGAAAGGAGTATTTCAGAAACTCAGATAACCTGAGTTTGTACCAAACGGATATTGTAGCTGTGCAGACAGCTAGTGGGGTTGATGTGGGTGTAGTTTCGCTAAAAGGAGAATTGGTAAAGTTGCAGTTGAGCAAAAAGAAAATTACCGAAACCAGAAATCTTCCTGCAATCTTGAGAAAAGCAACCGAAGAAGATATAAAAACCTGGCACGCTGGAAGAGAGGAAGAAAAAAGAATCATGCCAAGGGCCAGAACCATTGCAATCGAGGAAAAACTGAAAATGAAAATCAGTGATATCGAGTTTCAAGGAGATATGAGCAAAGCTACTTTTTATTACACTGCCGACCAACGAGTTGATTTTAGAGAGTTGATTAAAAAATATTCTTCCGAATTCAAAGTGAGGATAGAAATGAAGCAGATAGGAATGAGGCAAGAAGCGGGTAAACTAGGAGGGATTGGTTCTTGCGGAAGAGAACTTTGTTGTTCAACTTGGTTAACTGATTTTAGGTCGGTGAATACTTCGGCTGCTCGTTACCAGCAGTTGTCGCTCAATCCTCAAAAACTTGCCGGGCAATGCGGTAAACTAAAGTGTTGTTTGAATTTTGAATTGGACGCCTACATGGAATTGATGAAAACTTTTCCTAAGCCAAATACAACACTCCAGACAGAAGGAGGGAAAGCTCGCCACATGAAAACAGACGTTTTTTCACAAACTATGTGGTTTACGGTAGAATCAAAAGATAGAAACAATGATTTTATTGGATTGTCGGTAGATAGAGTGAAAGAAATTATTGCCATGAATAAAGCGGGAAAGAAGCCAGTTAGTTTGAAAGAATTTATAGATTTTGAACCGGTTGAAGAAGAAAAATATGCCGCTGTTGATGCTCAGGATAGTTTGACTCGATTTGATGATAATTTTAAGAAGAAAAAGAAAAAAAGAAAGCCCAACAACAAGAATAGAAACAAAAGAAATAAGAACACCCAGAAACCAAAATCTAATGACAAAAAGTAGGTGGTTTTTTAGTGCATTGATAGCTGTAAATTTACTTCTCTATTCATGTAATGGAGAGGAAATCTATTTTCAGAAATTTCAAAAAATTGAGGATGTTTCTTGGAATGCTAAAGACCCCAAGTTTTTTGATTTTGATATTGTCGATACCACAAAACTGTATGAGTTTTATTTCAATTTGCGAAATAACAACGATTACGGCTATGGGAATATGTTTGTTTTTTGGTCGTTACAATCTCCTGATGGCAGAACAAAAACTGATACTGCCCAATTTATTTTGGCAAAGCCAAATGGCCAATGGTTGGGTAAATCTGCAAGCGGAACTGTAATAGAAAATAGTATGTATTTTTTAAAAACCAAACTACCCACAAGAGGAGTTTATTCCTTAGTGTTTACCCAGGGAATGAGAGAGGAGAATCTTGAAGGGGTTAAAGATGTTGGGTTGAAAATTATGAAAAAAGATGGGACAAACTAAACCAAAACCAAAAAAGAACCGAAAGTGGATGAAAAGGCTCGCCTGGGTATTAATCTTAGGTCCGTTTGTTGCTCTAGCTTTTGCATTGCTTATCGTTCGTTATTTTACTGATTTACCAAGTATTGAAGAATTGGATAATCCGAAAAGTAATTTGGCCTCCCAAGTTATTACCTCAGATGGAGTTGTGATAGGCGAATATTACCTGCAAAACAGAACTCATGTAGATTACCATGAACTATCCAAGAACTTGGTAATAGCACTAGTTGCAACCGAAGATGAAAGGTTTTATAATCACTCTGGAATCGATGCCGAAGCCTTGGCGAGAGCAATTAGAGGAATGGGTAAAGACGGAGGTGGAAGTACCTTGTCTCAGCAGTTGGCCTTAAATTTATACGGAGAAAGAGCTACGGGATTTATCAATAGAGTCAAGCAAAAGTTAGGCGAATGGATAATCGCAGCCGAGCTAGAGAGAAGGTATACGAAAGAAGAGATTCTTACCATGTACTTCAATAAAGTAGATTTTTTGAATCAAGGGGTAGGGATTCACTCGGCATCCAAAGTGTACTTTAGCAAAACACCTTCAGAATTAAATGTTCAGGAAGCGGCTATGCTGGTAGGGATGGTGAAAAACCCAAACGGATATAACCCAAAAAGATTTCCGGAGGCTGCCCTCAAAAGAAGAGAGGTTGTGCTAAAACAAATGATGAACAATGATCATCTAACCAGAACTCAGTACGATTCAATTAGAGTCTTGCCTTTGGGATTAAACCTAACTTCGGTGGATCACAAAGAAGGAATAGCTCCTTATTTTAGAGAAAGTTTACGAGCTGATCTCAACCGTATGATGAAGGAAAAGAATGAGAATGGCGATTTCAACTACCTAAACAAAGAAACAGGAAAACCTTATAATATCAGAAAAGATGGGCTGAAAATCTACACAACCATTGATTCTAGGATGCAGAAATATGCCGAATATGCAGTCATGCAACATCTAGGAAATGAATTGCAAGCCGACTTGCATAAAGCAATGAAAAGGAAATATTCTTATCCTCGCTATCCGTTTGTGCGAGCAATTGACGAGAAAGAAGCTGATCAAATACTCACAAGAGCCAAGAAAAAAACCATGTTGTACAAAACATTGACAGGTGCTGCTTGTGCCGAGTGCGAAAGGCCAGGGACCAAAAAGAAAAAGGGAAAATACATTTGTAATTACAATCCAAATCACATAAACCCAAGTTACACAAAGGCAGAAATAGATACGATATTTAACAAGCCCATAGAAACTCAAGTTTTTGATTGGACTGCCCCAGGTTACAAAAAAGATACGCTTATCTCCCCCATGAACAAGATTAAATACCTCAAAAGTTTTTTGAGGGCAGGAATGATGTCAATGGATCCAAAAACTGGATTTGTGAAAGCGTGGGTAGGAGGACCAAATTTTAACTACTTTCAGTACGACATGGTGAGGCAAGGAAAACGACAAGTAGGGTCTACCTTCAAGCCAATAGTCTATGCTTCTGCCATTGATGCTGGCGTATCATCTCCTTGCGAAGAAATTTTGAATATTGAGCACTGTTGCCCAATACCTGATAATGAGAATAGACAATGGTGTCCTAAAAATGCTGGCGAAAGTTTCAATGGATTGCCTTACCAAGTAAAGTTTGGACTTGCTTCCTCGATGAATAGCATAACAGCTGCAATCATGAGAAAGATTGGACCTAAAAAAGTAAAAGAGAACGCATTGAAAATGGGATTAGATGGAAACCAAATTAACGAGTATCCTTCCATAGCACTTGGAGCCGTTGATTTATCTGTGTACGAAATGGTAGGAGCTATGAGTACATTCGCGAATAATGGAGTGTATATAAAGCCAATGATTATCACTCGGATAGAGGATAAAAATGGAGCTGTGATTTATGAAGCACAACCAGAAACGGATCAAGTATTTGATGCTAATTTATCTGCTACTATGATAAAAATGATGAAAGGAGTAGTAGATGGTGTTTACAATCCTGCAACCAAAAAGTACGGAGGAACTTCTATGAGATTGAGGTCTTCTTGGCGAAAATATGGAAATATTAAATACCCAATTGCCGGAAAAACTGGAACAACACAAAGTAATAGTGATGGATGGTTTATTGGTCTTACGCCAGATTTAGTATCAGGAGTTTGGGTAGGTTGCGAAGATCGTGGTGTTCGTTTTGTGAGTACAGCACTGGGTCAAGGTGCAAATACCTCGTTGCCAATTTGGGGATATTACATGAATAAGATTTACAAAGATTCAACGATTAAGATATCGAAAGGCGACTTTGAACTGCCTGAGAACTATCAGGACGATTATACCAATTGTTCTGAACAAGATTTGAATGAATCTATAGATTACAATAATTTTTCGAATAGTGGATTATTTTAAAGACAAATAGTATGAACAAAACAGTAGCAAACGTAGAACAGGCTTGTGAAGGAATACAAGATGGAATGACTTTAATGTTAGGGGGGTTTGGCTTGTGTGGTATTCCAGAAAACTCAATCTCAGAGTTAGTAAAAAAGAATGTGACAGGGTTGACTTGTATTTCCAATAATGCAGGGGTAGATGATTTTGGATTAGGGTTACTGCTTCAAAAGAAACAAATAAAAAAAATGATATCATCTTACGTTGGTGAAAATGATGAATTTGAAAGACAAATGTTAAGTGGAGAACTAGAGGTGGATTTAATTCCTCAAGGATCACTTGCAGAAAGATGCAGAGCTGGAGGGGCAGGAATCCCTGCGTTTTTCACTCCAGCAGGATATGGAACAGAAGTTGCTGAAGGAAAAGAGGTGCGAGAATTTAATGGAAAACCACATATTTTGGAAACTGCCCTCACTGCTGATTTCGCTCTAGTAAAAGCTTGGAAAGGAGATACGGCTGGGAATCTGGTTTTTAAAGGAACAGCAAGAAACTTTAATCCAATGATGGCAATGGCTGGTAAAATTACTATTGCTGAGGTGGAAGAATTAGTTGAACTAGGAGAATTGGATCCAAATGAAATCCACACACCGGGCATTTTTGTTCAACGAATTTTCCAAGGAAAAGGATATGAAAAGAGAATTGAACAAAGAACGGTGAGACCAAAAAACTAAAACATGGCTTTAGATAAACAACAAATAGCACAACGAATAGCTCAAGAACTCCAAAATGGATGGTATGTTAATTTAGGAATTGGAATTCCAACTTTAGTTGCCAATTATATTCCAGAAGGAATAGAGGTAGAGTTTCAATCAGAAAACGGAATATTAGGTATGGGGCCATTCCCAATAGATGGAACGGAAGATGCAGATTTAATTAATGCCGGAAAGCAAACGATTACTGCATTGCCTGGCGCGGTTTATTTTGATTCGGCAACAAGCTTTGCCATGATTCGAGGACAGCACGTTCAACTTACCGTCTTGGGTGCCATGGAGGTTTCTGAAACGGGGGATATAGCCAACTGGAAAATTCCCGGTAAAATGGTAAAAGGAATGGGTGGCGCAATGGATTTGGTGGCATCGGCAGATAATATTATCGTTGCCATGATGCATACAAATAGAGCAGGAGAATCTAAGTTGCTAACATCATGCTCCTTGCCACTTACCGGAGTTGGATGCGTAAAAAAGATTGTGACCAACTTAGCCGTTTTAGAGATAGTGAAGGGTGGCTTCAAATTGCTGGAACGAGCTCCAGGAGTATCGGTAGAGGAAATTAAAGCAGCTACCGATGGTAATTTGGTCATTGAAGGAGAAATACCGGAAATGAAATTATAGTCGTTTCCTCTATGCTTATAGTTTCTCGTTCTATCACGAAATAGTACAAAAATCAGTTTGCAGAAGATATCCCAATCAAAAAAGCCATTCATTATGAAAAATGAATGGCTTTTTTATTGTCGTTAATCTAAGATTACTGTTTTATAAACTTGTTGGTTTCTCCATTTACAATAATGAAATAGGTGCCTGCTGCAAATCCAGAAACATCAATTTTGTCCGTAAACTGAAGCGACTCAATTGAGTTATTGTTTTCGTACAGCACTTTTCCCAGTAGGTCCATAATCACAATATTGCTTGTGCTTTGTTGACTAAATATGGCCTCTACCGTTACGAAACTATTCGAAGGATTCGGGTATATTTTTAAGCTATTTATTTTTTCTGATTCCGAAAGTCCAACAAGTGAACAATGCCAGTCAATGTCAAAACCATCTAACTCTAATCCTCCATCTGCATAAAATTTAATTGTCAATGCGTTACCCGTAGAGGTTAAAGGAGATGGTGGAATACTTGAATTACAATACTTACCAATGAGAGGGGAAGTTGTGTTGGGTCCGTCATAAATTGACATGTAATCGTAGATGCAATTGTCTGCTTCCACATCAAATGTATTAAATGTAAGTGTGACATTAACACCTGTTGAGGGAGCAATGGTTACATAGGTAGTTTGATTGGGGGAGTAATCGTTCGAATAACTTCCGTCATCCAATAATTTTCCGTTACATTCTGTCATTGGCCCAGCTGTACCTCCATTTGGTAGACAAACTCCTCTTACGTTTATTGTTTGAAAAGCAGTGTCACTACCTCCGGGGCTTGTGGCGATAAGCCTAACAACATATGAACCGTCAGAAGAATAGCTCACGGATGGATTCGAAGCAGTAGATGATGATAAGCTGCTGCCAGTCATGGTCCAACTGTAGCTGGTAGCCGAGGAGCTCGTATTTGTCATGTTAATGATTTCATTTTGACAGACTAGGTTAGGAGTAGCCACAAAGTTTGCAACTGGCGCTGGATAAGTGTATAAACAGTTCCAATCAATATCAAATCCTGCTTCTTCTAAACCTCCGTCTACTCTGAATCTCAAAAACAAACTGGAAGAGCTCGATGTAATAGTTGAAGGTGGTAGGTTGTTGTTGCAGTATCGTCCGATTAGAGTTCCTGCTGTTGAAGTGCCTTCGTATATTTCTAAATAATCGTAGTTGCAGTTGGATGCAGTTGATCCAGCTTCTACGTCAAATAGATTGAAATTGAGTACAACATTTGTTGCTCCTGTAGGTGATATGGTGAATGTGCTCACTTGGTTTGGCGTATAATTGCCTGTCGCACCCCCATCATCCATTAATGTTCCAGAACAATCGGTGGTACTCATCGCTGTATTCCTAGCTAATATGGTAGGGCATCGAAGTAGTGTATCGATTGTTACATTTGCTATTTTAAGTATCGTGTCTCTTCCACAAACTCCACCATCCGCGAGTAAAGTAACATCAAAAGGACCTGGACCCGCTGTGTAGGTGTGAGTTGGGTTTGTTGCCGTACTAGTTGTACCATCTCCAAAATTCCAAACGTAAGCCGATGCATTGTTGCTATTATTAACGAAAGAAACTGTGTGAGGAAATTTACACCCTACAGAGTCCAATGTGCTAAACTCTGCTTTTACACCCGGAACATAAGCAGGTCCAACCCCTACGGCATGCCAAGCATTGGTTGTAGCTATTACTGCTGGAGAGCAAGGGCCATATAAGTCGGTTGCTGATTTGATTGCATAAAATCTTGCGTCTGAATGTTGAGAGTTTCTTCCTAAATAAACAGTTAGATTTCTAAACGCTATTCTTGCTGCTGTATCCAGTCCTAAACCATTTACAGAATAAGTGTCTCCATTGTCATTTGTTCCGGTGCCACCATTTGTAAGTAAATAGAACCAGTAGTTTTGAACCCCACTGTTTGTGTGAACCCCACCATTGTCTGCTGTACCCAGGTAATAGTTTGTACCCAGATATGTGTCAGGATCTCCTTTGGCTTTTGGATTCGACATGGAGCGAAAATAGTTTGTTCCCGAGGTGTAAATTTCGTCCCCCATTTCCCAATCTGCTTGAGCTGGTCTTGCCCAAAAATCTATTGCGACTCCAAAAATATCACTAAAAGATTCGTTCAGTGCGCCAGATTCATAAGAATAAACCAAGTTTGCCGTGTTTGAGGTAAGACCGTGGGATATTTCGTGACCCGCAATAGCCATTGTTGTCAAAGCAGTAATTGAAGTTCCATTTCCATCTCCGTAGGTCATTCTTCTCCCGTCCCAAAATGCATTGACATAATTGTTGTCGTAATGAATGTAACTAATAAGTTTGAAACCTAATCCGTCAATACTATTTCTAGCATGTACATTCCAGAAATAGTCATAAGTCATTTCAGCTCCCCAGTGCGCATCCAATGCGTATTGATCGTCATTTGTGGTTGAGGTCCAGATGTTGTTATTGTCCGTAAAATCAACAGCACTTCCGTAGGTAGTTCCGGTGTTCATGTCGTAGGTTTCGATGCCATTTCCTCTTCCAGACTCTCTCAGCCTGTAGTTAGTTGTAGAAGTCGAGTCGGTAGTTATTGACCGGGTTCCACTGTATCCAGTATTAGCAGTTCCAATCGCATCCGCGTGGTGAATGAAGTCGTTTTTGAAAATAACCTTGCCCAGGTTTGCATCAACGTAATAATCTGCTCTGCTTACAGGTTTATGAGCGTAAATATTGAATTTGTAACACAGTGATATTCCTTTTTTTGTTTGTAAATACACGAATTCCCCTGCGGGGTAAAAGGTTGCTGAAGGGTCTTCTAAGTCTTCTTTGATAAAATCTTCTTCTTCTGGCAACTCCCATTTGTAGGTGTCGGCATTTATGACTTGCAGGGCCGATGCTAAGGCATCACTTTCTGAAACAGAAGCTAAAATAATCCCGGAAAATTGTGAGGCTAAATTTCCGCTTATGCTGGTTATCTCTCCATTTTTTTGATGAATCGTTAGGAAGTTTAATTCAAATGGGATGTTATTCGCGATTTGTTGAAATTTAATATGAGTGTAGCCCAATTGGTCATTTTCTCGGCTCACTTCTCTTAGAGTAAACTTATTTTTTGAAAACGAATTTACCAACGCTGTGATTTCTGACAATGACGGAGAAAGTCCAGATTTAAACTCGATGAATCCAGGTATTGTAGATTCAGAATTCGATAATTCGCGACTAGACTCCGAAAGTATAGCTTGTATTCTTCCATTGTCATTTTTCATTTGGCCAAAGCCAAGAGTACTGGCTAGGATAAATCCTAAGAGTATTTTTTTTGTCATCATGTTGGTTTTACTTTGTCTAAGAACGGGTAGGTGTTTTGAAACTTTCGTTTCGGTATCAATAAGGATTAAAACAATCCATTTATTTCTGCGTCAATATCGGTAATGATTTTACCAAGGTCTTCAGGATTTTCTTTAAAGTTGTTGTTGTCAACATCTACAATTATTACCTTTCCTTTGTTGTAACTGCTAATCCAAGATTCATACCGTTCATTCAATCTTTTCAAGTAGTCAATTCTAATGCTTTCTTCATATTCTCTTCCTCTTTGTGAGATTTGGTTGACCAATGTAGGAACACTAGCTCTAAGATGAATCAATAAATCTGGAGCCGAAATGAAATTCTCCATTAACGAAAATAGCGAAAAATAATTTTCGAAGTCTTTGGTAGACATTAATCCCATTTTGTGGAGGTTGGGCGCAAAAATAAAGGCGTCTTCGTAAATAGTTCTGTCTTGAATTACTGTTTTGTCGTTGCTTTTTATTTCTTGGATTTGAGTAAATCTGCTATTCAGGTAGAAGATTTGAAGGTTAAAAGACCAACGCTGCATGTCTTCATAAAAATCATTTAAATAAGGATTGTTCTCCACGTCTTCAAAGTGTGTGTCCCATTTGTAATGTTTTGCTAGTAAGTTGGTGAGAGTGGTTTTACCTGCTCCGATATTTCCTGAAATTGCAACGTGCATAAACTCAATTAAATTTTTGTTTGTCGAAAATAGCAAAAATGGTGATTACTTGGAAATAAAAAGTCTTCTATTAATTGAATTTTGGGCAATTAAGCTAAAATACTTCGTCTTCGTTGACTTCAATTCATTAAAGAGTATCTTTGCAACGTGAATTCAATAAAAATAAGTTTTAAGGAGATTAGAGTGCTTGCAATACCTGCTATTTTTGCAGGAATTGCCGAGCCCATTATTGGATTGGTTGACACGGCTGTTATTGGAAATTTGGGAAGTAATTCTGAGGTTTCTCAGGCTGCTGTTGGACTAGGAGCTGCTTTTTATACTCTTTTGTTGTGGTGTCTTTCTCAAATACGAACTTCCATATCTTCAATAGTTTCTAAATATGTGGGAGCGGAGAAAGTCTCAGAGATTAGAACGTTAATCCCTCAAACTATTTTGTTTGGAGCCATGCTCGGAGTCATTGTTGGAGGTGTTTCGTTTTTGTTTTCTCCCAGTATTTTTCTCGATTTTTATGGGGTTGATCCAGCGGACAAAGAGCTGTTGCAAAAAGCAATTCACTATTTTAATATTCGTATTATTGGACTTCCTATATCGATGATTGTGTATACCGCCTTTGGAGTGTTTAGAGGAATGCAGAACACGGTCTGGATTATGCAGGCGAGCATTTTTGGTGCAATCATGAATGTCATTCTTGATTATATTTTGGTGTTCGGTGCGGGAGATTTTCAGCCTAATATGGGCATAGAAGGCGTAGCTTGGGCGAGTGTATTTGCTCAATTCACCATGATGGTAATTATAACAATTATTGTGAAACGAAAAACTGATTTTTCTATTCTTCCTTCTTGGACAAAACCCAATCCTGAGTTTAAAACCATGTTGCTTATGTCGGCCAATATGCTGATTCGAACTTTGGCGCTTAATTTGGCCTTTTTCCTTGCAAATAGATACGCCACAAGCTACGGAAAAAGCTACTTGGCGGCACACACTATACTCATTAATTTGTGGGTGTTTTCTTTCTTTTTTATTGATGGATTTTCGAATGCAGGAAATGCAATATCAGGAAAGTTACTTGGAAAAAAGGATTTCAAAGCGCTCACTTCGTTGTCCAAAGACTTAGTGAAATACAATTTAATTGTAGCAGGCGTTTTGGCTCTAATTTTTGTCGCGTTGTACCCGTTTTTAGGACGAATTTTTAGTAATGATTCTCAGGTTGTAGCTCACTTTTATTCTGTTTTTTGGTTGATAATTGTTGCGCAATTTGTCAGCGGTGTTACTTTTACGTACGATGGTGTCTTCAAAGGGTTAGGCGAGACTGCTTACCTCCGGAATACATTAATTGTTGCTACTTTAGTCCTTTTCGTTCCAGTAATTTATTTCCTCGATTTGCTTGATCTCAAACTTTACGCAATTTGGATAGCATTTCTTCTGTGGAATGTGTTTCGGGGAGGTTCACTTATTTATAAATTCAGAAAAAAGTATTACACAGTTTAATCGGAGAACAATTTTTTACTAAAACTTTCAGTATATTTAGGCTTATTAATTAATAAAAAAACAGAACAACATGAAAATAAAAATGATGGCAGTAGGAATCCTAAGTGCATTGTTTATGGCTTCTTGCTCGCCAGAGACAGAATCAACTGAAGTAACTATGGATGCGAAGACTTTTACATTTGAAGATATTTACGAAGGAAGTAATTCGGCTACTGTCGAGATGGATTCTAAGGCGATGATAGAGGAACAAGAATCTATCGATTCGGATAAAATGGAGTCAGTATTTATTTCAGGAGTGACTCTCACAAAAGAGGACTCTGCAGGGTTGTCTCTAGTTACAAGCTCGAAATTGCAGATTATGAGCGAAAGCGAAGATTTGCCAATGGTTACTGTTGCAGTGATTACCGAAATTGCCGAAGATTCAAAATCGGTGGAATTGAAAATTATTGAGGAAGTAGATATAGCTGAGTACCTCTCAAACGGAAAGATTTATTTAGTCTTGGATGCTAATTTTAGCGAAGACAATGAAATGGAGCAACCGATTGATGCGGTGATAAAATTTGATTTTAGACTAGTAAAATAATAGCCAAAACTATTCATTAAAAAAGGGTTCAAATCAATTGATTTGAACCCTTTTTTTATTCATAAACTGGAGAGAATCCTTTGCTTGTTTTCTCTATAAATTCCAGAATTTCTTCGTTTCCGGTTTTCTTTTCGGAAGAAGTGAGGAAGTGTTGAGGCAAAAAGCTCCACTTTTCGCTCATTTTATCTTGATAGGCTCTGATGTTTCCCTCTACATCTCTCGGGTCTAGCTTATCCATTTTTGTAAAAACCATCACAAACGGAATGCCATTTTCGCCAAGCCACTCCATGAATTCATCGTCCGCTTTCAGTAAGTTGTGTCTAGAATCAAGCAACACAAATACACACATCAGGTTCTCTCTATTTCTCAAATAGTTCCGCGTAAAATTCATCCATTTCTCCTTCAAGGCAACGGGAGTTTTGGTGAATCCATAACCGGGTAAATCTACCAAGTACCACTCGTTATTGATGATAAAATGGTTGATCAACTGAGTTTTACCAGGGGTAGAGGAGGTTTTTGCTAGCTTTTTGTTGTTGCAAATCGAATTTATCAAACTCGATTTTCCCACATTGGATCTGCCAATAAAGGCGTACTCTGGAAGCACAGGTTTTGGACACATGTCTACACGCGTATTGCTAATAACAAATTCTGCAGTTTTTACTTTCATTTTGTGCTCAATGTTTCGGCAAAGATACAAGAAAATCTCACTACACCCACTATGTTCCACCTAGATAAGATTGGATCTGAAGAACTCAGTGTTTCTGAGTTAATCAACATTGCATTGTTAATAGAATGGGAATCTCTCCCACCGTAGTTATCAACATTTATTTTTCTCAAATCTCTTTAAAATCAATGGTTTTTGTTTTGATTAAAACGAAATTTGTTTACATTCGTTGTAAAGTTATTCACATCGTGGTAAAATGTGGAGAAATGTGGGATATAATAAATATCTTTGCTAATTAACAATAACAATGTCTTATCTAGGAGAATACATATGTAAACTGGATGCCAAAGGGCGACTCACTGTTCCGTCAGGTCTAAAAAAACAAATAGACAATGAAGGAAGAGAGGGGTTTGTGCTGAACCGTGGGTTCGAAGGGTGTTTGGGTTTGTATCCTCACAAAGACTGGTTAGAGGTTTCGAAAAAGCTGAATGATTTGAATTTATTCACGATCAAAAACAGAGCGTTTGTTCGAAAATTTCAAAATGGTGCCACCAAACTTGATATGGATGGAAATGGAAGGGTTCTTCTTCCAAAAGATCTACAAGAGTTTGCTGGAATATCCAAAGAGGTTGTCCTTTTTGCATATGCCGATAGAATTGAGATTTGGGACAAAGCGAAGTATGACGAAGTGATGAATGAAGAAATGGGCGATTTTGCAACTCTGGCCGAAGAAGTTATGAGTGATGGCAAAGATGATGAAAAATGAAAACGGTTATCATATCCCAGTTCTTTTAAATAGTTCGGTCCGAGGATTGAACATTGTACCAGATGGAGTCTATGTAGATGTAACTTTTGGTGGAGGCGGACATTCAAAAAAAATTTTGGATAGCCTTGATGAAAACGGAAAATTATTTGCGTTTGATCAAGATGCCGAGGCTCATGAGAATGCTTTTGAGGATTCTCGATTCAAACTGATAGATCAAAATTTTGCTTTCATAAAAAATTACCTGGCTTTTCATGGAATAGAAAAAGTGGATGGAATTTTGGCAGATTTGGGAGTTTCTTCTCACCAATTTGATTCGGGCGAAAGAGGTTTTTCTATTCGTTATGAAGGCGAATTGGATATGCGAATGAATCAAAACCAAGAGCTCACAGCCAAGCAAGTTGTAAATGACTACGAAGAGGATAGGTTGGAGTTTATTTTCAAAGCTTATGCTGATATACGGAACGCAAAGTTAGTTGCTCGAAAAATTGTGGAAGCTCGAAACGAAAAAGAAATTGAGACAACTACCCAGCTTATTGATGTGGTTAAGTTGCTGACAACTTTCAAAAAAGAAAATCAGTTTTTGGCTCAAATTTTTCAGGCAATAAGAATTGAGGTGAATCAAGAGTTGGAAGTGCTTAAAAAGTTTTTGCTCGCAGCAAAAGAGTTGTTGAACCCAGCCGGAAGATTGGTTGTGATTTCCTACCATTCATTGGAAGATAGACTGGTAAAAAACTTTATTAAAAAAGGAAAGTTTGAAGGCGAGATCGAAAAAGATTTTTATGGAAATCCACTGGTAGAACTAAAAGATGTAACAAGAAAGGCGGTGGTGCCAACAGAAGAAGAAATACAATTGAACTCAAGAGCGCGAAGTGCAAAAATGAGAATAGCTGAAAAGTTAGATTAAAATGGCTGAAAAGGGAATAAACATACTAAAACCTATTACTGATTTGCTCTCGGGTAATTTCTTTGGGAAAGAGTTTGTTCAGAAGAACATGGGGTTTGTCGTGTACTTCACTTTTTTGGTTGTGCTTTATATCGGGTACGGATATTATGCAGATAAGCAAATGAAGTTAGCTGCGGAATTAGAAAACATGGAAGAATTGAATTCTAAACTTCATTCTTCTATCAAGGAATTGAACCAAATTAGTCTTCAGTCAAATATATTGAAAATGACGGCTGATCAAGGAATAAAAGAATTAAAACAAGCTCCAATTCTTATAAGTGTAGAGAAAGAGAATTAATGGAAAATAAGAAAAACATATCGGGAAGAATCTACTTCGTGTACTTTACGGTACTCGTGTTTTCTTTGGTGTTGATATGGAGAATATTTTCTATTCAAATGACAATAAATACTGAGAACAACTCTTACGTTTCCAGTATTTCTAAAATAGAAATCAATGCTTCTCGAGGTAATATTTTTGCAGATGATAAAGAGAAGAGTGCTTTAGCTATTTCTGTTCCTATTTATGAAATTAGAATGGATTTAGTAGCTGTTAAAGAAGCGTTGTTCACAGAACAAGTGGATTCTTTGGCTTATGTATTGTCCCAGATTTTTAAAGATAAAACAGAGGGTCAGTATAGAGCTGAGCTGATTGACGCCAAACGGAACAAAAGAAGGTATCATTTGATTCAAAAAAATGTGTCTTACAACGAAATGGAAGCGGTGCTTAATGCACCAATACTAAGAAAAGGTCAGTTTAGAGGAGGAAGAATTGTGTTGAAACAGAACAAGAGAGAAAGACCTTTTGGCATGTTGGCTGCCCGAACTGTTGGCTACATCAATGCACAAGGAAGTGGAGTGGGACTTGAGGATGCTTATCAGGCAAAACTGAAAGGTGAACAAGGATTGCAATACATGAAAAGCGTAGGAGGCGGAAATAGAATTCCGTTGACAGATGACTACTTAGTAAAGCCAGAAAACGGCAAAGACATTTACACGACTATTGATGTAAATCTTCAGGATGTGGCAGAGAAAGCGTTGATGGAGCAATTGGTGTCTCAAAACGCTCAGCATGGTTGTGCGGTGCTCATGGAAGTGAAGACCGGACACATAAAGGCTATTGCGAATATCTCAAAAGACAAAAGAGGGAAATATCGTGAAATATACAATCATGCTATAGGAACGGCTTCTGAGCCTGGCTCTACATTTAAGTTGGCCTCGCTCATGGTGGCAATGGAAGACGGAAAAGTTGGGATTAACGATCAAGTAGATACCAAAGATGGAACGATTAAATATTACGACAGAATAATGCGAGATGCTCATGAAGGTGGTGACGGAATTATCCCACTTTGGAAAGCATTTGCTTTGTCCAGCAATGTGGCTATTTCGCAAGTGATTAATGAGAATTATAAAAAATCACAGTCTAGTTTTTTGAGCGGTATTGCCAAGTTAGGATTAGGCAAGGAGACAGGAGTTGAAATTTTGGGAGAAGGAAAGCCTTATGTAAAAACAACAGCGGATTCGACTTGGTCGGGAATTTCGATTCCTTGGATGAGTATTGGGTATGAAACCAGATTTACACCGCTACAGATATTGACTTTTTACAATGCCGTGGCAAACAATGGCGTAATGGTAAAGCCTCAGTTTGTGAAAGAGATTAGAGATGGAGGTAGAGTTGTGTTTGCCAGCAAAATAGAAGTGCTGAATAGAAGCATCTGTTCGGGAAAAACAATTCAGAATGCTCGTTTTTTATTGGAGAAAGTGGTGGAAGAGGGAACAGCCAGTAACCTAAAGAATTTAGATTTTAAAATAGCCGGTAAAACTGGAACGACTCAAGTTGGGTATGGAAATTCCGATTCAGAAACTAGATCCAGAGTGAGGCATCAAGCTTCTTTTTGTGGATATTTTCCGGCAGATAATCCGAAATATTCATGCATTGTGGTGGTAGCAGCGCCTACCAGAAGTATATACGGAAATGTGGTTTCGGGTTCTGTATTCAAGGAGATTGCCGAGAAAGTTTATGCGACTGATATCGAAATGGCTCGTTCGAAAGATAAACTTGAAAAGCTGAATATGCCAGCCTCTAAAAATGGAAGCTTGGATGATTTGAACTTTGTGTTTAAGGCTCTTTCGGTGCCATTGGAACATAAAAACGGAGATTCTAAATGGATTACCACGGTTGCTCAAAAAGACAAAGTAGAATTGAACAAAAAATCTATCGAAGGAGTTCCAAATACACTGGGGATGGGACTGAAAGATGCTTTGTTTTTATTAGAGAATAAAGGGTTTTCGGTTCGAGTCAACGGACGTGGAGTAGTAAAAAGTCAAACTCCATTAACGGGAAGTAAAAAAGTAATCATCCTGAATTTGGGATAAAAAAATCCTCTTGAAGAGGTAAAAGAAAGAATGAAGTTATTGAAGGACATATTGTATAAGGTGAGATTAGTTGGAGTAATTGGGTCAACCAATTCTTCAGTTTCATCTATTGCCTTTGATTCGCGCAGCATCGAGCGAAATGGACTATTTGTTGCTACTCGAGGTAATTCTGTGGATGGTCACCAATTTATTGATGTGGCTATTGAGTCAGGAGCTAAGGCAATTGTGTGTGAAACTATGCCGGAGAATATTATTTCTGGAGTAACTTATATTCAAGTAGAAAATTCGAATCATGCTCTTGGCCTTATCGCTTCTAATTTCTTCGGAAATCCCTCTTCAAAGCTAAAATTAATTGGAGTTACCGGCACCAACGGAAAAACCACAACTACCTCGTTGTTATTTGATCTGTTTCAGAAATTGGGATACAAAGTAGGGTTGATTTCGACTGTGGTTTATAAGATCGGTGAAAAAGAAATAAAGTCGACTCATACTACTCCCAATGCTATTCGACTGAACGAATTGTTTGCTCAAATGCTAAAAGAAGGTTGCGATCTGTGTTTTATGGAGGTTAGTTCTCATGCAATTCACCAAGGAAGAGTAGAGGGAATCGAGTTTGCTGGGGGAGTGTTTACTAATATTACGCACGATCACCTTGATTATCACAATACATTCAAAGAATATATTGGAGTAAAAAAGGCATTTTTTGATGGTTTGTCCAACGATGCTTTTGCTGTCACAAATGCTGATGATAAGAATGGCTTGGTGATGATGCAAAATACAAAAGCTGAGGTAATTACAGTGGCACGAAAGACAGACGCAGATTACAGAGTGAAGGTAATTGAAAACCAATTTAGTGGTTTGCAATTGACAATTAACGGAACGGAGATTTGGGTAAAGTTGATAGGTGATTTTAATGCCTACAATCTTGTCTCTGTGTTTGCAGTGGCTAAGCAACTGCACGAAGATGAACTAGAGATTCTTACCCAAATGAGTTTGCTGAATAATGTAGAAGGAAGATTTGAATATATCAAAACGGCTGGTGGTGTCATCGCTATTGTCGATTATGCTCACACTCCTGATGCCCTTAAAAATGTGTTGAAAACAATTTCAAATATCAGAACCGGAAACGAGAAAGTGATTACGGTTGTAGGATGCGGAGGAGATCGAGATAGAACAAAAAGACCAGTAATGGCCAGTATCGCTTGCAGATTGAGCGATAAAGTGATTCTTACTTCGGATAATCCAAGAACAGAGAATCCTGCAACTATTCTAGAAGAAATGCAAGCAGGTGTTGAACCATTGGATTATAAGAAAACACTGACCATTACCGACAGAATGGAGGCTATAAAAACGGCCTCTGTGCTGGCAGAAGAAAACGATATCATCTTAATAGCCGGAAAGGGACATGAAAACTACCAAGAGATTAATGGAGAAAGGTTCCCATTTGATGATTTAGAAATAGTATCCGAAACCCTTAAAATGCTTGATAAATAATGTTGTATCACTTATTCACATACCTTCAAGAGATGGACTTTCCTGGTGCAGGATTGTTTAGCTTTATTTCATTCAGAGCAGCACTCTCTATTCTCACCTCGCTGTTGGTTTCTTTAGTTTTTGGAAAAACACTTATTCAAAAGCTTAGGAATCTTCAAGTAGGCGAATCGGTGCGTGATTTGGGACTAGAGGGTCAAAAAGAAAAGGAAGGGACTCCAACCATGGGCGGACTAATCATTATTGCGGCCATTCTTATTCCCACGCTCCTATTCGCCAAACTGGATAATATTTACATTCAGATTATGCTTGTAACCACAATTGGATTGGGGGCAATCGGTTTTTTGGATGACTATATAAAAGTGTTCAAAAAGAATAAAGCGGGCTTGGCTGGCAGGTTCAAAATTGTGGGTCAAATTGGAATAGGAATTATCGTTGCGGTAATGTTGTTTTTTAATGAAAATGTAACCATTAAAGAGAAAGTTGAAAATAAGGTTTTAACCGGATTTGTAGAAAAAATAGGAGATAACTTAGTGGAAGTTACCCCAGCAAAAGATTCTGCTGCAACATTCTCATGGGTGGAGCATCATTCAACTAAAACAACACTTCCTTTTGTTAAAAATAATGAGTTTAACTACCAGTGGTTTTTGGGTTGGATGGAGAATGAAGGAAGAGCAAAATGGGCGTGGCTTATCTTTATTCCGGCAGTAATTGTAATTGTAACGGCTGTTTCTAATGGAGCCAATATGACAGATGGAATAGATGGCTTGGCTACCGGAACTTCGGCAATTGTTGGAGTTACCTTGGCCATATTTGCTTACGTATCCGGAAACATTATTTTTTCTGATTACCTCAATGTGATGTTTATACCGAACTCAGGGGAGCTCGTGATATTTATTAGCGCATTTGTTGGAGCGTGTATCGGTTTTTTGTGGTACAATGCCTATCCGGCACAAGTTTTTATGGGTGATACCGGAAGCTTAACTATTGGAGGGATTATCGCTGTGTTTGCTATCGCAATCCGAAAAGAGCTGTTAATACCTGTGTTGTGCGGAATTTTCTTGGCAGAGAACCTTTCGGTGATGATACAAGTGGCTTACTTCAAGTATACCAAAAAGAAATACGGGGAAGGAAGAAGAGTGTTTTTGATGGCACCGCTTCACCACCATTATCAAAAAAAGGGAATGCATGAATCCAAGATTGTTTCGAGGTTCTGGATCATAGGGATTTTCCTTGCCATAATTACGATTGTAACACTGAAATTGAGATAAAATCCTATCCCGACTTTCCCAAAGGGAAGGAGGTGGATAAATAAAACGAGAATATTCCTTCCCTTTGGGAAGGTTAGGATGGGATAAAACGAGAATTAAACAAATGACAAAGACAACGAACATAGCAATACTTGGTGCTGGCGAAAGCGGAGTAGGGGCTGCTTTGCTTGCAAAAAGGCAAGGGTTTACTGTTTTTGTCTCTGATTTTGGGAGAATAAAAGAAAAGTATAAAAACGAATTATCGGCCGAAAATATAGAGTGGGAAGAGGGAAAACATAGTGAAGAGAGAATTCTGTCATCAGCCGAGATTATAAAAAGTCCTGGAATCTCCGATAAAGTGTCGATTGTGGAGAAAGCCAAGGAAAAAGGGATTGCTGTAATCTCGGAAATTGAGTTTGCCGGAAGATATACGAATGCAAAACTTATCGGCATAACCGGGTCAAACGGAAAAACAACTACCACCCTGCTCACTTATCATATTTTGAACAAGGCAGGACTCAATGTGGGAATCGCAGGCAATGTAGGAACAAGCTTCGCAAAGCAAGTGGCTAACGAAGATTTTGAATATTATATATTGGAGCTAAGTAGCTTCCAATTGGATGGATTAGTAGACTTTAAGGTAGATGTATCGGTGTTATTAAATATTACCCCAGATCATCTCGACCGCTACGAATACAGGTTTGAAAATTATGTGGACTCAAAGTTTAGAATCACAAACAATCAAACGAATGAAGATTTTTTCATCTACTGCAAAGATGATAAAGCAATTGCGAAAGCACTAGAAAGTAAAAAAACGAAAGCAAAGCAACTCCCTTTTTCGATAAAAGAAGAAATTAAGGAAGGCGCTTATTTAAATAAGAACGAAGAAATAGTATTTAACCTTATAAATCAAGAACCCCAAACTATGTCAATACACGATTTAGCACTAAACGGAAAACACAATATTTACAATTCAATGGCGGCCGGAATAGCCTACAAAGTATTGGATTTGAGAAAAGAAGTTGTACGAGAAAGTTTATCAGATTTTCAAAATGTAGAACATAGACTGGAGCACATTTGTTATGTAAATGGAATAGAATTCATCAACGATTCCAAAGCAACAAACGTGAATGCAGTGTGGTATGCTCTTGAAAGTATAAACAAACCAATCGTTTGGATAGCCGGAGGGGTAGATAAAGGCAATGATTATGAGGAATTAATTCCTTTGGTAAAAGACAAAGTAAAGGCACTAGTTTGTTTAGGGGTAGACAATTCAAGGCTAGTAGAAGCTTTTAAAGATGTGATTGACGTATACGAAACAAGCTCGGCAAAAGATGCGGTAAAATTGAGCTACAAGCTGGGTGCAAAAGGAGATTTGGTATTGCTTTCTCCAGCTTGCGCTAGTTTCGATTTATTTGATAATTATGAAGAAAGAGGATTGGAATTCAGAAAAGCGGTGAGGGAGTTGTAGATAAATACAAAAAAAATGGCATGTCATTCAGCACTTGATGTGGAATCTGTTTACAAACAGCGATTAAGCCAATTAAGAGATGCCGTTTAGCGGCACGGAATGACCAGAATCTGTTTTTTGAGGGTTCAAAATGAGTAACACGATTAAAACAAGAAACTAGAATAAAGAAAAGAAATGAACACAATGTTTAAGAAATATCTAACGGGCGACCGTGTGATTTGGGTGATAACAATTTTGTTGTCCCTCTTTTCTGTGCTCATTGTTTACAGTTCTACTTCTCAATTATCCTATAAATTTAGAGACGGAAATACAGAGTCATTCTTGTTTAAGCATACCATAATCATTCTTTTAGGGTTTGTGCTAATGTACTATTTACACAAAGTAAAAATTAATTATTTCTCACGTATTTCGCAATTTGCAATGGTTCTATCGCTGTTGACATTGGCCTCAGCTTGGATATTTCATTCGGGTAATCAAGCTGCAGCTCGGTGGATATTCGGTTTTCAGCCCTCTGATATGGCGAAAATTTCGCTATTGGTTTACTTAGCCAGGCAGCTATCCATGAACAAAGAAGAACTAAAAAGTTTCAAAGTATTTTTGGTAAAAATTGTGTTGCCCGTGGGAGTAGTTTGCGCAGCTATTTTACCTGCCGATTTATCTACCGCAGCAATGCTTTTTGTAGATTGTTTGGTTCTTATATTTATTTCGTCCATTAGCGCAAAAAACATATTGGGAATGCTGGGATTGGCCCTCGGAGGGTTTTTACTTATTCTGTTAATTGGAACAGTTCAGCCAAAGTTATTGCCGAGAGTTCCCACTTGGACTTCGAGAATCGCTGCTTTTGTAGGAGGGGATGAAGTAGAGAATGCCGCAGACAAGAATTACCAAACCGACATTGCAAAAGCCGGAATTGCTAGAGGGGGATTAAGAGGAACAGGTCCGAGTAAAAGTACAGTTAAAAATATTTTGCCCTCAGCATGGGCAGATTTCATTTTTGCCATTTTTATCGAAGAGTATGGATCTATCTTGGGAGGAGTATTCCTTATTTTACTTTATCTCATTATTTTATATCGAGTAATAGTTATTGCCAAAAATTCCAAAAGTGATTTTGGTTCTTACCTAGCGTTTGGTTTAGGTTTTAGTATAGTTTTTCAAGCTTTTCTCAATATGGGAGTGAGTGTCAATGTGCTGCCAGTAACAGGACAACCGCTGCCGATGGTAAGTATGGGAGGAACTGCAATTTTATTTACTTGTGTTGCATTTGGGATGATATTAGGGGTAAGTAGAGAAGTACAGTTAGGTTCAAATAAACAAACAAAGGAAGATTATGGAAGCTAAGAGAGTGATTATATCGGGAGGTGGAACTGGAGGCCATATTTATCCTGCCATTGCCATAGCCAATGCAATCAAGGAAAAGTATCCTGCAACCGAAATTTTGTTTGTGGGAGCCAATGGCAAAATGGAGATGGAAAAAGTTCCCAAGGCTGGCTATGAGATAAAAGGTCTTGATATTGCAGGACTTCAACGAAAGCTTACGGTTAAGAACCTATCTTTTCCTTTTAAACTTTTGAGAAGTTTAAAAAAGGCAAAGTCAATTGTGAAAGAGTTTAAACCAGATGTGGCAATTGGAGTTGGAGGATATGCAAGCGGTCCTTTGTTGAGACAAGCTGGAAAATTGGGTGTGCCTACACTCATACAGGAACAAAATTCGTATCCAGGAATTACCAATAAGTTATTGGCAAAAAAGGCAAAAAAGATTTGTGTAGCCTATGACAACATGGGTAGGTTTTTTGAGGAATCTAAGATTGTGTTCACTGGAAATCCAGTGAGGAAAGAAATATTAAATATAAAAGGAAAAAGGGAAAGAGGATTGGAGCAATTTGGATTGGAAACCGAGAAAAAGACATTGCTAGTGATTGGAGGTAGTTTAGGTGCAAGGACGATAAATAATAGTATAAAAAATGCTGCTGAACAATTGGCGAAAAACGACATTCAAGTTTTGTGGCAAACAGGGAAATATTACTACGAAGACATGAAGTCTTTTGTAGAAGAGAATAAAATAGCCAATGTCAAAGTTCATGATTTTATTTATGAAATGGATTTGGCTTATGCCTGTGCCGATTTGGTAGTAAGTAGAGCAGGAGCGCTTTCTATCTCGGAATTATGCTTAGTAGGAAAACCCACTATTTTGGTGCCTTCGCCCAACGTGAGTGAAGATCATCAAACAAAAAATGCAATGGCTCTGGTAAATCACAATGCGGCCATGCTTGTAACCGATGCAGAAGCACCAGATGTATTGGGCAACACAGTTGTTGAATTAATAAAGGAAGAAGAGAAGCTAGTGAAGTTGAGTGTTAATATTATTGGTTTTGGAAGGCCAAATGCCGCAGATTCAATAGCCAACGAGGTGTTTAAAATAATGAATAAATGAACCTAAACGAAATACATAGAGTGTTTTTCATTGGAATTGGAGGAATTGGAATGAGTGCCTTGGCACGATATTTCAACTCTTTGGCTATTCCTGTGTTTGGGTACGACCTTACTGCAACTCCGCTCACAAGGGAAATGGAAAATAATGGAGTTTCAATTGTGTATGAAGATGGAGTCGAAAATATTGACAAGAGCGTCCGTTCCAACAAAGAACACACATTAGTAATTTTCACGCCAGCGATTCCTATTACAAATGAGATTTGGAACTATTTTAAGCATCAAAACTATACACTCAAAAAGAGGGCAGAAGTGCTGGGAATGATTACCGCACAATACAAGACAATTGCTGTTGCCGGAACACACGGAAAAACAACAACTTCTTCGATGATAGCGGCAGTTATGACTCATGATGGAATGGGTTGTAATGCTTTTTTAGGAGGAATTGCCACTAACTTCAATTCCAATTTAGTGCTGAATAGTAATTCTAATTGGGTAGTGGTGGAAGCGGATGAATACGATCGTTCTTTCCTTACTCTCGTCCCAAATATTGCTGTGGTCACTTCTACAGATGCCGATCATTTGGATATTTATGGAGACTCAGATTCTATGAATACTTCTTTTCAGGATTTTCTCAACAAGGTGAATCCAACAGGGACTGTTTTTGTGCAAGAAAAGGTTCAGTTAACGTTTAAAAACCAAAAACTCTATTCTGTCGATGGACAAAACGCGAAGTATTTTGCCGAGAATATTGCTGTTCACAACGGGAATTTTGTATTCGATGCGGTTACCCCAAAAGGAAAAATTCTTGGAGTGAAACTCGGGATTAGCGGGATTCATAACATAGAAAATAGTTTGGCAACTATTGCTGTGTGTCAAGAAATTGGGATGACGAATGGTAATATTAAAGCCGGATTAGAGAATTACAAAGGAGTAAAAAGAAGGTTTGAGTATGTAATCAAACAAGATGACCTCGTTTTTATAGACGATTATGCGCACCACCCAACAGAGATAAAAGCACTGGTAAATTCGGTAAGAGCATTGTATCCGGGTAAAAAAGTGACGGGCGTTTTTCAGCCACATTTATACTCCAGAACGAAAGATTTTGGAGAGGAATTTGGGCAAGAATTATCCTTGTTGGACGAAGTAGTGGTTTTGGATATTTATCCGGCTAGAGAATTGCCAATAGAGGGAATTGATGCGGAATTTATCCTTGATAAAATAGACAATAGCGAGAAGAGAAAAGAGACGAAAGAGACTTTGGTCGATAGCTTGAACAAGGCTCAGCTAGAGGTAGTACTTACAATTGGCGCTGGAGATATAAATACGCTTGTAGAACCAATAAAAAGAAAGTTAACTCAGAAATGAAAAAGATATTAAACATAGCGGTTTGGGCCTTGTTTGTATTGGCAACTTTGGCCTTGTTGAGCTTTACTTTGCGTAAAAAAGAAAACACGATTTGCGAATCTGTGGTGGTAAAAGTGGATGTGTTGAGCGGAAATCACTTCGTTACTCCAAAAAGAGTGGAAAACATTTTGGCCAATATTGGATTCAAAAAAGGGAAAGATAAATTCAAAGAGATAGACACAGAAAAACTTGAGCGAAAACTCTTGAGTTTGTCCAGTGTAGAAGAAGTGGAAGTATACAAAAGTATGAAAGGGGAATTGCAAATTGATATTCGCCAAAGAAGACCTATAGCGAGGGTATTTAACAGAAACGGGTATTCCTTGTATGTAGACGATAAGGGAAAAACAATGCAAACCTCTGAGCAGTATACCGCTCGAGTTTTAGCTGTGAATGGGTATGTGAAATTAAAAGCAGGACAAAATTATTACGAAACAATTCTGCAAGATTCATTAAAGGATATAACTCTATTGGATGAAGTATATGAAATGGCAAAAGCGATAGATCAAGATGCATTTTTAAAAGCATTGATTGAGCAAATATATGTCGAGAAAAACGAAGAAATAATACTGATACCAAAAGTAGGCAACCAAGAAATAGTATTTGGAAAAGCCGAGAATATTGAAACAAAATTTGAAAAACTGAAGCTGTTTTATACAGACGGAATAAACCCTAGTAATTTAAACTTATACAAAACCATAAACTTAAAGTTCGATAACCAAATAGTTTGCAAAAAAAATAAATAATATGGAATCATCAGAAATCGTAGTAGGATTAGACATCGGTACCACCAAGATTGCTTGTATCGTTGGAAGAAAAAATGAACACGGAAAGATTGAAGTAATCGGTGTTGGGAAATCAGAATCTCTTGGGGTAACAAGAGGGGTAGTTGCTAACATTGAAAAAACGGTACAGTCGATAAAAGCCGCTGTGGAACAAGCCGAATTAAAGTCAGGTGTTGAAATTAAGGTGGTAAATGTAGGAATAGCTGGTCAGCACATCAAGAGTTTGCAGCATAGAGGAATGATTACAAGGAGCAGCCATGAAGAAGAGATTTCTCAAGCAGATATCGATACTTTGGTAGATGATATGTACAAGTTGGTAATGATGCCAGGTGAGGAAATTATTCACGTATTGCCTCAAGACTATATTGTTGACAGGGAGCAAGGAATTTTGGATCCTATCGGAATGGCTGGAGTGCAGTTGGAAGCGAATTTCCATATCATTACAGGTCAAATTGCGGCAGGAAAAAATATTTACAGATGTGTGGAGAAAGCTGGACTGGAAGTGGCAGATATTATTTTGGAGCCCCTTGCATCAGCAGAAGCGGTTCTTAGTGAAGAAGAAAAAGAGGCTGGTGTTGCTCTAGTAGATATTGGAGGTGGTACAACGGATATAGCTATTTTCCATGAAGGAATTATTAGGCACACTGCGGTCATTCCATTTGGAGGAAATGTGATAACTGAGGACATCAAAGAAGGTACTACTATCATGAAACGTCAGGCCGAGGTATTGAAGCAAAAATATGGAACTGCATTGGCGAACAAAAGTCAAGAAAATGAGATTGTGTGCATTCCTGGATTGAGAGGAAGAGAACCAAAAGAAATCTCTGTAAAAAACTTGTCTAGTATCATCCAAGCAAGAATGGAAGAGATAATTGAGCACATTCATTTTGAGATTAAAAACTCTGGATTTGAGAAAAAACTAATTGGAGGTGTAGTGATTACGGGAGGTGGATCTCAATTGAAATATCTGCCTCAATTGTTTGAATACGTAACAGGAATGAACAGTAGAGTAGGGTATCCAAACGAACACGTAGGAAAAGGAATTCAAGAAGATATTACAAGTCCACTGTTTGCAACAGGTATTGGGCTAGTAATGAAAGGATACGAAAACCAAAGAGCTATCCAGAGACCAGAGACTGTTCAAAGAGACACATCGTTCATGAAAGCGCCCAACTTTTTTGATAAGATCAAAAGATTTTTTGACGAAGAAATAAAATAGAAACAACAAACAACAACAAAACTAATAGATATGGAATTTAACATCCCAAACAACAACAAAGCCAATATCATCAAAGTGATAGGTGTTGGAGGTGGAGGTAGTAATGCCGTAAACCACATGTACGAACTTGGAATAAAGGACGTAGATTTTATCGTATGTAACACTGATATTCAGGCTCTTGACATAAGTGCTGTGCCCACAAAAATTCAATTAGGAGAAACCCTAACTGGAGGAAGAGGAGCAGGTTCTTTGCCAGAGGTTGGAAAAAATGCAGCTATTGAAAGCGTAGATGAAATTAAAAATTACTTGTCGGACAATACCAATATGGTGTTTATTACTGCTGGAATGGGTGGTGGAACTGGAACTGGTGCAGGTCCAGTAGTTGCCAAGGTAGCCAAAGACATGGGTGTGTTAACGGTAGGTATCGTTACTGTTCCTTTTAGTTTCGAAGGAAAGAAAAGAAAGGAACAAGCAGAAGCGGGAATCAAAGAAATGAGAGATGCCGTAGACACGTTGTTAATCATTAATAACGAAAAGTTGAGAGACATGTACGGAAATTTAACTATCCGTAATGCCTACGCTCAGGCAGACCAAGTACTGGCATCCGCTGCCAAAGGAATCGCTGAAGTAATTTCTAAAACCGGATTCATCAACGTGGATTTGAATGATGTGAATACAGTAATGAAAGACAGTGGAGTAGCTATTATGGGTACTGCAACTGCCGAAGGAGAAAACAGAGCAATTATTGCAGCTGAAAAAGCTCTTTCTTCTCCATTATTGAATGATAATGACATTACAGGAGCCAAACAAGTATTGTTGAATATTACTTTTGGTGAGGAAGAATTGACAATGGATGAGATGAGTGAAATCACAGACTTTATCGTAGATGCAGCTGGTGGATCGGCCGAAATGATTATGGGTCAAGGATATGATGAAACTCTTGGAACAGGAGTTTGTGTAACGGTAATTGCTACTGGTTTTCATTCAAATGCCAACGTAGATACGGGAGTAACTCCTGAAGAGCCAAAGAAAACTTATTTGGATTTAGGTTCAGAAGAGCCTACCATGATTGCTAAGCCAATTACCTCACCTACTCAAAGTTATTCGGCTCCAGAACCTACCCATGTAGAAGAGGAGAAAATGGATGAAATGCCCTACCTAAAGAATAGTGCACCGGGGGAACCTGTTTCTTCTGCTCCAGAAGTAGAGTTGGAGGAGGAAGATAACATGGAAAGAATAATGAGGGAAGAGCAAGCCTCATTGAACTTTGAAGTGAATACTCCAAAGAATGAGGAAGTTATTGAGCCAGTTTCAATACCTCAAAATATCCAGCCAGAGCCAAAGAAAGAGGAAAAAATAATTCACTACTTGGAAGACGACATGGAAGAAGAGACTCCTTCTGCGCCAGTGAACAATTTTCAAGAACCTAAAGAAGTGAAAGAAGAGGTGAGAGAAGAAATTAGCAGAGAACAGCTTCAAGAATTATCGGCAGAAAGAGAAGAGAGAATTAAGGAGTTGAGCCTCAAGCTAAGAACTCCATTCGGATTGTCTGAGCTAGAAAGTGAGCCAGCCTACATCAGAAGACAAATCAAACTGGAGGACACACCTCATTCTTCTGAAAACAATGTATCAAGGTTTACTTTGTCTGATGAGGAAGGGAAGGGTAACGCTATCAAAGGAAATAACTCATTCCTGCATGATAATGTTGATTAAATAAAGCGATTGGTCGGTATTGAATAGTCATCAGTTTTTAAAGTATATTTGCAAACTGATGACTAAAACGACAAATTTTTAAATACTAAACTATGAGTTTAACTGTACAAATAGCTTCCGATATGAAGGAGGCAATGAAAGCGAGAAACAAAGAAAAATTAGCTGCATTGAGAGCTATAAAATCTGCATTAATGCTTGAGGCTACTAAAGACAGTAGCGGAGAAGTAAGCGAAGAAGTAGAAATGAAGATTCTTCAGAAATTGCACAAACAAAGAAAAGATGCTGCAGCTTTGTACCAAGAGCAAGGCAGAGAGGATTTAGTGCATGACGAAGTGTTTCAGGCAGAGATTATTGAGGCTTATTTGCCAGCTCAAATGAGCGAAGAAGAGATAAGTGCCGTAGTAAAAGAAATAATTGCTAAGACAGGAGCTGCTTCACCAGCAGACATGGGCAAAGTAATGGGGGCTGCCATGGGACAGCTTTCAGGAAAAGCAGACGGTAAAATTATTTCTAAATTGGTGAAAGAAAACCTGAATAATTAGGGAATTCTATTGTTGTTTAAATAATAAATCCCCTTCCGTTTGTTGTTCGGAAGGGGATTTTTTTGTCAATATATTGAAGGGTCTTGCCTGCTCAATTTTATTTTTCGTAATAAACTTTTAGTTTAGCCTCTTTTGTTTTTAAGTCCATGCTTATGATTTTTACCGATTCTATTTTAAGTCCGGTAGCAGAGCTTATGTCATTTTTAAGAACCTCATAGTTCTCAGTTTTCAAGTTTTCTAAGTTGCCGTAGGTTAATTCAAAGTTGGCCGTTCGCCTAGAGACAGTTTTTTGCTGCAATAGTTTTTCTCCGATTGCAGTTAAAGAAATGAAGGCTAAATTGATAAATCCGATTTCGTATAAACTCATTTTTTTTGAAAAGGCATTTATCATGGAAACTCCAATAAATACAAAAAGGTAGGCCATTTCCTTCAACGTAATAGTATCAGTTCGAAAACGAATAACTCCAAGAAGAGCAAAGAGTCCAATTGCCACTCCCGTATTAAATTTAAAAGCTTTTAGCGCAAAGCACAAAAAGAAAATGACACTACTTACCACCATGTAAGCAAAAATAAATTCTCGTTTCTTATTGTTGTAAGGATAGTAAATGAATCGAGCTAGTATAATTGTGCTAAGGAAGTTAAGTCCAAATAGAACTAACAATTTGTAGAAATCGTTGTCAAAAATTTCTATTCCAAAAACTTCAGGTGAACTTAAAAAAAGTGTAGATAGCATATTCATAGTGTTAGTGTGTTCTTTAGAAGATATTTTTCTTAAAATCCTTCTTTCTCTTTCAGATAAAACATGTTAGTTGAGTTTTTCTCTTAATTGCTTCATGAATTCTGATGCATAAACAAAATCTCCTATTTCTTTATTTTCGGTAGTTATAATAGAGTGTTTGTCGCCAGTCCACCAGTTTTCACCTTTGTGTATGTACATGATGTTTTCCCCTATCTCCATCACCGAATTCATGTCATGGGTGATGACTACGGTAGTCATGTTGTATTCCTTGGTTAAGTCATGAATCAAATTATCAATAACGATGGAGGTTTTTGGGTCAAGTCCAGAATTTGGTTCGTCACAAAATAAATATTTTGGATTCAGCGCGATTGCTCTTGCAATAGCTACTCTTTTCTGCATTCCTCCGCTAATTTCTGACGGAAATAAGTGGTTTTTATTTTCTAATTGGACTCTTTTTAAGCAAAAATTTACACGGTCAATCATCTCTTCTTTACTCATCTCTGAGAACATGATTAGAGGAAACATGACATTCTCTTCTACACTGTATGAATCGAAAAGAGCGCTCCCTTGAAAGAGCATCCCAATTTGAGATCGTATTTTTTTTCGCTCTGATTTGTTCATTCCTGAGAAGTTTTCACCGCCATAAATCACTTCACCGCTATCCACTTCATATAACCCCACAATACATTTGGTAAGGACAGACTTCCCTGAACCGCTCTGCCCAATAATCAAATTAGTTTTTCCTGGTTCAAATTCAAAGTCGATTCCCTTCAAAATTTCGGTTCCATTAAAGCCTTTTCGTATGTTATTTACAATGATACTCATAACTAAAGCAAAAGAAAATAGGTGATAATTAAGTTAATCAAAAGTATGATCATACTACTGGCCACAACCGATTTTGTCCCAGATTTACCGACCTCCAAAGCTCCTCCGCTTGGATTTACGTAGTACCCAAAGTAAGAAGGGATGGTCGCGATAAAAAATGCAAAAAAAGACGTTTTGATAAGAGAATAGGTAATACTAAAAGGCTCAAAATAGTATTGAAGCCCCATGATGTATTTTTCTAAAGTAATAATTCCAGCTTGCGTTCCAATTAATCCTCCGCCAATTAATCCCAATCCCATGCTGATGAGAACAATAAATGGGAAAATAAAGAGAGAGGCTAATATTTTTGGTAGAACAAGATGGTTGATCGAATTTACTCCCATAACTTCCAGGGCATCAATTTGCTCGGTAAGTCTCATGGTTCCAATTTCTGAGGCAATATTTGAACCTACTTTTCCTGCCAATATCAAACAAATCATTGTGGAAGAAAATTCTAAAATCATCGACTGTCGAGTGGCAAAACCAACGGTGTAGGCAGGGATCAATACAGAATCTATATTGGAAGCTGTTTGAATAACCATTACGGCTCCCATAAAAAGAGAGAGTAATGCTACAATGCTCAATGAACTTATACCAATAGAATGAACCTCATGAATGAAATTTTTCCCAAGCACTTTCCATTTTTCTGGTTTTTTGAATGCGGCAGCAATCATCAAAATAAATCTTCCTATGTGCTCAAATAAATTCAAATTTCTTACTTTTAAAGTACTAAAATAGGGGTAATTTTAGTTTCTATCAAAATAGCCTAAGTCTTTTTACCTGATACTTATAATCACAGAGAGTTTATAAGTCTAAATGCCAAATTGTAAATGAAACAAAAACAGTTGATATCCACCCTAGTTATTGTAGCAAGCTTATTTATGTTATCTGCCTGTGCAACAAAGAAGAAAAAGAAAAAGTGCGATACTTGTCCTACCTGGAGTTATGTAGGCAAAGTCTCTGCGGAAAATTTAGTTTAGTACGACTAGAAGAGAATAACCTGAACTTGTTTTTTTGGTTGAGATTAAAATGTGGTTTCAACTGTTTAGTTTTCGAAAAGAATTGGCAATTCACAAATTATAATTCCTAATTCTGTTAGTTTTGTAAAAAACCAAAAGATTGTGTCAAAATCAAATTTCATAGATTACGTAAAAATTTGCTGCCGTTCGGGTAAAGGTGGAGCGGGTAGTTCCCACTTTTACCGCGATAAAATTACGGCCAAAGGAGGGCCCGATGGTGGTGATGGCGGACGAGGCGGTCATGTAATTTTGCGAGGAAACAGCCAATTATGGACGTTGTTACACTTGAAGTTCCAACGACACGTAATTGCTGGTCATGGAGATGTAGGAAGAGGACAACACCAAACTGGTTCTGAGGGAGAGGATAAAATTGTGGAGGTTCCTTTGGGAACTTTGGTAAAAGATGCTGAAACGGAAAAAGTGTTGTTCGAAATTACCGAAGACGGACAAGAAGTAATCCTTACAAAAGGAGGAAAAGGAGGGAGAGGAAACGACCATTTTAAATCCTCCACGAACCAAGCCCCCAGATATTCTCAACCCGGTGAACCCGGTCAAGAAGAATGGAAAATTCTTGAACTTAAAGTATTAGCAGATGTTGGTTTAGTTGGGTTTCCCAATGCAGGAAAATCTACTTTGCTTTCGGTAGTTTCGGCTGCCAAACCAGAAATTGCTGATTATCCATTTACTACCCTGGTTCCTAATCTAGGAATTGTAAAATACCGTGGTCACAAATCGTTTGTGATGGCAGATATTCCTGGAATTATTGAAGGAGCAAATGAAGGAAAAGGATTGGGACACAGATTTTTGCGTCACATTGAGCGGAATGCCCTGTTACT
>Ga0209138_1000631_pt1 | contig 33557 bp, 25 predicted proteins | sample SaaInl3SG_22_DNA_FD_184645 | JGI IMG/M metagenome (GOLD analysis project Ga0209138, IMG submission 184645) | Marine microbial communities from expanding oxygen minimum zones in the Saanich Inlet - ESP_153SG_22_DNA (SPAdes) (version 2) | ecosystem: Environmental > Aquatic > Marine > Intertidal...
AAAGCGTTTCCTGGAAGGCACCTATTGCTGAGCTCCAGCACGATTTAGCAAATAGAGAGTCCTCAGTCCAGGCTGGAGAGAACTTTGCTCTGGAAACCTGGAAGAGGTTCAAGAAAGAGCGAATCTTTGATTACTCGGAAAATCGCAACCGCCCGGATTTCAACGGAACATCCAATTTGTCCCATGCGCTTGCTCACGGCGAAATCCACCCCCGCACCATCTTGGCTGAACTTGGTGGCTCCCCCGGTGAAGAGGTTTTCCGAAAGGAAATCGCTTGGAGAGAGTTTTACGCGGACGTGCTTTTTCATAACCCGCATACCGTGGATCAGTACTACGAGAAGCGCTTTGAAAAGCTGCGTTATGACGACCCAGCAGAGTTTCCAGAGAAGCTCGCCGCTTGGAAAACTGGCAACACCGGTTATCCGATTGTGGATGCAGCCATGCGTCAGTTGGTTCAATCGGGCTGGATGCACAACCGCTCCCGCATGATTGTCGCCAGCTTTTTGGTGAAGGACTTGCACTTTGAGTGGCAAATCGGTGCTCGATTTTTCGAGCACCACCTAACCGATTTTGACCCGGCATCTAATTCTCATGGCTGGCAATGGACCGCGGGCTGTGGCACGGATGCCTCCCCCTACTACCGGGTGTTCAACCCGATTCTTCAGGGTTCAAAATTTGATCCAAACGGAGACTACATCAGGCGTTGGATTCCAGAGCTTGAGCATCTTGAGGGCAAGAGCGTCCATGAGCCGTGGAATGACATAGCCGGTTACCAGAATGGCTATGCCCCGCCGATCCTGGATCACTCTCAAGAGCGCGACGAAGCACTTGGTCGCCTCGAGGAAATAAAGCGCTAGATGTAAATCAGCGGGTCTATAGCAATAGCCAAGAACAAGACTGTCAAATGCGTGATTGATGCATGAAAGAGTTTCATGGGGTTTTTGGGTATTTGGGTCTTCGCTTCGCTATAGAGGCGGTGTGATTCCCAGGTGAACCAGATGCCTGCCAGCACAGCTGCGATTGTGTAGACCAGACCCATGTTCGCCACCGGAATCAACAACAGCGTTGATGCTAGATAAGCGTAGGCATAGAGGATTATTTGGCGGCCAACTTTTTCGTTCTTGGCAACCACCGGAAGCATCGGCACGCCAGCTTCCTTATATTCCTCGAGGTATCTCATCGAAAGTGGCCAATAGTGCGGCGGTGTCCAGAGGAAGATGATCAAAAACAGCACCCATGCCGAAAGCGACAGTTCATTGGTAACCGCAGCCCAACCAATTAGAGCTGGCATTGCTCCGGCTGCACCACCCCAGACAATGTTTTGCGGGGTGCGTCGCTTCAGTCCGAGTGTGTAAACGAAAACGTAGAAAAGGATCGCGGCGAGTGACAAAAGCGCTGCCAACACGTTGATTAGAACTGCGAACCAAACTACAGATGCAATTCCTATCCCCCAGGCGAAAATCAGTGCTTCTTTGTGGGTGAGCTCTCCGGTTACCAGCGGACGATTCTTGGTTCGGCCCATTACCTTGTCAATGTCGCTATCGATGTAGCAATTGAAAGCATTGGCGCTGCCAGCACTTAGTGCACCACCAAATACAGTTGCAAGAATCAGCCAAATCGAGGGGAAGCCTCTTGCTGCAAGTATCATCGCGGGAACGGTCGCAATCAAGAGCAGTTCAATCACTCTGGGTTTAGTAAGCAAAAAATAGGCGCGAAGCTTTTTCAAAAAGCGCGCCGAAGACTGGGGTTTTGCCGTGGTCATTTGTCCCTAGTGTAATCGACTTTTTGGAGGCGACCGATTCCTCTCGGTATAGACTCAGTTTCCAAGTGAACAGCAGTGTTGCTGGCAATAATTTAGGGCCAAGGTGCCTCAAACTCTAAGGAATGACATTTTGCTGGAATGGAACGAAATTGACGACCTCGCAGTAAAAACGGCGAAAGCTCTGGCAGCTGACGCTGTCGAGAAGGTTGGCAACGGTCACCCTGGCACTGCAATCAGCTTGGCACCAGCGGCCTACTTGCTCTTCCAAAAAGCGATGAAGCACGACCCCAGTGACGACAAGTGGATTGGTCGAGACCGGTTCATTCTCTCAGTGGGACATTCCTCGCTAACTCTCTACAACCAGCTTTACCTAGGTGGCTTCGGGCTCGAACTAGAGGACATCAAAAGCCTGCGAACCTGGGGATCGCTCACCCCCGGACACCCCGAATATGCTCACACCAAGGGCGTTGAAATCACCACCGGTCCCCTAGGCCAGGGTCTTGCTTCTGCCACTGGTTATGCCATGTCAACTCGCTTTGAGCGTGAATTATTTGACCCGAAGTCAAAAGCCGGCGAATCAGTCTTTGATCACCACGTTTTTGTGATTGCTGGTGATGGAGATATGCAGGAGGGTGTCAGTGCTGAATCTGCCTCGTTAGCTGGGCACTTGGGTCTAGGCAATTTGGTCGTCATTTATGACTCCAACAAGATCTCCATCGAGGATGACACCGACATCAGCTTCTCGGAGGATGTCGCAAAGCGATACGAAGCCTATGGCTGGCAGACAATCGAGGTTGACTGGACAGCAGCTCCTTACACCGAGGACGTTGCTGCATTGAATGCTGCCATCGAGGCGGCCAAGGGCAACAAAGCGCAGCCGACTCTAATAATCCTGAAGACCATAATCGGTTGGCCTAGCCCAACAAAGCAAAACACCGGGAAGATTCACGGTTCAAAACTTGGCGAGGAAGAGCTTGTCGGCCTCAAAAAAGCGCTTGGCTTTGATCCTGATAAAAGTTTTGAGGTTGCTCCCGAGGTTATTGAGCACACTCGCAAGCTCGTTGAGCGCGGAGCTTCGTTGCGAGCAGAGTGGGAAACAAGGTTTGATCAGTGGAGAGCATCCAACCCCGAGCAAGCCAAGCTTTTTGACAGAGTATCCAGCGGTGAACTGCCGGCCGGCATTGAAGAGTCTCTGCCGGTATTTGCAAGCGGTGAAGAAATTGCAACCAGAGCAGCCTCAGGAAAAGTAATCAACGCAATTGCGGAACTGATGCCAGAACTTTGGGGCGGATCGGCGGACCTCGCAGAATCGAATAACACCACAATTGAAGGCGGCGGCTCATTCGTGCCCGCCAAGTGGCAGACGAGCGTCTGGAGCCCAAAGCCAGCTGGTCGCATTCTTCACTTTGGTATTCGTGAGCACGCAATGGGCGCCATTCTCAACGGAATAACTCTGTCTGGAACCTCAAGGGTTTTCGGTGGCACGTTCCTTGTCTTCTCTGACTACATGCGTCCCGCGGTTCGTCTTGCAGCCCTGATGGGGATATCCCCGATCTATGTTTGGACCCACGACTCAGTTGCGCTTGGCGAAGATGGCCCAACCCACCAACCGATAGAGCACCTAAACGCGCTTCGCTCCATTCCCAATTTGGACATAGTTAGACCCGCTGACGCAAACGAGACCGCCCAGGCATGGCTTCAGGTGCTGAAAAACACTGACCGCCCGGCAGGCATCGTGCTCACTAGGCAGAATCTCCCTGTGCTTGACCGGTCAACTGGCTTCGGACAAGCATCAGAGGTCGCCAAAGGCGCATACGTGTATGCCGAAGCATCCACCGCACCAGAGGTCGTCCTTATTGCGACCGGTAGCGAAGTTCAATTCGCGGTTGAAGCCAGGGGTCAGCTTGAAAGCGAGGGCATTGCTACTCGAGTGGTTTCGGCTCCTTGTCTTGAATGGTTTGACGCGCAGCCTGCCGACTATAGGAATTCAGTTATTCCCGGCTCGGTAAAAGCCAGAGTTTCGCTGGAAGCGGGGCTTACCGCCGGCTGGCATAAATACGTTGGCGACAATGGAATCTCGATCGGCATCGATCACTTTGGGGCTTCGGCTGACTATAAGACCCTGTATTCCAAATTTGGAATAACTACCGAAGCGGTTGTTGCCGCTGCCAAAAAAAGCCTTGGAGGCAAATAAATGAATAAGAACCTAAAGGCTCTCACCGATGCTGGAGTATCAATCTGGCTCGATGACCTTTCTAGAGAGCGAATCGAAAGTGGCAATCTAAAAGATCTGATTGAGAACTACTCGGTTCGAGGTGTCACAACCAACCCCACAATCTTTGCAGCAGCCCTAAAGGGCAGCTCATACGGAGCTGCAATGCAGGCCGAACGCTTTGCAGGCAGCTCAGCTGCCCAGGCAATTGCCAATGTGACTTCTGCCGATGTTGCAGATGCCTGCGACATTTTCACGGGCGTCTATGTTGATTCCAAGGGTGTTGACGGCCGAGTCTCAATTGAAGTCGAGCCGGGCTTGGCTCACGATTCCGCCGGAACTATCGCTCAGGCGCTAGAGCTATACGAGTTGGTTGGCCGCGAAAATGTGATGATAAAAATTCCGGCAACAATAGCCGGCCTCGAGGCCATTACGGCTGTGACGGCCGCAGGAATATCGGTGAATGTCACGCTTATTTTCTCCATCATGCGTTACAACCAGGTCATCGATGCCTACCTTGAAGGCCTGAAACAGGCACTTGCAGCAGGCAAGGACATTTCAAAGATTCATTCAGTGGCGTCGTTCTTTGTTTCTAGGGTCGACACAGAGGTAGATTCTCGTTTGGATGCACTTGGTAGGCCGGATCTAAAGAGTAAAGCTGCGCTGGCAAACGCACAACTTGCTTACGAGCTGTTCCTGTCAAGGTTCCAGGGGGCTGAGTGGGAAGCGTTAGTTTCCTCCGGTGCAAATCTTCAGCGCCCACTTATGGCCTCGACTGGAGTAAAAGATCCCTCGCTTCTCGACACTCTCTATGTAACAGAGCTTGTTTCGAAGAATATCGTGAACACCATGCCCGAGAAGACAATGATGGCAACTGCTGACCACGGTGAGATTCCTGAGGAATCAGTGATTTCAGCATTCGATGTTGCCAAACAGGTTCTGGGTGAAATTTCGGCTGCCGGCGTGGACATGGATGAAGTGACCGAGCTGCTTGAAAAAGAAGGTGTCGAAAAGTTCATTGTTTCTTGGGGCGAGCTCGTTGAAACTGTTGAGCAGGCCCTGAAGGGCGAGAACTAATGCAAATTGGCGTCAAGGATGAACTAAGGGAGCAACTGGCACCTGTCGTGGCGAAGCTTGCCGCCGAAAACATCGCGAGCCGGATTTTTTCCAAAGATCCCACTATTTGGGGCCCAGAGGCAGAACCCGAAGCGTCGATGCGCCTCGGTTGGGTTGAATCGGCAGTTACTTCTGTGGAGCTAATTCCAGAGATTCTGAAACTTAGGGACTCCCTCTGGGAAGCCGGTATCGATCGAGTTGTGCTGTGCGGAATGGGTGGGTCTTCGCTCGCACCAGAGGTGATAGCCAAAAACACCGGCAAGAACATCGTGATTCTGGATTCCACCGCACCCGACCAGGTGCTCTCAGCAATTAGAGAGCTTTCAAGGACCGTCGTGGTGGTGTCTTCAAAGTCTGGCTCCACAGCAGAAACCGACAGCCAAAAAAGAGCGTTTGAAACCGCCTTCAAATCAGAGGGTATTGATCCGGTTGAGAGAATCGTCATCGTCACGGATCCCGGATCTCCATTGGATGATTCATCCAGGGCTGCCGGTTATCGAGTTTTCAACGCCGACCCGAATGTCGGTGGTCGATACTCAGCACTGACTGCCTTTGGTTTGGTCCCCTCGGGGCTGGCAGGCGCAGACATTGCCTCACTATTGGCAAGAGCCAAGGATGCTGGCCAGGAGCTAATCCAAGATGCTGTAACGAATCCAGCCCTATGGCTGGCTGCAGTTCTCTCAGCAACTAGCGGAGCCAATGGAGTCAAAGACAAGTTTCTTATCGAGACCGATGGCCTACCTGGCTTCGGTGACTGGGTTGAGCAGTTGGTTGCAGAGAGCACTGGCAAAAACAAGCATGGTGTGCTTCCGGTAGTAGTTTCAAAGTCTGCACCAGAACACAAGCTTGACCTCGGCGATACTTTGAGAATTACTTTTAGCTCGTCATTGGCCAGCGGCGAAGATCTAAGTTTCAATGGCACGCTCGGGGAACTTTTCTTGCTCTGGGAGTATGCAACTGCCATCAGCGGATATTTGATGGGGATCAACCCGTTTGATCAGCCAGATGTTGAATCTGCAAAGATTGCCGCACGCTCACTTCTTGATTCACCTCAGGTTGGCCAGCAGGCCGACTTTGTCGATCGAGGCATGTCAGTCACCGGGCACGGACTCAGCATTGTCGGCTCTACTGTCGAGGCAGCAGTTGAGCAACTGCTTGCAATGGCTAATGATCACAGTTTTGTTGCCGTTCAGGTGTACTTGAGTAGGCCAGAATATCCGCAATTTGAGGCCCTTAGGGACCTGATAGCTGCTAGAACTGGAAGGCCGGTCACTTTCGGCTGGGGTCCGAGGTTCTTGCACTCCACCGGTCAATATCACAAGGGTGGTCCCAAGCAAGGGCTCTACTTGCAGATCACCGGCGAGCATGGCGTGGACTTGGACATCGAAGGCAGGCCGTTCAGCTTTGGCGAGCTAATCACTGCACAGGCAGCTGGTGACGCTAATGTCCTGGCGAAAAACGGCCTACCGGTAATTGCTATTCACATGCCCGAACCGCTTCAAAATCTAAATTTTCTTGAAAAAGTGATTGCTTCGTGACACAGAATCCACTCAGAGATCTTCGCGATGGACGACTCCACAAAATTGCAGGTCCCAGCGGGCTAATAATGTTTGGGGTCACCGGCGATTTAGCCGGCAAGAAGTTACTACCTGCCATTTACGACCTTGCTAACCGAGGGCTCCTACCCCCAGCTTTTTCGCTCGTAGGTTTTGCTAGAAGAGACTGGAGTGAGCGTGACTTCAAAGAGGTTGTGAAGGACTCAGTAAAACAGAACGCAAGAACCTCATGGTCCGAGGCGGTATGGGAACAGCTGGCACTTGGAATCAGGTTTGTCTCAGGTAGGCACGATGACAAAGAGGCGTTTGCAAGGCTCAAGAAGACGGTGGATGAGTTAGATAAAGAGCGTGGCACCTCGGGTAATCACGCCTTCTATCTTTCTATTCCCCCGAGGGATTTCCCGCTAGTTGTAGAGCAGCTATCTAGCTCTGGGTTAGCCGAAGCCAAACCGGGACAGTTCCGTAGAGTTGTCATTGAAAAACCATTTGGGTCTGATCTGAAGTCTGCAGTTGAGCTAAATGAAGTAGTGGAAAGAGTCTTTCCCGCAGACTCAGTATTTAGAATTGACCACTATCTGGGCAAAGAAACTGTGCAGAACATTCTCGCCTTGCGATTTGCCAATCAGCTGTTCGAGCCGCTGTGGAATAGCAACCACATCGATCATGTCCAAATCTCAATGGCTGAAGACATAGGCATCGGTTCCAGGGCAGGCTTTTATGACGACATCGGAGCCGCAAGGGATGTAATCCAGAACCACCTGCTTCAACTCTTGGCCCTCACGGCAATGGAGCAACCATTGAGTTTCGACGCCGCTGACCTGCGTGCTGAAAAGGAAAAGGTGCTTGCATCGGTAACGTTGCCGGAGGACCTGTCTGTCCACACCGCGAGGGGTCAGTACGAGGGTGGTTGGCAGGGTGGTGAGTCCGTCAAGGCCTTCCTGGATGAAGAAGGAATGAATCCAAATAGCAAGTCGGAGACGTTTGCAGCGATGAGGTTGAATATTGACAACAGAAGATGGCAGCAGGTGCCGTTTTATCTTCGAGCCGGTAAAAGACTTGGGCGCAGAGTCACCGAAATCGCTGTGGTGTTCAAGCGAGCTCCCCAACAGATTTTTGGAGGGTCTCAAACCAGCCTGCTGGGAGAAAACGCGCTGGTGATTAGGGTTCAACCAAACGAAGGTGTAACTATCAGGTTTGGCTCAAAGGTTCCTGGTCCAACCATGCAGGTTAGGGACGTGACTATGGACTTTGGTTACGGACACGCTTTCACAGAAGACTCCCCCGAGGCTTATGAGCGCCTGATTCTAGATGTGCTACTGGGCGAGCCACCGCTGTTCCCAAGGCAAAAAGAAGTCGAGCTGTCATGGAAGATACTTGACCCAATCGTCAAGTTCTGGGCTGAGAACGGCACTCCTGAAAGCTATGCGCCAGGTTCCTGGGGCCCGGAGTCCGCCCACAACATGATGGCCAAAGACGGCAGAAGCTGGAGGCGACCATGATCGTAAACATGGATGGGACCACCTCCTCGAAAATCGGAAAGAAACTCCAAGACTTGAGAGAAGATGGCGGAGTCGTCGCTCTCGGTCGAGTCCTAACTCTGATCATTGAAACCAAGACTGCTGAATTGGAGACCGCGATTGCGGCGGCAAACGGTGCTTCTAGATTGCACCCGAGCCGCATAATCGTGTTGGTAAGCGACCTGAAAGAACAAACTGATAAATCACGGCTAGATGCTGAGATAAGAATCGGCGGCGATGCTGGTGCATCAGAGGTAGTTGTTATCCGTGCATTTGGTAAAGCCCATGCCAACACCGAGTCGATTGTCACCGGGCTGCTCCTGCCGGATGCCCCAGTGGTGTCCTGGTGGCCATCTGAGTGCACAGCTAACCCTGCGGCAAACCCCATTGGGAGAATTGCGTCTAGAAGAATCACCGATTCAGGAAATCAATCTGACCCCAAATCATTTTTGGAAGAATTGGCCAAGAACTACCAGCCGGGTGATGGAGACTTAGCTTGGACCAGGCTAACGCTGTGGCGCTCCCAGCTTGCGGCGGCGATGGACGGACATCTGGATAAGGCAGCCAGCTCTGCCGAGGTAATTGGTTCATCGCAATCACCAAGCACAATGCTGCTGGTTTCTTGGTTGGCGCTGAAGCTTGGTGTGGATGTTCAGGTTCTTCCAGACATGGATAGCGAAGCGGTTGAAGGGATTGCTGGCGTGAGAATCTTCTTTGATGAAGAGGTCTTATCGGTGATTAGAACCGGAGGTTCAGCAACCATCACACAAACTGGCTTCCCACAAAGTTCAGTTTTACTACCGAAGCGCTCTGATCAGGATTGCTTGATCGAGGATATGAGATTCTTGGGCGAAGATGCCGTTTACGGTGAGGTTTTGGCTCATGGCAGGCTCCCGTGAAAACGCCACTGGTCAAAGTCCACGAAACTGCAGAACTTCTATTAGAAAATGCAGTATCTGACTTTCTGTCATTGCTGCAATCGCAACCAGAGGACTCTCCGAACCTGTCAGTTGTGCTAACCGGCGGGAGCTTGGGAATTGGTTTTCTGAGCGAGCTTTCCAGGCGCCAAGCTGACCTCTCAAGGGTTGACTTTATTTTTGGAGACGAACGCTTTGTGGCTTTAGATAATGCGGAAAGAAATGAACATCAAGGAATTATGGCGTTTACTGCCCTCGAGAATCTCAGGCTTCGTCGCTATCCAAGCCCTCCAGCGTCCCTGAATGAAGCCCGCGATGCTCTAAACGAGGCCCTGGAGGCGTCCTACGGACCCATTCAGGGCAATACGGATGTCTTTGACTTAGTACTCTTGGGCGTCGGCCCTGACGGCCACGTGGCCTCGCTGTTCCCGGGTCACACGGGGCAGGGTGATTGGGTGGTGTCAGAAGACAACTCCCCCAAGCCTCCATCTCAGAGGCTCAGCCTTAGCTACAAGGCTCTAAACAGGTCAAAGCAGGTGTGGTTTTTGGCTTCGGGTGAAGCTAAGGCAAACGTTGTCGGCCAAGCGCTGCAAGAAGGCTGCTCGCTGCCACTGGCAAAGGTAGAAGGAACCAGCCAAACGGTCTGGTATTTGGATAAAGAGCTTAGCGACGCGCTTTAGCAGCTTCTGCAGCTCGCTGACGCTTATTTCTAATTGAATCGAGGGCTTCGGCCAAAATCTGCTCAGCCTCATCGTCGGTTCTGCGCTCTTTTACATAGGCAAGGTGAGTTTTATAGGGTTCAATCTTGGCAACCATGGGTGGGTTTGCCTTGTCGGTCCCCGAGGGTAGACCACAGTGAGGGCAGTCAATCTCGGTTGGAATATCTTCCTCATTCACGGTCGCCGCGAAAAGTGGATTGGTTACGTGACCATTTGAGCAATAGAAGCTGAGTGCAATTTTCTCAACCTGGTGGCCACGGTCTTGCTCGCCCATAGGTCCGGCGCCAACTCGGGCACCTCTAATCGATGGTGAACCCGACATTATGCCCAACCGAATCTGGTGAAGAGACCCAGGATCACAATCACAGCAAGCCAGACGAGCCCAAGGACGATTGTGATTCGGTTTAGGTTTCGCTCTGCAACTCCCGATGAGTTCATAGAGCTTGTGACACCGCCACCAAACATCTCCGCGACACCGCCACCCCTGCCCTTGTGGAGCAAAATCATAAGTATTAGCAGCACGCTGGTGATTGCAAGCAATACCAAAAGTGCAGTTTGTAGGGCGGCCATCAGTTTCCTCTTCTTTTTTGCAAGTGCTCGTAAATTATAGGACTATGTGCTTTTTGAAGCGTGATATTCCAGCAAACTCATCGGCGTCCAGAGACGCTCCGCCTACTAGCACACCATCAACTTGGTCCGATTGCAAGAAACCGGCAACATTATTTGCCTTGACCGATCCTCCGTAGAGAATTCTGGACTCGCCAGCAGTCTCGCCAAAGTTTGCAACGAGAGCCGCTCTGATAGCAGTAGCTACTTGAGCAGCCTCCTCCGCGGTGGCAACCTTGCCGGTGCCGATAGCCCACACTGGCTCATAGGCGATCACGAACTCGCCCAAGCTCTCGTGTCCGGTTAGGGCAGCGATTGTCTGTGCGATTGGCACGGCAGACTGCCCCTGAGTTTCAAGCTCTTCCAGGGTTTCGCCAACGCATATAATAGGAACTAGGCCGTTCTTCCAAGCGGCTGCAACCTTGTCGTGAATCATCTCATCACCTTCGGCGTGATACTGTCTGCGCTCTGAGTGACCAACTAGTACGTACTTAACATCTAGTTTGGAAAGAAACGCACCGGAAACTTCCCCGGTGAAGGCGCCTGACTCATGGGCAGAAATGTCCTGAGCACCCAGTTGTAGCTTGAACTTTTCTGCGTCTATCAAGGTTTGAGCGCTGCGCAAGTCAGTAAATGGTGGGAAAACCGCAACCTCGACCTCGTCATAGTCATGTCCGGCATCATCGAGAGTCCAGGAAAGCTTCTGAATCAACGCAATTGCCTGCAGGTGATCTAGGTTCATCTTCCAGTTACCCGCAATAAGCGGCACACGATTAGTCATTCAGGACCTCCAGTCCAGGTAGGTTTTTGCCCTCTAGGAATTCTAGACTCGCACCGCCACCGGTTGAAATGTGCCCAAAGGCCTCATCCGAGAACCCGAGCGCTCTAACCGCCGATGCGGAATCCCCGCCACCGACTACGGATAAGCCCTGAACCTGAGTGAGGGCTTCCGCAACCAGTTTGGTTCCATTGGCAAAGTTTGGAAACTCAAAGACGCCCATTGGGCCATTCCAAAACACCGTCTTGGACTCTCGAATTTTCAATGCAAAGGCACTCGCGCTGTCAGGCCCAATATCTAGGCCCATTACATCTGGCCCAAGGCTGGAAGATTCGATCTTGTCAGCTGGGACTGTTTCAAACTTTGCTTCCGCTGCGAATCCGCTAGCAACAACGATGTCGGTTGGCAAGATGATCTCAACCCCTAGTTCCGCTGCCTGAGCGAGAAACCCCTTCACGGTTTCTACCTGGTCCAGTTCAAGCAGGCTGTTGCCAACCTCATGACCGAGAGCCTTCAGAACGGTGAACACCATTCCACCGCCAATAGCTAGTCGATCGACTTTTGGCAACAGGTGTCCAATAACAGCCAACTTGTCTGAAACCTTGGACCCACCAAGCACGACCGTGTAGGGGCGTTCGGGATCGACAGTCAGACTGTTCAGGACCTCTAGCTCATCTTCTATCAGTAGTCCTGCATAGGAGGGAACTAGCTTTGCTAGTTCAAATACGCTCGCCTGCTTGCGATGAACCACCCCGAAGCCATCAGACACCATGACGTCAGCCAATGACGCGAGCTGCTCGGCAAAAATACCGCGTTCGCTTGCATCACTGGAGGTTTCAAATGGGTTAAAGCGCAAGTTCTCCAGAAGGGCTACTCCCCCATCTTCAAGCAGCTTTGATGCCGCTTTTGCCTGGACACCCACGGTGTCGGATGCAAATATCACTGGTTGTCCGAGAAGTTCCTCCAGGCGTTCTGCCACAGGAGCTAGCGAAAACTGGGAATCTTCTTCTGATGAAGGCCTGCCGAGGTGAGAGGTGACCAACACTCGTGCCCCAGCCTCAACAAGCAGCTTGATTGTGGCAATAGATGCTCGAATGCGACCGTCGTCCGTGATTCGCCCACCTTCGAGGGGAACATTCAGGTCACAGCGCAACAAGACCCGTTTAGACCTTAGGTCGCCGGCCTGGGAAAGTGTTCTGAGCATTAGAGCTTGGATGCGACCATGGCGGTTAGTTCCACCAAACGGTTTGAATAGCCCCACTCATTGTCATACCAGCTGGAAAGCTTCACGGTGTTATCGATCACTCGAACCAAACCGGCATCGAAGATTGAGCTGTGAGGATCTGAAACGATGTCACTGGAGACGATTGGGTCTTCCGTGTACATCAAGATGCCCTTTAGCTCACCCTCTGCGGCCTTTTTGTAGGCTGCCTTGATCTCTTCGACGGTGGTGGTCTTCTCTGAAACCAGAGTTAGGTCAGTGATAGAGCCGGTTGGCACTGGAACGCGAAGTGCGAAACCATCCAGCTTGCCCTTCAGCTCAGGCAGCACAAGACCGATGGCCTTTGCGGCCCCTGTGCTAGATGGAACGATGTTTACCGCTGCAGCGCGAGCCCTTCTGAGGTCAGAGTGAGGACCGTCTTGCAGGTTCTGATCCGCGGTATAAGCGTGAACAGTTGTCATTAGGCCGTTCTTGATACCGAAGTTATCTAGGAAGACCTTCGCAAGTGGCGCCAGACAGTTTGTTGTGCAGGAGGCGTTTGAGATGATGTGGTGCTTTGCAGGGTCATACAGGTGTTCGTTGACACCAATTACAAAGGTTGCATCCTCATCGGTTGCAGGCGCGGAGATGATTACCTTCTTGGCGCCAGCCTCCATGTGCTTAGCCGCGTCGCTTGCCTTTGTGAAGATTCCGGTGGACTCAATAACGATGTCCACGCCAAGGTCTCCCCAACCAAGCTTGCTCGGATCGCGTTCTGCAAGAACTTTGATGTTCTTGCCGTTGACAACAATGTTGTCTCCGTCGACTGAGACGGCGGCGTCAAGTCTTCCGTTTACCGAGTCATACTTCAATAGGTGAGCTAGCGAAGCCGGGTCTGAAAGGTCGTTTACGGCAACGATTTCAAGGTCAGAATTTTGAGCTAGGGCTGCACGCAGGTAATTTCTTCCAATGCGTCCAAAACCATTAATACCGATACGAGTCACGGGGCTACTCCAGAACTGTTAGTGAATAAAATGAACGCCCGAACGCCTTTGGGCGGACTCTGGTTAGCCTAGCAGCAGCGAAGCGCTGTTCGCTTTGACCGACTCGAATCTCTTGGACACATCCTGCCAGTTCACAATGTTCCAAAAAGCTTTCACATAGTCTGCCTTTACGTTGACATAGTCAAGGTAAAAGGCGTGCTCCCACATGTCCAGCATCAGGAGCGGAATCATGCCCAGAGCCAGGTTTCCCTGCTGGTCGTAAAGCTGTCCTATAACCAAACGGTTACCCAGGCTGTCCCAAGCAAGGTAAGCCCAACCTGAACCCTGGATGCTCATAGCCGCGGCACTGAAGTGCTTCTGGAAAGCCTCGTAGGAGCCGAAGTACTCAACGATTGCAGCTAGTAGCTCTCCCTGAGCTTCACCGCCATCAGCTGAAAGGTTTTTCCAGAAGATGCTGTGGTTCACGTGGCCACCAAGGTGAAAGGCAAGATCCTTCTGGAGCCTCGGAAGATTTACGAAATTCTCTGTCGCTCTGGCCTCTGCCATGGCGTCTAGCGCAGCGTTTGCTCCGGTGACGTATGCCTGGTGGTGCTTCGAGTGGTGAAGTTCCATGATCCTGGCCGAGATGTGTGGCTCGAGGGCTGAGTAGTCGTAGCTAAGTTCTGGGAGCGTATAAGTCATTTGGTCCTACTTTCTAATTGGTTTCAGCAACTGGCAAGCCAGCTTTATTCCTAGAGGTAATCGTTGATTGCGGACTCAGTGTCTTGGATGCCAAGTTCAGCAGCACGCTTGTCAGCGGTGGCCAAGAGTCTTCTAATCCTGCCCGCAACAGCATCCTTGGTCATGGGTGGAACTGAAAGTCGACCCAGTTCATCCAGAGACGCATCCTTGTGCTTCAGTCGAAGTTCTCCTGCGTATTTCAGGTGCTCAGGTGCATTCTCACCGAGTATCTCTAGAGCTCGTTGAACTCTTGCGCCCGCAGCAACTGCTGCCTGGGCGCTTCGACGAAGGTTTGCATCGTCAAAGTTAGCCAGTCTGCTGGCAGCACCTTTGACTTCTCTGCGACTACGCAACTCTTCCCATTTGGTGACCTGGTCAACGCATCCAATTTGCCGAAGGAGCTCGGAGATCGCGTCGCCGTCGCGAACAACAACACGGTAAACATTTCTTACTTCACGGGCCTTGGCGCTCACGCCCAATCTCCTGGCCACGCCCACCAGCGCCATGGCCGACTCGTTCCCTGGTGCAATCACTTCTAACGAGGTGGTTCTCCCCGGATCAGTGAGTGTTCCCTGAGCTAAGAATGCACCTCGCCAAACAGCCCTTGCCTCGTCAAGAGTCGAACTGATTAGCGTTGCCGGTAATCCCCTGACTGGGCGGCCCCTGTTGTCAATAAGCCCAGTCTGCCTAGCCAGAAGTTCACCGTCCCTTAGAACCCTAATTTGGTAGCCGCTGCTTTTTCTAAGGCCACCAGCTTGAACCACGGTTGCCTCAGATTGGATTCCATAGAGTTCCACGATTGCCCGAGCAAGTCTGCGGGCAAGGGTCGGAGAGTCGAGCTCGACTTCGATGGCAATGCGACCGGAAATCAAGTGAAGTCCGCCACAGAACCTAAGAACAGTTGCTAACTCAGCTGCACGTTCAAGGCCGGTTTTCACTGGCACTCTTGCCAGTTCTTCTTTTATGTCTTGTGTCAGCGCCATCATTACTCTCTGCCTAGATCTCGGTGTGACACTGCTACCTGAATCTCTGAATCAGCAGAAAGCAACTTTGCGATGTGATTTGTAAGTGCCACCGAACGGTGTTTGCCTCCAGTGCAACCTATTGCAACGGTTGCAAATCTTTTATTCTCCCTGCGGTAACCCGCAAGGACTGTCTTTAGCGTCGCAAGGTATGTATCCAGGAACTCGTTTACCCCCGGCTGGGACAGAACGTAATCGGAGACTGGCTTGTCGTTTCCAGTTTTCTTCCGAAGGGCTTCCTTCCAGTGCGGGTTGGCAATAAAGCGTGCATCGGCGACCATGTCTGAATCTGCCGGCAGGCCGTATTTGAAACCAAAACTCATAAGGTTCACCTTGAAAGTTTTCGATTCGCCTTCGAACGCTTCAGCTACTCGGTTGGTGAGCTGGTGAACGTTGGAATCTGAAGTGTCAAAAACAATATCTGCAGATTCGCGCAGGTTGAGTAGCTGCTGACGCTCAGCTTCAATGCCGTCAAGAACCCGGCCATCACCCTGCAGCGGGTGTGGTCGCCGGACTGACTCAAAGCGCTTCACAAGCGATTCGTTATTGGCTTCCAGAAAAAGAATTCTTACTGCTATCTCGCTGGCTCGAAGCTGCTGAATGTTGCTTTGAAGCTCGGCAAAAAACTCTCCACCTCGGACATCGATAACCACGGCAACGCGGGTCAATGCCTGCTTACTCATAGTAAAAAGGTCATTGATCGGCAGCAGTAGCTGGGGCGGTAGGTTGTCGATTACGTACCAACCCTGGTCTTCGAGTGCATTTCCGACTGTGGAACGCCCAGCACCCGACATGCCAGTCACCACAAGCAACTCAGGTCTAGTCTCTGGTTCCATTAGCTCGCCTATCCAATCAACCCCTAGGTTACTGCTTCGGCGTGTCGCACGTGCCGAATTTTACTCTTTTAGATGCTCAGCAACGGTTTTTGCCAGTTTGCTTCCGAACCCGGGTAGCTCAGATATTTCCTCTTGGCTTGCAAGCCGAATCCTCTTGAGCGACCCGAACTTTCGCAGCAGCAATCTTGCTCGTTGCTCCCCCAGGCCTGGAATTTCTAGCAGCAGTGAGCTTATTGATTTTGACCTCGACTTACGCTGAGCGGATATTGCAAACCTGTGAGCTTCATCTCTTATCCGCTGTAGCAGAAAAAGCTCCTCCGAGGTCCGAGGCAGAATCAACGGGTATTCACGACCTGACACGAATACTTCTTCTAATCTCTTCGCTAGTGACACAACCGTCATGCCTGTCACACCGGAATCCTCTACTGCCCTTACAGCAGCGTTTAGTTGCGGCAGTCCACCGTCTATGACCAGTAGTCCTGGACGGTAGCTAAAGCGTTCAGATTGAGGGTTTGACTCGTTTAGGTATTTCAATCTGCGCATCAGAGTTTGATAGACCGACTCGGTGTCATCGGCAGTTTCTAGGTTGAACTTTCGGTACTGGTCTTTTCGCGGCAGACCATCTTCAAACACCACCATCGAGCCGACGGTGTTTGTCCCAGATAGGTGAGAAATATCAAAGCACTCTATGCGCAGCGGTGCTGTTTCCATGTTCAACATTGATTGCAGTCCAGCTAGAGCGCCAGCTCTGGCACTGAAATCAGCGACGCGTTTCAGTTTGTAGTTCTGCAACGCATGAGATGCGTTTTGCGAAGCAGTTTCGAGCAATGCTGCCTTGTCACCTCTCTTAGGTGCAAAGAGGGTGCAGTTCTTCTTGCGGTTTTCGGTAAGCCACTCTTCAACAGCTTCTTTATCGGCTGGCATTTCCGTCAGGTAGATCTCTCTTGGGATCTCTGGCGCTTCGGCGGAGCCTGACTTCGAGTAGATGTCTTGTAGGAGATACTCGAGCAATTCACCGTTACTTCTATCAAGTTCTAGGTCAACCACAAGTGCTCGGTTTCCTCTGATTCGACCTCCTCGAACCATGAAGATTGAAACAGCGGCCGTAAGTTCATCACGGGCAAGCCCGATCAGGTCGGCGTCTACCTGGTCGTCTAGCACGATGGTTGACTTTTCTAGCACCCGTTCAAGGGCGGTGATATCGTCTCGATACCTAGCGGCCAGCTCAAAGTTTTGCTCACTGCTTGCCACCACCATTTTCTGGCGAAGGTCTGCAACATGTGAGTCACTCCCTGAGCCAACGAAATCCCCCAGCGACTTGGCAATTGATTTGTGCTCGGCGTCAGTAACTCTTGAAACGCACGGGGCTGCACATTTTCCCAGATCGGCTAACAGGCAGGGCCTCCCAGTCCGCTTGGCGGTCTGAAATATACTGCTGGAGCAACTCCTCACCGGGAAGACTCTCAGCAGAGAATCAAGCGTGTCCCTGATAGCCCAAGACTGGGTGTAGGGGCCGAAGTACTTGACGCCTTTCAGGTCACGTTTTCGAGTGATAAAGGCTCTGGGAACTTTATCTCCCATTGAGATAGCGAGATAGGGGTAAGACTTGTCGTCCCTGAATCTAACGTTGAACGGCGGTTGAAACTCTTTGATCCAAGTGAATTCCAGTTGCAGGGCTTCGAACTCGGTTCCAACTATTGTCCACTTCACATCGCTCGCTGCCAGAACCATCCGCCTGGTGCGCTCGTGCAGAGAGTTCAGCGGTCCAAAGTAATTGGTCAGTCTCGCGCGCAAGTTTTTGGCTTTACCAACGTAAAGAACTCGGCCCTGATTATCCAAGAAGCGATACACCCCGGGTTCTTTGGGAATCTCCGAGGTCTTTGGCCTAAAGCTGAGCTCCTGAGCCATAGCTACAAGATTTCCGCCAAGAATCTACCGGTGTGACTCTGAGCTGACTTGGCAACTTTCTCTGGGGTGCCTTCCGCTATTACTAGACCTCCACCTGAACCGCCCTCGGGGCCCATGTCAATTACCCAGTCAGCACATCTAATTACATCAAGGTTGTGCTCAATCACAATCGCCGTATTGCCCTTTTCAACCAGGTTATTGAGCACCTTCAGCAGTTTGCTCACGTCTTCAAAGTGAAGCCCAGTCGTCGGTTCGTCGAGCACGTAAATGGTTTTGCCTGTTGAGCGACGCTGCAGCTCAGTGGCAAGCTTCACTCGCTGCGCTTCGCCACCGGAGAGTGTGGTGGCGCTCTGTCCCAGTCGAACATAGCCAAGACCAACTTCTACAAGCGTGTTTAGATACCGGGCAATTGAGTTGATTGGAGCAAAGAATTCTGCTGCGTCACTGATTGGCATGTTCAAGACATCGCCAATCGACTTGCCTTTGTATTGCACCTGCAGTGTCTCTCGGTTGTAGCGAGCACCCTTGCAGTCTTCACACATCACATAAACATCGGGTAGGAAGTTCATTTCAATCTTTATGGTGCCATCACCGGCACAGTTTTCACAGCGCCCACCCTTCACGTTGAAGGAGAACCTGCCCTGGAGATATCCACGGACTTTGGCCTCTGGGGTGTCTGCGAATAGCTTTCGGATGTTGTCGAAAACACCGGTGTAGGTGGCCGGATTTGACCTTGGGGTTCGCCCAATCGGGGCCTGATCTACGTGGACTACCTTGTCCAGCAATTCAATTCCCTCAATGCGAGTGTGCTTTCCTGCAACGGACTTTGCCCTATTGAGCTTTTGCGCAAGCACCTCATAGAGCACGTCGTTCACAAGAGATGACTTCCCAGAGCCACTGACTCCAGTTACTGCAGTCATGACTCCCAGTGGGAATGTCACATCTACGTTTTGAAGGTTGTTCTCTCTGGCACCCACAACGCGTAGGGAGCCTTCCTTCTTTGGCTTGCGTCGCAACTTGGGCGTTGGAATGTGGATTTTTCCTGAGAGATAATCGCCTGTGATCGACTTGGGGTTCTTGAGTAGGGTCTGATAGCTGCCAGAGTGAACTACTTCTCCACCGTTGACACCGGCACCTGGCCCGATGTCCACTAGCCAGTCAGCGGCCTTGATAGTGTCCTCGTCGTGTTCCACGACTATAAGAGTGTTTCCAAGGTCACGAAGTTTGATGAGAGTTTCAATCAGGCGAAGGTTGTCACGCTGGTGAAGACCGATTGAAGGCTCATCCAATACATAGAGCACACCAGTTAGGCCAGCGCCAATCTGAGTCGCCAGACGAATTCGTTGCGCTTCGCCACCGGACAACGAACCAGCAGCTCGCTCCAAAGAAAGGTAGTCGAGGCCAACAGCCAGCAAGAAATCCAGCCTTGCTCGAATTTCACGCAATACCTGCGCTGCGATCTTGGTTTCTCGGTCACTGAGGTCCAGCGAGTTGAAGAACTCGTGAGACTCCCCCAGGGAGATTGCAGCCACATCATGAATCGACTTGCCGTGAACCTTCACTGCGAGCACCTCAGGCCTAAGCCTCGCCCCATCGCACCCCGGGCAAGGTATTTCTCTTAGAAAATCAGCCCACTTACTTCTAGCCCAGTCGCTGTCGGATTCCAGGTAGCGGCGTTCGATGTATGGGAGGACACCCTCGAAGCCCGAGGTGTATCGCATTTCACGACCGTATTTTGAACGGTATTTAACCTCAACTTCGAAATCATTGCCGTTAAGAATTGCAGCTTGATGCTCCTGAGAAAGTTGTTCCCATGGGGTGTTTAGGTCAAAATCAAGATCATCCGCCAACCCCTGAAGAAGGCGAACAAAATAGGAGTAGAGGCCTTTACCTTGAGTAGACCAGGGCAGAATTACCCCGTCCTTTATGCTCGAAGCGACGTCTCCGATTACCAGCTCGGCATCCACGGCCATCTTGGTCCCAAGCCCCGTGCAAACTGGGCAAGCACCAAAGGGTGCGTTGAACGAAAAAGTGCGCGGCTCTATTTCAGTAAGCGCAAGATCGTGTTCATTGGGGCAGCTCAAGTTCTCAGAGAATACTCGCTGTGTCTTATCATCCACGAAGTCCACGACGATTCGTCCGCTGGAAAGCTTCAGTGCGGTCTCCACTGAATCGGTGATCCTAGACAGCGCTTCTGGCTTTACTACCAGGCGGTCAACTACGACCGAGATGTCATGCTTGAAGCTTTTCTTGAGTGGTTTCGCCTCACTGAGAACAACCTGTTCGCCGTCAACTACAGCACGGGCAAAACCCTGAGCCTGAAGTGAGCTAAAGAGGTCCTGAAATTCGCCCTTTTTCTGCACGACAACCGGGGAGAGAAGTTGAAAACGGGTTCCTTCCTTCAGTGCCAACAACTGGTCCACGATTGCCTGCGGGGTCTGTTTAGAAATCACTTCCCCGCAAGTTGCGCAATGGGGAATTCCAATTCTTGCCCAGAGCAGTCTGAGGTAATCATGGATTTCAGTAATAGTTCCAACGGTTGATCTCGGGTTCCGGTTTGTGGACTTTTGGTCTATAGATACTGCGGGGCTAAGGCCTTCAATAAAATCAACATCCGGTCTATCGACCTGCCCCAAAAATTGGCGGGCGTAGGCACTAAGTGACTCAACGTAGCGGCGTTGACCTTCAGCAAAAATCGTGTCGAACGCAAGGGAAGACTTTCCCGAACCGCTGAGTCCAGTAAAGACAATCATGGCGTCGCGCGGTAGTTCAAGGTCGAGATTCTTTAGGTTATGAACTCGGGCGCCTTTGATGGCGAGCTTTGCGCCCTTTGGCTGCTGGATTGTCATTGTTGAAGTTTAGGCGTGACCAGCTTGCTCAAAGGCACGCAGCTCCTTTTTTAGTTCGAATATTTCATCGCGTATTCTTCCGGCCAATTCAAACTTCAACTCACTGGCTGCCAACTTCATTTGAGCATCGAGATCAACAATGAGCGTCATAATTTCCTGCATGCCTTTTGCCCCGAAGGCTGGGCTGCTTCTCTTGGTCTTCGCACCTTGACCCGTGGTGATTTGCGCCAACAGCTGCTCGGTATCGATTTCCTCTCGCTGCAACGCATCGGTGATGTCGGCAATCTTTTTCCGAAGGGGCTGAGGGTCCACGCCCATTTCTTTGTTGTAGGCAATCTGCTTGTCACGGCGCCTGTTTGTTTCATCGATTGCCTTGGTCATCGACTTGGTCATGACATCCGCATACATGTGAACCTCACCGTTTACATTTCTGGCAGCACGGCCAATGGTCTGAATCAGTGAAGTCGCGGAGCGCAGGAAGCCTTCCTTGTCAGCATCAAGAATGGCCACCAGTGATACTTCAGGGAGGTCAAGTCCTTCTCGCAACAGGTTGATACCGACTAAGACATCGTAGGTGCCTTGCCTAAGCTCCCTCAGCAGCTCAACCCTTCGCAAAGTGTCAACATCGGAGTGTAGGTATCGGACCCTCAGGCCCATCTCAGTGAAGTAATCGGTCACCTCTTCGGCGAGGCGCTTGGTGAGGGTCGTGACTAGAACGCGTTCGTTCTTTTCAGTTCTGACCCTGATCTCCTCGAGAAGATCATCGATTTGGCCCTTGGCGGGCTTCACGACGATCTGTGGGTCAACAAGCCCAGTTGGTCGAATAATCTGCTCCACAACACCGTCTGCGAGGTCCAGTTCGTATTTGGCGGGTGTTGCCGAGAGATACACGGTCTGGCCGGTGCGTTGCAGAAACTCCTCGAACCTGAGAGGCCTATTATCCAGCGCCGAGGGCAACCTAAACCCATGCTCTACAAGGGTTCGCTTTCTTGACGAGTCACCCAGGTACATTGCTCCAATTTGAGAAACCGTGACATGCGACTCGTCGATTACGGTGAGGAAGTCCTCCGGAAAATAGTCAAGTAGACAAGAGGGAGGCTCGCCTGCCTCACGTTGGTCGATGTGCTTTGAATAGTTTTCGATACCGGAGCAAAAACCGAGTTCACGAATCATTTCTAAATCAAATGTGGTGCGCATCTTGATGCGCTGCGCCTCTAAAAGTTTGCCTTGAGAATCAAGCTCTCTGTAGCGCTGTTCTAGCTCGTTCTCAATGTCCTCAATGGCTTTACCCATGCGTTCGGCGGGAGCGACGTAATAGGAGGCCGGATAGATCGCAACGGTATCGCGCTCCATCAGCACCTCGCCAGTCAGCGGGTGAATGCGATAGATCTTCTCGATTTCATCCCCAAAAAACTCGATTCGGGTGGCTTCTTCGTCATAGACCGCAATAACCTCCACGGTGTCACCCTTCACCCGAAAGTTTCCTCTGGTGAACTCGATGTCGTTGCGGCTGTATTGAATACCAACCAGCGCACGAATAAGTTCGTCTCTATCAATTTTTTGACCCACTGACAGTGGCAACGACTGAGCCAGATATTCCTTTGGAGCCCCCAGTCCGTATATGCATGACACGGTTGCCACAACTATGACGTCTCTCCTGGAAAGCAACGACATCGTTGCGGAGTAACGAAGTCTTTCGACCTCTTCGTTGATAGAAGAGTCCTTCTCGATAAAAGTATCGGTTTGTGGCACATAAGCCTCAGGTTGGTAGTAGTCGTAATAGCTCACAAAGTATTCGACGGCGTTTTCTGGAAACATTTCCCGCAATTCGCTGGCTAATTGAGCGGCGAGCGTTTTGTTGTGAGCAATGACCAGGGTTGGCCGTTGCAATTTCTCTACAAGCCAAGCAGTGGTGGCTGATTTTCCAGTACCGGTGGCTCCAAGAAGAACGACGTCTCGCTCTCCTGCGCGGATGCGGCTTTCCAGTTCGGCAATTGCAGTTGGTTGGTCTCCCGCGGGAGAGTAGTCGCTGACGACCTTGAAGGGCCTAGATTCGTCGCTCAATCTGCCTGCCCATTCACTATCGCCTCAAAAACTGTTCTTGCTCTGTTCTCTAGTTCCTCAAGGGTGCAATCTGAATCAATAACCCGGTCTGCTGCCGCTTCCCGATCTTGGTCGCTTGCCTGAGATGCGATTCGAGCCTTAGCCTCTTCAGCTGTCATGCCTCGCTCTTTCACAAGCCTCTCGACTCGAACTTGCTCCGGAGCACTCACGGTCACCACGTGGTCAAATCTAAGTGGAGACGTCGTCTCAACAAATAGCGGAATCGTGTAGACCACGGGGCCCGTTACTTTAGCGATCAACGCCTGAGCTTCTCGTTGAATAAGAGGGTGCAGTATCGCCTCCAACTGGAGCCGCTTTTCGGGTGATTCAAAAATAAGCTCACCCAGTTTTTTGCGGTCGAGTGACCCTTCTGGAGAGATGACACTTTGACCAAAAGCTTCTATGACCTGGCTTAGACCTGCTGATCCCGGCTCGACTACTTGGCGAGCTAGGACATCGGCGTCCACTTCGGTGGCCCCGAGTGCCACCCAGTGCTTGGCAACGGTGGTTTTACCGGAGCCAATCCCACCTGTTAGCGCAATAAGCATGTTCCTAGGATAAAGCTAAAGCCGGGACACAAATCGTGTCCCGGCTTTTTCGAAGCTATTTAGTTACTTGTCTTCGGTTAGCTTGTCCCTCAGAGCGGCCAGCGACTCGTCGTCAGCAAGGGTTCCTTGGTCGTCTGCCTTACCGCTGGAAGCGCTAGCTTCCTTAGCTGGGGCGGCCTCTGGGATGGTTGCCAAGTGCTCGAAAGCGGCTTTGGCCTGAACCTTGTGCAGCTCCCAACGAGCGTGAGCCTCGGCGTATTCTGCCTCCCACTTGGTACGAGCTTCCTCGTATCCGTCTTTCCACTCGCTGGTGGCTGGGTCGAAGCCCTCTGGGTAACGGTACTGACCCTTTTCGTCGTAATCGGCGCTCATGCCGTATAGGACAGGGTTGAAGTCGGTGCCTGTGGCCTCAACTTCTTCCAGTGCCTGCTTCAGTGAAAGCGAGATTCTGCGACGCTCTAGGTCAATGTCGATTAGCTTGACGAACACTTCCTGGTTGACAGTTACAACCTGGTCAGCGTGCTCGACGTGCTTAGCGGATAGCTCTGAGATATGGACCAGACCCTCGATGCCGTCCGCAACGCGAACAAAGGCGCCAAATGGCACAATCTTGGTTACCTTGCCTGGGATGTACTGTCCGATTGCGTGAGTCCTAGCGAATAGCTGCCATGGGTCTTCCTGGGTTGCCTTCAAGGACAGCGAGACGCGCTCCCTATCAGAATCAACCTCAAGAACCTCAACGGTTACTTCCTGGCCAACCTCTACAACCTCGCTGGCGTGCTCAATGTGCTTCCAGCTCAGTTCGGAAACGTGAACTAGTCCGTCCACGCCACCAAGGTCGATGAACGCTCCGAAGTTAACGATCGAGGAAACAACTCCGGTCCGGACCTGACCCTTGACCAGGTCGTTCAAGAATGTCGAGCGGTTCTCGCTCTGGCTCTGCTCAAGCAGTGCACGGCGGGAAAGAACCACGTTGTTGCGGTTTTTGTCTAGCTCAAGAATCTTGGCCTCAACCTCGGTGCCAAGGTATGGTCCTAGGTCACGAACTCGACGCAACTCGATCAGTGAAGCAGGAAGGAAGCCACGAAGACCAATGTCAACAATGACACCACCCTTGACAACCTCGATAACGGTTCCTGTGACAATGCCATCAGCCTCTTTGATTCGCTCGACATCGCCCCAAGCACGCTCGTACTGAGCACGCTTCTTGGAAAGAATAAGGCGACCCTCTTTGTCTTCTTTCTGAAGGACCAATGCCTCGATTGCATCGCCGACCTTGACTACGTCGTTTGGATCTGCATCCTGGCGGATTGAGAGTTCACGAGATGGGATAACGCCCTCGGTCTTGTATCCGACATCGAGGAGAACTTCATCGCGGTCAATTTTGACCACTGTTCCGGAGATGAGGTCTCCGTCGTTGAAAAATTTGAGTGTTGCTTCGACTGCTGCTAGAAAATCTGCTTCTGAGCCAATGTCGTTTACTGCTACCTGCTTTGGTTTTGCGGTCGCTTTAGATGCCATATTGTTTCGTACTTCACTTTTTTATACTCGGGTCACGCCAAAATCTGATTAAAACCAGTGTTGTTTTTGGCCCGACAAACGGACGGTTTAGAGTGCCCTAGGGCACCGAGCAAAGCTTAGCGGCTTTTCTAGTGACCCGCTAGCTCCCAGTTCGCTCCCATGCCGATCTGAACCTCAAGTGGGACACTCAAGGTCGCTACATTCTCCATAGCCGAGACAACGAGTTCCTGAAGTTTTTCAAGCTCTCCTGGGGCCACTGCAAAAACCAATTCGTCGTGGACCTGCAACAGCATCTTTGAGGAAAGCCCATTCGACGTCATTGCTTTGTCTACTGCAATCATTGCCAATTTCATGACATCAGCGGCAGTTCCTTGAATCGGGGCGTTTAGGGCCGCACGCCGTGCATTTTCTCGCACTTGGAATATCTTCGAATTCAGATCTGGAAATGGCCGCCTCCGACCATAAACAGTGGTTGTGTAACCGAGGGCTTTCGCCCGCTGCACGACCGTGTCCAGGTACTGCTTGACTCCCCCGAATCTCTCGAAATAGTCCTTCATCAGCTGTTTGGCCTCTGAACCGGGGATCCGAAGCTGCCTTGCGAGCCCGAACTCGCTCAGTCCATACACGAGTCCATAGCTCATTGCCTTCACGCGCGAGCGCATTGTTGAATCAACCGCTGTGGGCTCCACAGAGTAAATTCGAGCGCCCACGTAGTTATGCAGATCCTCTCCGCGGTTGAACGCTTCAATCAAGCCCTGGTCTTCCGATAGATGGGCCATGATCCGCATTTCGATTTGAGAGTAGTCAGCGGTGAGCAGTGTTTCGAATCCAGCCCCGGCAACGAATGCACTTCTTAGTCTTTGACCCCGAGCTGTTTTGATTGGGATGTTTTGCAGGTTGGGGTTCTCGCTGCTTAGCCGGCCTGTTGAAGTGCCAACCTGCGAATAGGTCGTGTGTATTCGTCCATCTTCTTGAACTGCCTTGAGCAAGGTTTCGGTCATTTGCCGCAACTTCGTGGTGTCCCTGTGTGCCAAGAGCCGTTCAAGGAAAGGGTGTTGGTTTTGTTCGAACAGGGTTGTCAGGGCCTCAGCATTGGTTGAGTAGCCGGTCTTTAGTGACTTGGTCCCTTGCATTCCAAGTTCCTCAAACAAGACAACCTGCAGCTGCTTTGGGCTGGCCAAGTTCACTTCGTGCCCGATTATTTCGAACGCTTGCTTCGCGATTTCCTCGACCTCTAGGGTGAGCTCATCAAACTGCGCGGACAGCGTTTCGTTGTCAATCGCAATACCTTCAATTTCCATACGACTGAGAGCTTCGCTTGCAGGTAGTTCAATGTCTCGGTAAACACCAAGTTGGCCGTTGTCCTCAAGGTTTGGCAGCAGGACCGCAGACACCACTGCGTAAACCCAGGCATCGAGGCTCGGGTCAGATTCGCTCAACAGTTCATTCGGGTCCTGTCTTGTGATGTCAATTCCGGCGTGCTGCCTAATGACTGAATCAGGTGACAGATCCTTCGAGAGCGGATCGACTAGGTAGCTGGCCAGCAGAGAGTCTTCGGTTATCGTCTTGGGAGAAATACCGGCTGCGTGGAGGCGTTTGCGTTGGTCCTTTGTGTCCCAACCACCGAAGCCGCCCTCGGTCAGTAGTTTCTCAAGAGCTGGCAAGTCTTGGCCGTCCCAATTCGAGCGCTGACTTAGATTTGCTGCACCCAGCCCAATCAGCTTCCCATCTGCCATTTCGAAGTGGATGAAGCAATCTCCGGTAGATATCATTTTTTCAATATCAGCCACCGAAGCGACCGATCCTGCGATGGGGCTGGATGGCAAGCCAGCCACAACGGCTGCGGAAGCAGATGAAGCAGGTTCCGGAGACAATCTCGGTTCAGCAGTTTGCTCGGGCACCGTGGTAGCGGTTGAAATGGCGTGTTGCGTGCCGTTCGTTCCTCTAAGCTTCAGGACTCTTGTTAGCAGGGTTCTGAAAGAAAGCAAGGCAAATATCTCTGCCAAGGCTTCTTCATTCACTGGCATCATCTCGAGGTCAGTTACTTCAAAGTCAAAGGTCAGATCTGTCAGCAGGTGGTTTAGCCTTCGGTTCCTGACCGCCAAGTGGGCATTCTCTCGCAGACTCTCGCCTACTTTGCCGGGTATTTCATCGGCGCGCTTCAGAATTTCGTCCAGTGAACCAAACTGCTGAATCCACTTAGCGGCTGTTTTGGGGCCGACTCCCGGTACACCTATGAGGTTGTCTGAGGTTTCGCCCACCAGGGCTGCTAGCTCTGGGTACTGAATGGCATGGATTCCGTATTTCTCTAGAACTGCCGCATCGTCCATTCGGGCGAGGTTCATGACTCCTTTTACCGGATACAGCACGGTTGTGTCAGGCCTGATCAGCTGGAAAGTGTCCCTGTCGCCTGAAACCACTAGAACTTTCATGCCGGCTTGCTCACCAAGATGTGCGAGTGACGCGATCAGGTCGTCGGCCTCAAAGTTTTCTCGTGAAACACTCGTAATGTTCATCGCGCTGAGGGCCTGAACCAAGAGCTCAGTTTGACCGATGAACTCCTCTGGCGTTTCGCCGCGCGTGCCCTTGTATTCGGGAAGCTCCTCGGTTCTAAAGCTGTGCCTGGACACATCGAAAGCGACGCACATGTGCGTCGGGCGTTCTTTCTCCAAGATGTTCAGCATCATCGAGATAAAGCCGTGCACGGCGTTAGTGTGCTGCCCCTGGGCATTCTTGAAGTTCTCTGCATTGAGAGCGTAGAAAGCCCGAAAGGCTAACGAGTGGCCGTCTATCAACAGCAGAGTAGGCTTTTCTTTGGCGCTCATGCGCTTAGCCTACTTTGAACAGGACGGTAGCCCGTGACCAATGAGAATGTTGCAAAATCAGAGCACGCTTTGGAGATTATGCAGAGCAGAGGGCTTGGCGACCTAGCCACGAAAATGGGCATCGAATTGATCGAACTCAGTGCAGAAAGCGCTGTTGCGACTATGCCGGTCTCTGGTAATACCCAACCGCTTGGAGTGGTGCACGGCGGCGCCTATGTTGTCCTTGGCGAGTCACTCGGCAGCTTTGCTGCGAATGTGCACGCTCACCCTTGGGGGTACGCGGTCGGAATCGAAATAAATGCGACCCACCACAAGTCGGCTACAGAAGGCGTCGTTACCGCCACCTGCAAGGCGATCAAACTTGGTAGGTCTCTGACGAGCCATGAGATCAAGGTTCACGATGAAGCTGGTTCTTTGCTCTCCACAGTTCGCATCACTAATTTTCTGAGGCCTAAGCAGTAGCTACGTGCTCGCTAAGCAGATGGCGGCTTCTTGTCCTCCAGCTGCTCTAAAACAGTCTTTGCAACCTGCGCCATGGTTAGCCTGCGGTCCATTGAGGCTTTTTGAATCCACCTAAACGCTTCTGGTTCCGTTAGTTTCATGCGACTTTGAAGAAGGCCTTTGGCTCGATCCATGAGTTTTCTGGTTTCTAACCGTTCATTGATGTCGGCAATTTCAGCCTCGAGGGAAGCAATCTCCTCGTGCCTGGAAAGTGCGATCTGAATCGCCGGTAACAAATCAGTGGGCTTGAATGGCTTAGTTACATATGCCATAGCTCCCGCGTCCGCTGCCCGCTTAACAAGGTCGGCCTGCGAAAAAGCGGTTAGGAGGACAACAGGAATCTTCAGCTCGGCAATCTTCTCTGCTGCTGAAATACCATCAAGCTTGGGCATCTTGATGTCCATCACCATAAAGTCGGGAGTAAGTTCTTGCGCAAGGCGCACAGCCTCTTCGCCATCGGCTGCTTCGCCAACTACTTCGTAGCCCGCTTCTTGAAGCGTGGCAACAACATCCATCCGAATCAGACCTTCGTCCTCGGCGACAACTACTGTCAGTGCTTCTTCCATGATTAATACCTTAGTGCGAACCTGACGGGCCTAATCCGATAGAGTTGGAGCGCTTGCCGGAATGGCGGAACGGTAGACGCGAAGCACTCAAAATGCTTTGTCCTTTGGGCGTGTGGGTTCGAATCCCACTTCCGGCACAAAAAGGAAAAAGAGCGGTGATGTTCACCGCTCTTTTTCTACTTAAGTTGTCTCGATTAGCTGGCGTAACCGGGGACGGTTTCGTTGACAGCGTCTCCGACCCTGTGAACACGCAGCGAATTTGTTGAGCCAGGGATTCCCGGGGGGGACCCTGCTACTACGACTACTTCATCCCCCACGCGACATTTGCCGCTTTCTAAAACGATTTCATCGACCTGTTTGATCATCTGATCGGTGTGGGTGGCCTCTGCCGCTAAGAAGGTGGTTGCCCCCCAGATTAACGAGAGTCTTCTGCGAATCTCATCATTGGGAGTGAATGCGAGAACCGGCACTCGTGAGCGCAAGCGTGATACCCGCAGCAATGTGTCACCAGACTCGGTGAAGACGCAAACGTATTTTGAACCAAGCAGCTCTGCAATTTGGAGCGCGGACTTTACGACTGCTCCGGAGTGCGTGTGCGGCTGTGTTCCCAGATCAGGAATGCGCTCTAATCCATTTTCCTCTGTGGACTCAATGATTTTCGCCATGGTTTCGATTGTCTCGATAGGAAACTCTCCAACCGAGGTCTCACCAGAAAGCATCAGAGCATCGGCGCCATCCAGTACAGCGTTGGCCACGTCAGAGGTTTCGGCTCTGGTTGGCCTGGATGCTGAAATCATGCTCTCCAGCATCTGAGTGGCGACAATGACAGGCTTTGCCCAGCGGCGTGCAAGCTCAACGGCACGCTTTTGGACGATTGGAACCTGCTCAAGCGGAAGCTCTACTCCGAGGTCTCCCCTGGCCACCATTACACCGTCAAAGGCGTCAATAATTTCTTCCAGTGCCGCTACAGCCTGGGGTTTTTCAATCTTGGCAATGACCGGTACGAATCGGCTTTCCTCCCGCATAATTTCGTGAACCCTGATGATGTCCTTGGCGTTTCTAACGAAACTGAGTGCAATCATGTCCGCACCTAGTTTTAGGGCCCACCTGAGGTCGTCCTCGTCTTTTTCGCTAAGCGCCGGCACGTCCACCGCAACGCCTGGCAGATTGATGCCCTTGTTGTTTGAAACTGGACCACCAATTACAACCTCTGTAGTGACTGTCTTTGCATCCACGGCTGTCGCGCGAAGTGACAGGCGTCCATCGTCAATCAGTAGCGTGTCGCCAACGGAGACGTCGTTCGGCAGACCCTTGTGGGTTGTGCTGCACATCGTTGCATCACCCGGGACGTCATCAATGGTGATTTTGAACGTCGCTCCTTCAACTAGCTCAACACTCTTCTCTGCAAAAGTTCCAAGTCGAATCTTCGGACCCTGTAGGTCGACGAGAATCCCGACCGCCTTCTCCGCCTCTTCGCTTGCCTGCCTGATGTTGGCATAAACCTTCTCGTGCACGTCATATGAGCCGTGACTCAAGTTCATCCTTGCGACATTCACTCCAGCCGCTATGGCCTTACGTGTCATCTCGAGGTCCCCTAGTGCTGGACCGAACGTAGCGACTATTTTTGCGCGTCTCATTTGAAGTAGATACCTAGTTTCTGTTGTTAGCTATAAACCGAAATTGGCTTATCAGTTGGTTTGACTGGAAAAGGAAGCAGTGTCTCGCCTTCGAGATGCTTATCTATCGCAGCGGCAGCTGCCCGACCTTCAGCAATAGCCCAAACTATCAGGCTTTGACCTCTGCCAGCGTCGCCTGCGACAAAAATCGAGTCTTTTACTCGATAGTCGTTGTCTCTGGATATGTTGGTTGCCTTATCCAGCTCGGCACCAAGCTGCGAACTGATTTCATCCGACTCGTTGCCCGTGAAGCCAAGCGCCAACAGCACAAGATCAGCCTTCATGATTCGCTCGGTGCCAGCCTTTGGGAGACGCTTGCCGTCGACAAACTCCGTGTCTGCAACCTTGATTCCAGTTAGTGCCCCGTTCTCGCCCACAAACTCAACCGTTGAATGCAGATACTCTCTGTTTCCAAACTCCTCGTGAGCGCTTGCAATCTCGAACAGGTTTGGCGTGGTGGGCCACGGGTGCTTTTCATCGCGCTGCTCAGGCGGCTTTATCCCGATAGCTATTGTCGTAACCGAGGCGGCTCCCTGCCTCGTGGCGGTTCCTAGGCAGTCCGCACCGGTGTCCCCGCCACCGAGAATCACAACGTGCTTATCCTTGGCTGTAATTTGGTCGTCCACAAGGTCTCCGGCTACTACCTTGTTTGCTTGGGTTAGCAAGTCCATTGCAAAGTGCACGCCGGCAAGGTCAGCCCCTGGAACATCAAGACCACGGGGCTTGAGTGCTCCGGTTGCAACTAGCACCGCGTCGTACCGAGTTTGAAGTTCTTTCCATGAAATATCGACACCTATGTTGACACCGGTCCTGAAGCGTGTTCCCTCTGCAACCATCTGCTCCAGGCGCTTGTCTATGTGCCGCTTTTCCATTTTGAAATCCGGAATGCCGTATCTCAGTAGGCCCCCGATTCGATCATCTCTTTCAAATACGGCGACAGTGTGGCCAACTCGCGTGAGTTGCTGGGCGGCAGCCAAACCTGCTGGTCCAGAGCCGACAACTGCAACAGTCTTGCCCGTGAGGCGGTCAGGAACGATTGGTGCAACGAATCCTGAATCGAATGCATCGTCGATGATCGAAACTTCAATTTCCTTGATCGTCACAGCGGGTTGATTGATGCCAAGTACACAGGCGCTCTCGCATGGAGCTGGGCAGAGGCGGCCGGTGAATTCAGGAAAGTTATTGGTGCTGTGAAGCCGGTCGATGGCTTCCCGGTTTCTACCGCGGTGCGTGAGATCATTCCATTCTGGAATTAGGTTTCCCAAGGGGCAGCCCGCGTGACAAAACGGAATACCACAGTCCATGCAGCGACTAGCTTGCTCCTTGACCACCTCCGAGTTACGTTCCTCGTAAACCTCTTTCCAGTCCTTGATCCTCACTGGAACGGGTCGGCGCTTGGCTGTTTCGCGTTCGGTAACCTTGATAAATCCTCTAGCGTCAGCCATTTGTAACCTCCAGAATTTTGGTCCAGACTTCGTCGCCGTCAATGTCAATACCGGAAGCAGACGCATCGTTCTGAATCTCAACGATTCGCGCATAATCTCGTGGCATTACTCTCACGAAGTCGTTTACCGCAGCCTCAAAGTCCTGCAAAATTTCTGCTGCGAGGAGAGAGTCTGTGAGCGAAACGTGTTTTTCCAGTATCGTTCGAAGCTCTAGCTTCTCGGCGCCATCGAGCTTTCCGAGGGTAATCTCACCCAACTGAAGAGCCTCACGGTTCACTCTGGCTTCCGACAAGTTATAAACGTAGGCAATTCCACCGGACATTCCGGCCGCCAGGTTAATGCCGGTTTTTCCTAAGATCACAGCTCGTCCACCGGTCATGTATTCAAGCGCGTGATCACCCGCTCCTTCGCACACTGCAACTGCTCCGGAGTTACGAACCATAAAGCGTTCACCCACGACACCGCTTAGATAGATTTCGCCAGATGTTGCCCCATACCCGATGACGTTTCCAGCAATCACATTGGTTGATGCTTGGAAGCCTGCCGTTGCCGGCGGCCTCACTGCAATTATTCCTCCGGAAAGGCCTTTGCCGACATAGTCATTGCAGTCACCCGACACATTGAGTTGCATACCTCTCGGCACAAACGCCCCGAGTGATTGTCCGGCACTTCCAACAAGGTTCAGTTCGAGCGATCCTGGTTCTAGGCCCTGCTCGCCCCAGCGTTTTGTGAGCTCGTTACCGAGCATCGTGCCAATGGCTTGCATCGTGTTATTTATATCTGCGTCGATGGTGAAGGTGCCCCCATCTCGAAGTGCAGGTGCGGCCTTCTCTATCCACGGGTGGTCAAAATGGCTTTCTAGTTCGTGGTCCTGCTCCTTGGAGGCGTACTGAGTGCTGGATGTATCGATTCCCTTTGCCGCAAAGATTGGTGTGAGATCGAGGCCATCTGCTTTCCAATGGTGGATGGCGTCATTGACATCGAGCACTGAAACCTGACCGATGGCCTCTTGCAGTGTTCTGAAGCCGAGTTCAGCCAAGTACTCCCGGACCTCTTCAGCTAGAAACTCAAAGAAGTTCACAACGTGATCGGCTTGGCCATGGAAGCGGCTTCTAAGATCAGGATTCTGGGTCGCAACACCAACCGGGCAGGTGTCCAGGTGACACACTCGCATCAGAATGCAACCTTCAACAACCAAGGGTGCTGTTGCGAACCCGTATTCCTCTGCACCAAGCAGGGCTGCAATCACAACGTCGCGGCCTGTTTTCATTGAGCCGTCAACCTGCACGACAATGCGGTCTCTTAGGCCATTTAGGAGCAGGGTCTGCTGGGTTTCTGCTAGTCCAAGCTCCCAGGGGGTGCCGGCGTGTTTTAGTGAGTTCAGCGGGCTCGCACCAGTTCCGCCATCGTGGCCGGAGACAAGTACAACGTCGGCTTTCGCTTTAGCAACGCCTGCCGCCACGGTACCGACTCCAAATTGGCTAACCAGCTTGACGTGAACTCTTGCTGCTCGATTTGCTCTCTTCAGGTCGAAAATGAGTTGCTTTAGGTCTTCGATTGAGTAGATGTCGTGATGGGGCGGTGGTGAAATAAGTCCAACCCCTGGGGTTGAATGGCGAAGCTCTGCAATCCACGGGTAGACCTTGTTG
>Ga0209138_1000632_pt1 | contig 33548 bp, 30 predicted proteins | sample SaaInl3SG_22_DNA_FD_184645 | JGI IMG/M metagenome (GOLD analysis project Ga0209138, IMG submission 184645) | Marine microbial communities from expanding oxygen minimum zones in the Saanich Inlet - ESP_153SG_22_DNA (SPAdes) (version 2) | ecosystem: Environmental > Aquatic > Marine > Intertidal...
ACCGTTTGGTGGGGTTAAGGAATCTGGCATTGGCCGCGATGGCGGCGATTGGTCATTTGATTTCTATATGGAAACAAAGAATGTTGCCTTTGCTACCGCCCCGCGTAACGTACCGAAACTAGGCCTGTAGGAGCTTTATATGCCTGTTCCAGCTTTTAATCTTTATCCCGATTTTCACATTGTGCGCCTGTCGCATGCGGAATTTATTGTCACTGATCTTGCGGCTAGCCGTGCGTTCTATTGTGATATTCTAGGGCTGCAAGTCTCGCATGAGGATAACCAACAGATATTCCTGCGGGCAATGGAAGAGCGCGGGCATCATTGCCTTGTTTTGACCAAGGGTGATACCCCGTCCTGCACCTATCTGGCGTTTCGGGTTTATTCTGAAGGTGATGTTGATAAGGCGGCGGCCTATTTTGCCGCAAAGGGCCATGACACAACATGGGTGGAACGCCCATTCCAGGGCCGCACATTGCGCGTTGTGGATCCACATGGCATCCCGCTTGAATTCTATTTCGAGATGAAGCGGCTACCGTCACTACATCAAAAATACGAATTATATAAAGGCGTAAAACCTCTGCGCATTGATCACTTCAACTGCTTCTCGCCAAATGTCGATGAGAGCGTCGCCTTCTACAATGATATGGGCTTCCGCACGACTGAATATACCGAGGATAAAGAGACCGGTCATCTATGGGCGGCATGGATGCACCGCAAGGGCGGTGTGCATGATATCGCCTTTACCAACGGCCATGGTCCGCGCTTGCATCACATTGCTTTCTGGGTGCCGACGCCGCTCAATATCATTGATTTGCTCGATTTGATGTCGACCACTGGCTATGTCACAAATATCGAACGTGGTCCGGGGCGTCACGGCATTGCCAACGCGTTTTTCCTTTATATTCTGGATCCAGATGGCCATCGCACGGAAATTTACTGCTCTGACTACCAGACGATCGACCCTGATCATGAACCCCTGCATTGGGATCTAACCGATCCCCAGCGGCAAACCTTGTGGGGGGCGGCGGCGCCGCGCTCTTGGTTTGAACATGGATCTGTCTTTGCTGGTTCACCAACCCGCGATGCCGATTTAACCGCCCAGCCAATTGTCGCGCCGTAAGGTGTCTTTGAACGAAATAAAGGAATAATCATGTCCGGTTTGATCAGTTTTTTACATAAGAACAATGCGCGATTTGGAAAATTGGATGGCGATAATATCATCGACCTTACCGACAAGTTCGCTGGAAAATATGCAAGCCTGAGCGATGCCGCTAATAAAGGCGCGCTGGGTGAGGTTTTTGCCGCTGATGCTGGCTTTGACGCTAGCCTCACGACAAATGAGGTTACGTTGCAACCGCCATTGCTGTCCCCCGGCAAGATCATTTGTGTTGGGGTGAATTTCCCCGATAGAAATGCCGAATATAAGGACGGACAAGGGGCCCCGGCGAACATGTCTTTATTCATCCGCTTTGCCTCTAGCTTTGTTGGCCATGAGGATGCGTTGATCCGGCCACCTGAATCCGAGCAGCTGGATTATGAAGGCGAGATCGCCATTGTCATTGGCAAGGGTGGACGCCGTATCCCAGAGACAGACGCATATGATCATATTGCCGCGGTCACCTTGTGCAATGAGGGCACTATTCGTGATTGGGTCCGGCACGCAAAATTCAATGTGACACAGGGTAAAAACTGGGACAAATCAGGTGCAATGGGCCCGTCTTTGCTGGCCTTTACCGGGGCTGATATGCTCGATGATATCGCTTTGACGACAACGGTAAATGGCGAGATCCGGCAACAGGATCGCACCAGCCGGATGATGTTTAGCTTTACCAAGATCATCAATTATATCTCGACCTTCACGACGCTGTGTGAGGGTGATGTTATTGTCTGCGGAACGCCAACTGGCGCCGGTGCGCGGTTTGACCCGCCAAAATGGCTCAAGCCGGGCGATGTGGTTGAGGTTAGCGCCGAGGGGCTTGGCACCTTGCGCAGTCATATTGCAGATGAAGGGTAATTAAGCCATGCCGGTGATGAATGCAGAACAGGTAGCAGCAGCGGGAGACGCGCTCTATCAAGCAGAGCAAGAGCGCAAGCAAATACGCCTGATTAGCGCGGCTCATGATGGTATGGATATGGATGATGCCTATGCCGTGCAAGACGCCTTTGTGGCGCGCAAACAGCGTGAAGGCGCGGTCATTAAGGGCTGGAAAATCGGTCTCACCTCAAAGGCCATGCAATATGCGCTCAACATCGATATCCCCGATAGTGGCATCTTGTTTGACGATATGTTTTTCGATCACGGTGGGGTGGTGCCAAAGGGGCGCTTTATCCAGCCGCGTATCGAGGCGGAGATCGCCTTTATCATGGCAAGTGATCTGTCTGGCGATAAGGTGACTGGGGCGGACGTCATTGCCGCGACCGAGTCCGTTGCACCGGCATTGGAAATTCTGGATACGCGAATTTTTCGGGCGGACCCGCAAACGGGCGCCCAACGCAGTGTGCTTGATACGATTTCGGACAATGCGGCCAATGCTGGTATTGTCTTGGGGCCAGAGCGTCATAGCTTTGATGCGTTTGATCTACGCTGGGCGGGGTGTATTTGTTTCCGCAATGACGAGGTTGAGGAAACCGGTCTTGGCGCTGGGGTTCTAAATGATCCGGTCGAGAGCATGGTCTGGCTGGTGCACCGTTTGGCGAGCTATGGTAGCGGTCTTCGCGCTGGTGATGTGGTGTTGTCGGGCAGCTTTATCCGCCCAGTTGAGGCCCGCAATGGCGATAGCTTTTTTGCTGATTACGGTGCCTTTGGTAGCGTGAAAATTGATTTTGAATAGGGAGAGATAGATGCCTGCACCACATAATGCCTTTAAGGCGATGTTGAAATCGGGACAGCAATCTATTGGATGCTGGCTTGGTATGGCTGATCCCTATGCGGCTGAAATGGCGGCGTCTGCTGATTTTGATTGGTTTCTGATCGATGGTGAGCATGCCCCTAACGACATCCGCTCTATGCTGGCCCAGCTTCAAGTTCTGGCCGCGGCGGATGCACCGTCGATGATTCGCCCCCCTATCGGGCAAACACATCTGCTGAAGCAAGTTTTGGATATTGGCTGTCAGACGATAATCGTGCCCATGGTTGAGAGCGGCGAGCAGGCGGCCGAGTTGGTGCAAGCGGTGCGCTATCCCCCGCACGGTATTCGCGGCGTTGGTTCGGCGCTGGCACGGGCCTCTGATTTTAATAATATTCCCGATTACCTAACCACGGCGAATGACGAGATTTGTCTGGTGGCACAGGTTGAAAATCAAGCCGGTCTCGATGCGCTGGATGATATTCTGGCGGTTGAGGGGATTGATGCGGTGTTTATCGGGCCGTCTGATCTGTCCGCTGATTTAGGGTATATCGGGCAACCATCAACACCAAAGGTGGTTGATGCCATCGATCAGGCGCTTGCCAAAATTGCCGCGTCGGACAAGGCGTCTGGCATTATGTCGCTGGATCCAAATGCGGCCAAGGCCTACCTTGATCGCGGTGTTGATTTTGTCGCTGTTGGCATTGATGTGGTGCTGTTCGCCAAGGCATTGCGCGGGCTGGCCGCACAATTCAAAAAATAACCACGACATGCATGATTATAATCACTTAATCGGATCTTTAATCCCGGCGGTTCGGGCCGCTGGGGCCGCTATTATGGATATCCACCGCGGCGGGGTGTCGGCTGTATCGGCCTCGATAAAATCCGATGGATCGCCGGTGACCGCGGCCGATGAGGCGGCGGAGAAAATTTTGGTGCACGCGCTCGGCGAAGTTGCGCCCGATATTCCTGTCATTTCAGAAGAAAACCCCGATAGTCATAAACTAAACGCGCCGCCTTTGTTCTTTCTGGTGGATCCGCTGGATGGCACGAAAGAGTTTCTGCGGGCCGATGGTGAGGGGGCGTTTACCGTCAATATCGGTTTGATTGATGCCGGCGTTCCGGTGATGGGCATCGTCTATGCGCCGGCGTTGGATCGGTTATTTGTTGGGGCCAAGGGTGTCGGTGCGCGTGAATTGAACACAGGCGGCGATAAAGCCATTACCATAGCCCCGGTGCCGAGCGATGGCGCAAGGGCAGTGGCAAGCCGGTCTCACATTGATGATGTGACCAAAGACTGGCTAGCAAGTCATGGCATTGAACAAGTCGTTCGTTCTGGCTCTAGCCTGAAATTCTGTCTAGTGGCTGCTGGTGAGGCGGATGTTTACCCGCGATTTGGCCCGACTATGGAATGGGACACAGCCGCCGGTGACGCCGTTTTAAGGGCGGCGGGCGGTGCCGTTTACCAGCCCGATGGCGCATTATATGTCTATGGCAAGCCGGATTACAAAAGCGGCCACTTTATCGCATGCGGTGGTTTTTCTTTCTAGCCACGACCGATGAACGGCATCTTTGGTGCCATGATCGTCATGAACTGGACATTGGCATCCAGCGGTAGCTCGGCCATTTGTAATACTGCGCGGCCAACATGGGACACATCCATTGTTGCCTCAGCTTTAATTGATCCATCGGCCTGAGGCACGCCTTTGGTCATCGGCATCGCCATTTCGGTCAGGGCATTACCAACATCAATCTGGCCAGACACAATATCAAACGCACGTCCATCGAGTGACAAGGTTTTGGTGAGGCCGGTAATGGCATGTTTGGTCGTGGTGTAACAGGTCGAGCCCGGACGCGGTGCATGCGCCGAAACCGAGCCATTATTGATAATCCGTCCACCTTGTGGTGATTGCGCGCGCATCATGCCAAAGGCTGCGCGGGCACATAAAAACGATCCGGTCAGATTGACCTGCAAAGCGCTTGTCCATTCCTCGACACTAATTTCATCGATCGGTTTGGAGGCATTAAAGATACCGGCATTGTTAAACAGCGTATCAAGCCGTCCCCATGCCGCCTTGGCAGTTTGAAAGGCCTTATCAACATCATCGGGTTCACCAACATCACAGGCGAGGATCAGGGCGTTTTCATGGCCCGCAGCGGTTTCTTCTAGCGTCTCGCTACGGCGACCAATCAATCCAACCTGCCACCCAGCGTTGAGGAAGGCATGCGCGGCGTCACGGCCAATTCCAGAGCCCGCGCCGGTGATGATAATGCTTTTCGTCATGCTAAATATATCCTATTGATGTGGAGTGATGAGCATAGGCACATAGAAACGCCGCGTCCATTGCGAGCTGTTCACTCACGCCATTTAAAGCAACCTTGCGAGATAATTTTGGGTACAAGTACCGCCTTCGTCATTCATCCAGAAATAAAAGGCGCCCCGTCTTTGCGTCCAGCAGATAAAATGCTGGAGGAAGCGGCGATGCTCGTAGAGGCTATTGGCCTAGAGGTTGAGCTTGCCGAGAGTGTGACCATTGCCAAACCCCGGGCGAGTTCGTTTCTGGGCAAAGGCTATGCCGAGCGTCTGGCCGAGATGGGCGAATTGCACGACCATCCACTCATCGTCATAAACACCACGCTAACGCCGGTGCAACAGCGTAATCTGGAAACTCTTACCGATTGCAAAGTGATTGATAGAACCGCGCTCATTCTGGAGATTTTTGGCGCCCGTGCCCAGACCCATGCTGGTCGGTTGCAGGTGGAATTGGCGGCGCTCAGCTTCCAGCGCAGCCGGTTGGTTAGAAGCTGGACGCATTTGGAGCGCCAGCGCGGTGGTGGCGGGTTTCTTGGTGGTCCCGGCGAGCGACAGATCGAGTTGGACCGGCGCATGTTGATGGACCGTGTCGTGCGGATTAAACGCGAATTGGTCGAGGTCCAGCGCACACGCCATCTTCAGCGCAGTAACCGCGTGCGCGGTGAAACCCCGACTTTGGCCTTAATCGGCTATACGAACGCCGGTAAATCGACGCTGTTCAACAAGCTGACCGGCGCTGGGGTTCTGTCCAAAGATATGTTGTTCGCCACACTAGACCCGACTATGCGGGGGCTTGAATTTGCCTCTGGGCGAAAGGCGGTAATCGCCGATACGGTTGGTTTTATCAGCCAGCTACCCACAGAACTAATTGAAGCCTTTAAAAGCACGTTGGAAGAAGTGGTCGAGGCTGATTTCCTGTTGCATGTGCATGATGCATCATCGCCGATGGTTGCCGAGGAAGCGGCAGATGTGCGCGATGTTCTTAGCGATCTGGGGCTGGATGAAGAGGCGCAGGCAACGCGGGTGATCCATATTCTGAATAAAGGCGATCAGCTGGATATGATACCGGGCCAACGGGAAATGCTGGCCAATTTATATCCGGGCGGCGTTGTTGTGTCGGCTTTGACTGGTGACGGCGTCACCGCGGCGCTGGATTTGATTGACACGTATTTGGCCCAAGGTGATCTGCGTCTTGATTTAACCCTATCTCCGGCGGATGGGGCGGCGCGTGCATGGTTGTTTGATAATGGTGTGGTTGCCCATTCCCATTATGGCGAGAACGGTAATGAGGATTTGTCGGTGATCCTTGCCACCGCCAATCACCAGCGGTTTATCGCGCGCTGGCCGGACATCGCCGGCAAAGATCACAACGGCGCTAGCGATAAGGCCAAAGCCTAGTTTTCAATTTTGAATAGCGTATCGAATTTCAAAATTTTCAGAACTGACGTCAGCGCATCGCTCGGATTCTGGAGGATAACCTCTGTCGGGGCGGCGGCGAATTTCTTATAAGCCATCAGCAAACAGGCAACGCCGCTTGAATCGATATAGGTCAAATCGGATCCCACAACCACAAGGTTGCGCGTGGTATCAACCTCATTGAGTATCTTTTTCAGATCAGGTGTTGATTTCACATCAATTTCGCCGCTCAAAACCAGCACAGTGTTGTCGCCGTCAATCGTAATTTCCATAGCCATATTACTCTCCCCGGCCTAATGGCCAATGCGCGCGATGGTCACGTCATCGCCCTGTTTATGGGCCGTTACGCCTGTCATTAATTGATCAATGCCAGCTTTGCCACTGGTTTGTTCCAATTGCTTTAGATAGGCAATCATGCGCTCACCGTCATCTGCTATATTAGCAATGGCACTATCAACCGATAGAGATTTGAGGTCAATCTCGGAAACGCCGTCGGTGAAGACATAGACTGTCTTGGTGCTGATATCGATATGTTCGACTGGCATCATCGCGTAAATATCGGCTGGTAGAATGCCAATCGCGGGACCGGCAGAGGGAATTGTCTCAACACTGCCATCAGCATCCAAAATGATGCAATCGGGGTTGCCGATATTAACCAATGACAAGGTTTTGCCATCCGCGCTGAGCCTTGTAAGCGTTAGGGCAACAAACAGGCCGTCAGGAAAACGGTCCTCGATATAGCGGTACATCGTGACCATCAGATCAGCCAGATCATCGGCGTTTGCCGCGGCCCGAAACGCGGTGAGTGTCTGTGCCAGCAACATCGCCGCATAGATACCCTTACCGGCAACATCACCCATCAAAAACGTGGTCCGCCCATCATCGTGCTTATAGGCTTCGAAAAAATCGCCGGATAGTTCGGTTAGCGGTAAATTCCGCGCTTCGATCTGGGCAATCGATAGGCGGGGTGGGACTAACAATGCCTGTACCTCGTCCGCCTGTTCCAATTCCGCGGCAATACGCTTGCGCCATTTTGTAATCTCGGCGGTCTTAGCCGTCACATCATCAACCAACCTATTATAGGCCCTGACAAAGGCGCTGATTTCACGACCGCCGACTGTCTCGATCTGGACGACCTGACCATCGGCATCGGCGCGCAGAGCACTCACAATGCGGTTAAGGGGAGTTGATACCTCACGCACCAAAAACAGGGTAATGGCAACGGATACAGCCAATAGAATGCTGGATAGGATCGTCACAAAGAGCAGTTTTTCCGTGGCAATCAATTGCTCAACATGAAGCGGATCAATATGCAGAACCATAGAGCGGTTTGCCGTTAGGTCGACTGACACAGGCTCGGTGCTGAACTTTTTAATGATCGGTTTGCAGGTTGGTATGGGCCAGCTAGCAAGTTTGCGCTCGCCCTCAAACACATCGGCGCATTTCACATAGGAAAAGACTGCAAGGAACTTTAGCGCCTTGCGTAGGGAGCTCGCATCATTTTGGGTGCTAACAGCATGCTCCACCGCCTTTGAGGCGGCAACAACCTGGAGGGCCAGGTCGTTTTCTAATGCTTGGGTTTTCTTTGACAGATAAAAGTGGCCACCCGCCGCGCCGATCAACACAACCAGCAGGATGAGGGTGACAACGAATTTAACGACAAGAGGCAGACGGCCCACAATGCCTAGCGGACCACCTGCAGACATCTTCGCTACTGGGCTTTCATAATGGTCTTAATTTCTTCGCGACCATTCAAAATTGTGTCAACAATCTGATATTCATTGTTCTCGGCAATGACGAGGAAGTCGAGCTTTACTTCGTTACCATCTGCGTCATAACCATCGGCGCACAGGAAATATTTACCGCCTTTAATGGGAACAATCATCGGATGTGCATTGGACATGAAAACCGATGTCATCGAACGCGCTTTCACATCGATCAATGTCAATTGACCATCAACCGAACTTTTCTCGATATAGGTATCAAGCGTGCTTTGCAGAGCAACCTTCGTCTGTAGATCAACCTCTGCCGCCATTGCCATTGGCGCCATAATAGACACCGCGAAAACGCCAGCGACTGCTGCCTTCGTAAACCATTTAGTCATGATTTCCTCACTCACAAATATTAGCATTGCCTTTTTAACACAGTGTCACGGTTTTCATAAAATGATTTTCGAAATTTGTCGTTTTCATAATCGTTCGATTATGGCTAGGCTAGTGCAGTCTCAACACGCGGCATAAAGCGGCGGTGCGAAAGGAAGTCGAATGACCAATATCGTTTTCATCAATGGTGAGTATCTGCCTGATACGCAAGCCAAGCTATCGATCTTTGACCGCGGATTGTTGTTTGCTGACGCTGTTTATGAGGGTTTTGGCATTCTCGACAGTCAGATTGTTGATTTTGAATATCATATCGACCGGTTGAACAGTTCGCTCGCTAAGTTGAATATTCCATCGCCGATGGACCGCGATGAATTGCTGGTGATGTTAATGCATCTGATTACCGTCAATGAGGCAGAGGTCGGGTTTCTATATCTGCACATCACGCGCGGTGAGGGTGATCGCAATTATATCTATAATGATAGTTATGTGCCGAACCTATTTGCCTTTATCCAAAAGGAAAAATTCACCGCCGCCGATGCGCCAAAGTTGCTATCGGTTCATTCGGTCCCTGATTTGCGCTGGGCGCGGCGGGATATCAAGACGACCAATCTGTTGGGTCAGGTAATGGCGAAACAGGCCGCGCATGAATATGGCGCCGACGAGGCCTTGATGGTTGATGATGACGGGTTTGTAACCGAGGCCGGATCGTCCAGTTTCTTTTTCATCAAGGATCGGGTGATGTATGTCCGCCCCGTGACCAACGCGATTTTGCACGGCATTACCCGCCAAACAATGTTGCGTGTTGCCGCCGAACACCAGATCACCATCCGCGAGGAATATTACACGCTAGAACAGGCCAAGGATGCGGATGAGGCGTTCATGACGGCTTCGTCTCTCTATGTCGCGCCGGTGGTGGCGATTGATGACACGGTGATCGGTAATGGCGAAGCGGGTACGATTACCATGTTGATGCGTGATGCCTATATCGCCAAGGCGCGTGAAGAGTTTCCCAAACTGCCTGACCCTGAATAAGACCGAAAACTCCGGCTTATGATTTGGCCGCGGCGGCATAGCGGTTGACCAGATAGACACCAGTACTGGCCAAGGCAAAGCCGGCAATGCCAATGATGGTTAATGGTTCATCGAACCCAAGCCATGCCATGATCGCGGTCGTGGGCGGCACTAGGAACAGCAAGGACGAGGTCGCGGCCATGCTATCGCGCTTGATCAAGATAATCAGGATCATATAAGCGCCGAGGGAAACCGCGAGAATTTGCCAGCTCATCGCCAATATAAACGGCAATTGAGGGTCGATTTGGAGCGTTTCCAACAGCGGCGTTATCGCCGCGTAAAAACAGGCGGCGGCGGCGGCCTGGATGAAGTTACCCTTCATCAGGCCGATATTATTGCCAAATTTCTTTTGCATCAGCATCCCGCTCGTCACAGCCAGCAAGCCAAATAACGTAACGCCAAGGCCAGCAAGCGGCACGGCACCATTTATCGATGGGACCAGCACCAGCGCGACCCCAGCCAAGCCGATAACAAGTCCCGCCCATTGAATGCGGCGCATCGCCTCGCCAAACAGAAAGATCGCTAGGAATGAGGTGAATAGCGGTTGCATGCTGACAATGAGCGCGGCAAGTCCCGCCGGTACACCCATGGATAGCGCTAGAAATACACTGCCCAGATAAAATCCGTGCAAGGTCACGCCAACCAGAGCCGAAGCCCCGATAATCGGCCAGCTATCACGCGTACCACCAAGGGCACTGGTGTCATTTGGAGACGAGGCTTGCAGGCTGCGTTTGGCCCAAAGGGCGGCAAGAACCATCATTGCACCAAATAGCGCCGCAACAATGACAAAGCGCACAAATAACAACGCAAACGGCGTTGCATAGATTACTGCGACCTTGCCGGTTACAAATGCTGATGACCATAAAAATACAAATACGAGTGGCAGGCCAACGCGGTAGATCATGGGTTGTTGCCGATGATGGTCGACATGTTATCCGCCATAAAGCGACCAAAGGCATCATGCGTCTCACTAGCCCAGTGGATTGGGTCACGCCGCGATGAAACCGCGCCATCATTGGCATCGATAAAATTGACATTATGCGCGGCGCAGGCAGAAGCCAGAATATCCGGCAATGCCATCGATGTGGCACGGCCACCCAGCCATTCATCATAGCGTATCCACGACGGATCATCGGCCCTATCACCAAGAACAGGTGGGCAAATTATGGTAATCGTTGGGACCGCCCCCGCGCGCCACACGCCCGGCCCCGCATTGCTCGATTTTGCGATGGTGGCCAATTCCATGAGCCCGTCTGTAACCGCCTCGGCATCGGTGTTAAAGCGGGCTTTTAGATCATTCGTGCCCAGCATAATAACGAGATGATCAATCGGCTGGTGGGATAATAAAATTGGCAATAACGGCGGCGCCCCATTGAAATAATCGCCTTCTAACGGGTCTGGTCGATTGGTTGTGCGGCCGGGCAGGTTTTCTTCTAACAGGGTGATGTTCTGGCCAATATTTTGCGCCATTACAATCGGCCAGCGGCCATCATAACGCCGACCACTGCCGTCATCTAAATATCCCCAGCTGTTTGAATCGCCATAGACAAGCACACGCATCGATCACGCTACCCCCACATTTGCACCGCCGAACTATGAGAGCAAAGCCCCCTCAATGCAAGTCTCCTCCCCGCATCGCAGAAAATTTCCGAAAGCGCAAATAGAGTCCGATCTGGAGGATGATAAAGCACCCAAGCGGCAAGATAATCTGGAGCATCGCCGCAACGCCGGTTAGACCACGATTGCCGCCGGAAGCAAGGCTAACCGCCTCTAGAGTGATGGTGTTAATACGTCCCGCGCCGGCAAATAATGTTGCCAGATAAAGCGCAATCGACACCGCCACGCCGACCAGAAATCCTGTTGCAATCGGGTGCGCCAGCATTGGCAGGGTCACCCGCATTAGCCGCGCAAAGGGACGCATCCGCAGGCTGGCGGCGACCATATCCATCCGTGGGTCGAGAGCATCATAAGCCGGTTTTATAATCAGCCAGCTATAAGGCAGGATGAAAATTGCATGGATCCAGATCAGCGCAAGCCAACTCCCATCAATGCGTAGCCAGCTTAAAAACACTTGAAGGCCAAACAGAAATCCAATTTGCGGAATAAGCATTGGTCCCAGAATGAGGGCATGTTGCACCCGTGCCATACGCGACTTGGTAGTGGTGTATGATGGTGCGCGACTGGTCATCAACAATAGAGCTAGGACAATCGAAATAAAGGATGATCCCACCGCGAGTATGAGGCTGTTTATGACCGGCATGACAATGATTGCGGCATTTTGCCAATGGATCATGGTGAGGGTTTGCGGCCATGCATCTGGAAACCACCAGCCTCCAGCAACCGACCAGATTAACGCCGCCGCCAAACCACCAATGCCGCAAATAGGTGGAATTATCGCCAGTATAGCCACCGCCCGCACAAAGATAGGTGCGGCCTTCATCCGGTGACCGCGTCGCCGAAGAATGCGCAGGCCAATACCGCAGATAGTCTCGCCTATGCGCCAAACAATCAGCGCAATGATTACCAGTATGATTGATAGAAGCGCACCGGCGGATGACGGCAATTTGTCCAATAGTTCCGTGCTGTTAAAACCCTGAAAAATCATCACCGCTAGCGGTGGGGGTAGGGATGGGCCAAGGATTAAGGCCATATCAACTACGGTAAGGCTAAACACCAAAACAGCGGCCAATGGCAATCGCAATTGGCGATAGACCAGAGGCAAGATGACAAAGAGCCAGCTTGCAAAATTGCTATAGCCAAGCGTTGCGCCGATGGCCTGCAGGCGTCTGATTGGTAGGGTCGCTATTGCGCCAAGGCCAACCAATGTTAGGAACGGTATTTCCTTTGCCATGAGACCAAGGATCAATCCCCATCCGGCGGGGTCTGGAACCATGCCCCATGATGGCGGCCGGACGAGGCCGGTCAATTCTGGCGATAATAGCCGCAACAACCACCCAGATGGTGCGAGTAGAAACAAAATGCCGATGGCTATGGTGCTATGCGGAATGGCAATTAGCGGGCCGGATAGGCGCAATAGGATCCGGCGTGCCGGTGGTGTGGTAAAGCTGGCTAATACCAGAAAGCTGCAGATCAGCGACCCGAAAGTCGCAATAAATCCGGTGGTTAGGGATAGCAATATAGCCTTGGTGATGCCGGGTAGGGCGAGGAATTGCCAAAACGCGTCAAATACCGGACCGTCAGGCGTTCTGCCTAGCCCCGGAAAATAGCCGAATGCCGGCACAATTACCCCCAATAGCCCGACAAGCAAAGGGCTGATAAACAATAACAGCACAAATAGTCTGGCTATGTTTACGGCTTTGCTCGGCATATTTGAGGTTATTCCCCGCTTGTTACTCGCCACTGGCGTATCGGCGTTGCCACTCCCGCGCAAGATGGTTCACCCATGATGGATGCGGTTCAGCAAGGCTAGGGGCAAGTTCGCTCTCTGACAAGGTTGCGATACCTCTTGGCAAGGTGTTAAAGCGAGCCTTGTCCGGACCGGATAATTTGCCCTGTGAAAGCACGGTTGGATCACCCCAGATGCGCGGATCGGCCTTGTGGATTTGGGCTTCGGGCGATAACAGGAAGTTCGCCACTATCTTGGCGCCTTGCGGGGCGGAGGCATTGAACGGAATTGCCAGAAAATGAACATTGGCCAACGTTCCCGCATCATGAATATAGGTGCGCACGCTATTCGGCAAAGAGCCATTGGCAATGGCCGCCGAGGCGTCCGCCGGATTAAAGGCGATGGCAATATCAATCTCGCCATCACCAAGCAATTGCCGCAATGCCGGATAATTCGCCGGATAGACCGCGCCCGCCCGCCACAAATTTGGCCGCGCCCGATCTAGCCATGCCCATAGGGGCTTTGTGACGGCATCGAAATCAGCATCCTCAACTGGCTGATAGAGTGGGGATTTGTCGGTGCTTAGTTCAATTAACAACTGTTTCAAAAACGAATTGCCGATGAAATCAGGTGGCTGGGGAAAGGTGAAACGGCTGGGATTGTTGGCGATATATTCAGCCAAAGCACGCGCTGAGCGTGGTGGTTCGGCTAGAAAGGCGGAATTATAGGCAAAAACAAGCTGGGCACGGCCCCACGGTGATTCAAGACCATCGGTCGGCACTGCAAAATCATTCACTATTCCGGGAAATTCAGCCGCATCCGTATAACGCCAATTCGGCAAGTCCTGAACCCAGCTATCGGCTTGCAGGAGCCCGGCCGATTTCATTGCGGCAAAATTAGCCCCATTGACCCAGACCAAATCAATTGTGCCGTCTTCGGTGCGTCCAGCCGCCTGTTCGCCAAGAATACGCGCGATAGCGGTGGCGGTGTCATCTAGCTTTACATGGCGCAAGGTAACGCCATAGCGCTGTTTTACAATGTCGCCAGCCCAGCTAATATAGGCGTTGATTTTATCATCCCCGCCCCATGCATTGAAATACACGGTTTGCCCTTTTGCCTCGGTGCTAAGGCGGGCAAAGTCACTGGTCAAATCACTGGCAAACGCTTCGTGAGTAGCGCCATTGATGCCGCCAATGACGCCGCCAACCATAATGGTTGCGATCGCGATAAAATTGATAACAGGCCGTGCAAATAGCCGGGTCGTGGCATGCATAAGGCGCCTCATATGAATTACAAATGGTTCAGTTGGATGGGTCGACGGCATAGCGAGATGCTATCAACCAGCAAACTATGATGACACCCTATAATGTGCAAGCATTCAAGCCTAGCAAAATGGATTAAACTGCGCGATATTCTTCCCCTTGATGGGGTGAAAAGGGCATTATTCTGGATGACTTTCAATGCTTGAAATTGAACAGCTTAGTTTTGGCTTTACAGGGGGCAATAACGGCGACTCTGACGCGCTGGTTAGTGATTTGTCATTTAGTGTCGAACCGGGACAATTGCGCCTCATTCAAGGGCGAAGCGGTTGCGGTAAATCGACATTGCTAAAGTTGATCTCTAGCCGCGCGCCGGAAGGGTTGAATTGGTCGGGTAATATCAAACTCAATGGCGCTGAATTGGCGTCGATGCCTGAGGAACAGCGCGGTGTCGGCATATTGTTTCAAGATCCGCTATTGTTCCCGCATCTAACTGTTGGCGATAATCTCGCCTTTGGCCTAGTGCGCCGGCCCGGCATGATCACGCGGGCCGAACGCCGCGCCGCGGTTGAAAATGCATTGCATGTGGCTGATCTCGACGGGTTTGCAGAACGTGATCCAGCGAGCCTATCAGGTGGTCAGGCGGCGCGTGTTGGTCTGATGCGGTCATTGCTGGCCGAACCTGACGCACTATTGCTGGACGAGGCCTTTAGCACTCTTGATCCAGAGTTGCGCTATCAGTTTGGCTCTTTTGTGATGGGACAGGTGCGAGAGCGCAACATTCCGGCCTTGTTGGTCAGCCATGATAATGGCGATAGTCTATTTGCCAGTGGTGATATCATCACGATTTAGAAAAACCAGAGGTGCGCGCCATGAGCCAAGATTTTATGAAGATAATGACCGGTGCCCCGCCCGCGCCAGCCAATCATGTGACTTTGAAGAATTGGCGCGACCCCGGATTTGGCCGGTGGTCATTTTCCCATGTGCGCCAGCTATTACCAACCGCACCAATTGCGCCGTCATCATCTCATGCGTCTGGCATATCTGGCGATCTTGCAAGTGGTGGCTTGCAGGATCTAGCGGATCTTTCGTTCACCAAGGGGTCGGCATCCTACACCCTTGATGCGTTCTTAAAGGATAGCCAGAGCGACTGTTTTATGGTCATGCAGGATGGCAAGCTGGTCTATCAATGGTTTGATGGCTTTGGCGCACCGGACCGCCAGCATATTGTGTTTTCCGTATCAAAATCGATTACCAGCCTGCTAGCAGGTGTGTTGGCGGGGCAGGGGGTGGTTGATGTTGAGCGTGATATATCTTCCTACCTGCCAGAGGTCGCTGGTAGTGCCTATGACGGTGCCACAATTCGCCATTTGCTGGATATGACAATCGCCTCGGCCTTTGTTGAGGATTATCTAGATACCACGGGCGTGTTTATGGCCTATCGCCGCGCGTCTGCGTGGAACCCTATCGAAGAAGGGCAGACCACCAACGGTTTGCGCGATTTTCTGGCGCATTTACCGGCTTCGGACGGCAATCATGGCCATCGGCACCATTATTGCTCGACCCATACTGATATGCTCGGCTGGGTGCTGGAACGCGCCGCTGGATTGCCCATAAACGAGCTCTTTTCCACATTGCTCTTTGCCCCAAGCGGCACTAGGGACGAGGCCTATATCACGGTGGAGTCCTTTGGCGCGCCGAGGGTTGCTGGCGGCATTTGTCTGACCGCACCAGATTTGTTGCGTTTGGCAGACATGACGCGCTGCGGCGGGGCTGTGGGATCGCGTCAAATTGTTCCAGAATCATGGATCAATGATTTTACCGGCTATGCCGATACCAGCGCATGGCAACGCCAAATCGGCGGTTCACGGTTGTTTGATTCTGGCAATTACCGATCAAAATGGTACCAGACAGGGTTTGAGGATGGTGAATATTGCGCCATTGGTATTCATGGCCAATGGATATGGATCAACCCCAAACGCGGCGTCACCATCATCCGGATGGCATCGCGCGATATGCCGCTGGACACTGATACTGATACAATTTTGCTAGAGGCGTTCAAGGCGGTAGCCAGAGCCGTTAGCCAGAGCGGTTAGGGGATAACCCAAAACTGCCGGAGACAATATACCCTTGCCAATGACCGATTTAGGCCTAAGGTTTTAATAATGCGGTAGATAAGAGGTGGGTTGGTGTGGCTGATGACATGATCAATGCGGGTGGCGACAACACATCTGACGAGCGCCGGACCGAGCGCGTTGGTGGGCGGTCATCCCGCCGGGCCAAACGCGCAATCAAAGTAGAGCCAATGTTGCCAACATTAATTGGCAAAATACCGTTAACCGAGCCGATGGACGACGAACAAATCGGCAAGATCGATGATGCGTCGATGTCTATTCTAGAAGAAGTCGGCGTGGTCTTTCGCGACCCTATCGCGATCGAGGATTGGCGCCGCGCTGGGGCTCGTATTGATGGGGATCTGGTTAGGTTTGAGCGCGATCATATCCGTGAGTTGATCGCCTCCATTCCCGCCGATATCACCCTGCATGCCCGCAATCCGGACAATACGGTCGCGCTAGGTGGGCGCAAATCGATTTTTATACCGATGACAGGCGCGCCCTATTTGCGTGATCTGGAGGATGAGCGCCGATTGCCGACGCTGGACGATCTCGGCATGTTCCACAAACTGGCCCATATGGCACCCGCGATGCATTCATCAGCGCATCATATTGTGGAACCGATGGACCATGCCGTGCCGCACCGGCATTTGCGCATTACCTATTCATCGATGAAATATTCCGACAAAGTCTTTATGGGCATGACCACATCCGGCAAGAACGGCCAGGATGTCATGGAAATGTGCGATATTCTGTTTGGCGCCGATTATCTGGAGGATCATCCGGTGGTGGTTGGCAATATCAACGGCAATTCGCCGCTGGTGTGGGATGAAACCATGCTGGGCGCGCTACGTTCATTTGTGCGGCGTAATCAGCCGGTTTTATGCTCACCCTTTGTGCTGGGCGGTGCTAATACGCCTGCGTCAACCGTTCCCGCTGTGGCCCAGCTAAATGCCGAGGCATTATCCGCGCTGGCCTATACCCAAGTCGTTCGCAAGGGCGCACCGGCAATCTATGGGCATTATCTATCAACGGTTTCAATGCGTTCTGGTGCGCCGATGGCGGGCACGCCGGAAATATCGTTGATGAATTTCATGATCGGCCAGATGGCACGGTTCTATGGGGTGCCGTGGCGGACGTCTAACACGCTGGGCGGGGCCAAGACCCTTGATGCTCAATCGGGCTATGAGAGCGCCACAACCTTGATGGCGGTGTTGATGTCGGGGGCCAATTATATCTGGCATTCGGCTGGGTGGAACGAGGCTGGCATGCATTGTTCGGTGGCAAAATTCATGGTCGATGCAGAGCAATGCGCGATGGGTTATCGGATGGCCGAAGGGTTGCGCTGGGATGATTTTGACGAGGCGCTGTCTGCGGTGTGGGATATTGGCCCGGGTGGCCATTATCTTGGACACGCCCATACGCTTGAGAATTTTGAGCGGGCGTTCTTTATGCCAAAGCTGTTCGACAATAATTCCTATGAGCAATGGGCCGCAGAGGGCAGTAAAGACGTCACCCAGCGTGCGCTGGAACAGGCTAAAAACATGCTTAACGAATATGAAGAGCCAAAGATTGATCAGGCCATTGACGAGGAATTGCGGGATTATATCGCTCGGCGTGAGCGTGAAATCCCCGACCATCTTGGTCTGAATGAGGATTATTAACCCTGATCTTGGGGCGGCATGCCTATAATTCGCGGCCCGCACGCCATTCACGATATCGCAGAACAGCATGCGCCCCGATTGACGCAAATGGTTCTGGCGGCAAGCGTTTTGGCGGTTCATAAGCCAGCATGCGTTCCAAAGATTGATGATTGTCACGCAAATTGCCGGTGGCAAGATCAGCCGCGACAATGCCGGATAATGTACCGCGTGCCGTGCCCAATCCATTCTGGCAACAGGCCGATATCATCCCGTCTTCAATTTCGCCAAAGGCTGGCACATCATTGAGGCTCAGGCATAATTTACCGCCCCAAGAATAGGCCATTTCGACATCGCTTAATTCTGGAAAACGGGCGGTAAAACTGGCTTCGTGATGGCGCCGCTGGCGGTTTGAAAACCCTTCGCTGACCTCCATCGAGGCGGCAAAGCGGGATTGGTTGCGCACGATAATCCGTGGGCCAGAACGGCCATGAATGCGCCGCACCGTCGTGCCAATCGGATCTGACGGGGTAATGCCCCATCGCTTTTGTCCGCCGAGGCGCTTTTCTTCGTCATCGGTTAATCTGCGGGTCATCGAGGCGAACAGAAACACATGCATCAAACGCCGCTTGAAAAAGCCAAAGCTCTCGATATGGCCATTTACCGCCATGATTATATGTGGCGTCTTAATCGTGCCGCCTGCCGCGCTGGTCACGCTCCAGATACCGTTGGCGCGGTCCATTTTAATGACCGGACTATTTTCATAAATGCTAACTCTATTGGCCAAACCGGCGGCGATCCCGCGCACATAGGCGGCGGGATGGAGCATAACCGTGCCGGGGGTATAAAGCCCCTGATCATAATAGCTGGTGCCGCACGCCTCGCGCATCATCTTGGCATCCAATATCTGCGACGCCTCGCCAAGTTCGTCTAGGTGCGCGGCATAGGCGATGTTATGTGCGACCCCCGCGGCAGAGGCGGCGCCGTTTATCTTGCCACTCTTGGCGACAATCTCTTCATCCAGCCCATATTCGCTGGCGCAATCCAGCGCAAAGTCAATGGCCCGCCGATTCATCTTTATCTGCAGCAGATCATCTTCACGATTGCCAGCATAATCTTTCGATGAGAGCACATGCGGCAAATCTATCATAAAGCCAGAATTGCGACCGGCTGGACCCTCACCAATGCGGCCAGCCTCAATAAGGGCGATGGTTTCGTTTTTCCCGCAATGTTGGGCAAGACGCCGCGCCGCCGAAATACCGGCAAACCCACCACCAATAATAAGCCAATCGGCACTGACAGAACCGGCCACAGAACCGGCCACAGAACCGGCCACAGATCCGGTCACAGAATCGGTGAGTTGATGAGCCGCATCGGCGGGTGACAGCAAAGCGTTCCATGCCGCTTTACCGGGGTTTTTTGGCAAGTTTCTAGCAGTTAAGTGCGTCATGTTTTCACTGTAACCAGAATATTCGATTTGTTTATCCCTAAATTGTAATTTCCGACTTGTTATCAGCGAATGAATCGTCATTATTCATCTGTTAATATTTATCTTTTGGAGGAAATGATGAAAAAGTTAATTCTCGCCGCTGTAGCATCAGTATTGATGGCCGCACCGGCAAATGCCGCCGAGATTAAGATCGGCGTGGTGTTGGGCTTTACAGGGCCTGCAGAATCACTAGCACCTGACATGGCAAATGGCGCCGAGCTCGCCATTTCAGAGGTGAGTGCGTCAGGCGCATTGCTTGGTGGTTCTACTGTTACCCCTGTTCGCGGCGATTCTGCCTGTATCGATGCGGCGGCGGCTGTTGCGGTTGCTGAGCGTGTTATCACCGCGGATAAGGTTAGCGGTATCATGGGCGGCCTATGCTCAGGTGTAACCACAGCGATGTTGCAGTCTGTTGCGATGGCCAAAGGTGTTGTGATGATTTCACCATCAGCCACTTCGCCAGCGCTTTCCACGCTTGAAGATAACGGTCTGTTCTTCCGGACAGCCCCATCTGATGCACGTCAGGGTCAGGTCATTTCTGACATTTTGAATGACAAGGGCATCAAATCTATCGCCATTTCATACACCAACAATGACTATGGTAAGGGCCTTGCAGACAGCATTGAGCAAAACTTTGCAGCGTCTGGTGGTACTGTGACAATCAATGCGTCTCACGAAGATGGTAAAGGCGATTACGGCGCGGAAGTTGGCGCCCTAGCACAGGCTGGTGGTGATATCCTTGTGGTTGCTGGATATATCGACCAAGGCGGTAAAGGCATCATTCAGGCGTCATTGGATTCTGGTGCGTTTGACACATTCTTCCTGCCAGACGGCATGATCGGTGATTCATTGCCAGCGGCAATCGGTGCAGATCTTAACGGATCAATCGGCTCGGTCCCTGGAACAGATAGCCCAGGCTTTAAGTTGTTTGGCGAGATTACCGCAGCAGCTGGTCTAAAAGCCGGACCTTACGCCGCTGAGTCATATGACGCTGCCGCACTCATCATGCTTGCTATGCAGGCCGCTGGTTCAAGCGACAGTAATGTGTACAAGAACAAGGTGATGGAAGTCGCGAATGCACCGGGCGAAAAGATTTATCCGGGTGAGCTAGCTAAAGGCCTGAAGTTGTTGGCCGATGGTGTGGACATTGACTATGTCGGTGCGTCTGCTGTTGAGCTGATCGGTGGCGGTGAGTCATCAGGTGCTTTTGCCGAGATCCTTGTTGATGGCGGCGTTAACACAACTGTTAAGTATCGCTAGTAAACGAAAAACATATGGCCCAAGCATTCTGGCTTGGGCCAATTTTTTTTGAATGATTAATTTATGATTATTGTTGAAAATCTCTCGAAGAACTTTGGTGGTATTAAGGCGGTAAATAACGCTTCAATAACCATTGAAACGGGGTCTATTACTGGTCTTATTGGCCCGAATGGCGCTGGTAAGACGACTTTGTTTAATGTGATAGCCGGTTTGTATAAACCCAATGCTGGCCGTGTGTTGCTTGATGGTGAAGATATCACCGGCCTTGCCCCGCATGAGCTGTTCCACAAAGGCATGTTGCGCACCTTTCAGATCGCACATGAATTCTCGACACTGACGGTGCGGGATAATTTGATGATGGTGCCGGATGGGCAATCAGGTGAAAACCTTATGGATGCATGGTTTCGCCCGGGCAAAGTGCGGGCCGAGGAAGCCCGCCTGCGTAAAAAAGCCGATGAGGTTATCGAATTTCTGGAGATCAAACAGGTCGCTGACGAGTTGGCGGGCAACCTATCTGGCGGCCAGAAAAAGCTGTTGGAGCTCGGCCGCACGATGATGGTTGATGCGAAAATTGTGTTTCTGGATGAGGTCGGCGCCGGTGTGAATCGCACTTTATTGAACCGGATTGGTGATGCAATTTTGCGGCTCAACAAAGAGCGCGGCTATACGTTTTGCATGATCGAGCATGATATGGATTTCATCTCGCGCCTATGTGATCCGGTGATCGTTATGGCGGAGGGGGCTGTTCTCGCTAAGGGAAGCGCCGCCGAAGTCAAAGCCAATGAAGAGGTTATTGAGGCCTATCTTGGCACTGGCCTAAAAAACAAAGCCGCCGGTAAAAATAACGCCAAAGGCAAGGGAGGCGCAAAATGAGCTTTCTGAGCGGGGTGAATATGACTGGCGGTTACGGCGGTGCGGATATCCTGCATAGCTGTGAGATTAGTGTCGAGCGCGGCGAAATCGCGGTGGTTGTAGGGCCTAACGGGGCGGGTAAATCCACGGCGATGAAGGCGGTGTTCGGTATGCTCGATCTGCGCGAGGGACAGGTTAAACTGGATGGCGAGGATATTACCGCGCTAAAGCCGCAGGATCGGGTGCTCAAAGGCATGGGCTTTGTACCGCAAAACCAGAACGTGTTTACCGGCATGACGGTTGAGGAGAATCTCGAAATGGGGGCGTTCATCCGCCGCGATGACATCTCCGACACGATGGAACAGGTTTATAATCTATTCCCGATCCTAAAGGAAAAGCGCAGACAGCCAGCAGGCGAGTTATCGGGTGGTCAACGCCAGCAAGTGGCGGTTGGGCGTGCCCTGATGACAAAGCCAAGTGTCTTGATGCTGGATGAACCAACAGCGGGCGTCTCACCGATTGTCATGGATGAATTATTTGACCGGATTATCGAGGTGGCACGCAGTGGCATTGCCATTTTGATGGTCGAGCAAAATGCCAAACAGGCCCTTAATATTGCGGATAAGGGCTTTGTGCTGGTGCAGGGACGCAATGCCTATACCGATACTGGTGCGGCGTTAATGGCCAATCCCGAAGTCCGCAAAGCATTTTTAGGGGGCTGATGCAATGGATGCTTTGAATGCCCTCGTGGTTCTCACCAATTTCGTTGTCGTTCCCGGCCTTGCTTATGGCAGCCAGCTTGCCCTCGGTGCGCTTGGTGTAACGCTGGTTTATTCGGTATTGCGCTTTTCAAACTTTGCCCATGGCGAAACCATGGCGGCCGGTGCGATGATCGTGGTCTTGGTGACGTGGGGATTACAGGGGTTGGGGGTTAGTTTAGGGCCTTTGCCAACGGCGCTTTTGGCCCTGCCGATAGGTATTGCCGGTGCCGTTTTATTGTGTTTGCTGACCGATAAATTTGTCTATCGCTATTACCGTGAACAACGGGCATCGCCGGTGATTTATCTGATTGTCTCTGTCGGCGTGATGTTTGTTTATAACGGTATTGTGCGGGTGATTATCGGCCCGAATGATCAGCTATTTCTCGATGGCCAGCGCTTTATTCTAAAGGCGCGCGCGTTCAAACAGATGACTGGTTTGAACGAAGGTTTGGCGATTAAAACGTCACAGGTTGTCACTGTTGTGACCGCCTTTGCGGTTGTTGCGCTGGTGTTCTGGTTCTTGAACAAAACCCGCACTGGCAAGTCCATGCGGGCGTTTTCGGACAATGAGGATCTGGCGCTATTATCGGGCATTAATCCTGATCGGGTGGTGATGATCACTTGGATTTTGGTGGGTGCGGTTGCGACCATTGCGGGCACGCTTTATGGACTTGATAAGAGCTTTAAGCCGTTTGTCTATCTGCAATTGCTATTGCCGATTTTTGCCGCGGCGATTGTTGGCGGTGTTGGCAATCCGCTTGGTGCCATTGCGGGCGGTTTTGTTATCGCCTTTTCAGAATTGTTTATCACCTTCGCCTATAAAAAGATTGTGATGTATATGGGGCCGGAGGGCTATGTGCCAGATGGGTTGGTACAGCTATTATCGACCGACTATAAATTCGCCGTATCGTTCCTCATTCTGGTGATTGTGTTGTTGGTGAAACCCACCGGTATTTTTAGTGGAAAATCGATATGACACAGTTATCCAGAAATATTCTGTTATTTGGGGCGATGGCTGGTTTGCTGGCCTTTGTTGGGTTTTTGCAAAGCTGGAACGTGGCGTTCTCATTGCTGAACCTATGCCTGATCTCGGCGGTTATGGCGCTTGGGGTGAATATCCAATGGGGCTATGCCGGATTGTTTAATGTCGGAATCATGGGCTTTGCCGCGCTTGGCGGTCTTGCCGGTGTTCTCATCTCGTCCCAGCCGGTGCCGGCTGCATTAGAGGCAGGCGGGGTTGGCATTGTTGGCGGCATTATCGCCGGATTGGCAACCATTGTTGCTGGCATATTCACCTGGCGCCGGACCGCGCATATGGGGCGCCGGCGTTATTGGCTGACGGCTTTTGCCGTGGCTGTTGGCTATATGATCATGCGCATGATTATTGATCCTGCCGTTGCGGCGATCGAGGCGGTAGAGCCAGCCAAAACAGGCTATCTAGGCGGGCTGGGTCTGCCGATTATGTTTTCATGGGTTGTTGGCGGTGGCTTTGCCGCCATTGCGGCGTGGATTGTTGGCCGGATTTCACTTGGGCTTCGCTCTGACTATCTGGCGATCGCGACTTTGGGTATTTCAGAAATCATCATCTATTTCCTCAAATTCGAGGATTGGCTGACACGTGGCGTCAAGAATGTAACCGGCTTGCCGCGACCTGTTCCCTATGAAGTCGATTTGAACGAGTCGCTCGCCTTTCGGGAGTTTGTCACGGGTTATGGCTTTGAGGTGGTCGATGCGTCATCTCTGTTGGTGAAAATCTGTTACGCCATCCTGTTTGCCTTGGTGCTGCTATCGATCTTATGGCTGTCGGAAACGGCGTTGCGCTCGCCGTGGGGGCGGATGATGCGGGCCATTCGTGACAATGAAGTCTCGGCCAATGCGATGGGCAAGAACGTCACTAAGCAGCATTTGCTGGTATTTGTTTTGGGCTCTGCGGTTATCGGTATCGCGGGGGCTATGCTAACGACGCTGGACGGTCAATTTACGCCTACGGCCTATCAACCGCTGCGCTTTACATTCCTCATCTGGGTGATGGTTATTATTGGTGGTTCGGGCAATAATTGGGGCGCGATCCTTGGCGGCTTTATCGTCTGGTTCTTCTGGATTGAGGCCGAACCAATCAGCCACGCTGTGGTCGATTTCGTGACCTCTGGTCTGGCCGAGGACAATATAGTGCGAGTGCAATTGCTGACCAATGCGGCGCATATGCGGCTATTGACGATGGGCGCGGTATTGCTTTTGGTATTGCGGTTCTCGCCGCGCGGTTTGATCCCCGAAACCAGACGTTAATCGCGAAACGCCCTCCACAGAGTTGATGGTACGGGGGTGAGCGCCCAAAATTTACTAAAGTGTTTGCGTCAATGGCGTCAATTGCTCTAGATATCTATATCCCTTTTTTATGAAGAGTTAAGTCTGATGCTTGAAAAAATGCAGCCCGCGAAGGCCGATCCTATTCTTGGTCTTGGAAAATTGTTCAAAGCTGATAGTCGCGACACCAAAATCGATCTTGGCGTTGGCGTCTATAAGGATCCGACCGGTAACACGCCGATCATGACCGCGGTAAAAAAGGCCGAGGCAGTGCTGTTGAGCCAACAAGATAGCAAGGCTTATAAAGGGCTTTCCGGGGATGAGATGTTCCGCGAGAAAATGCGTGAACTTATTCTGGCCGATGCGGTGCCGGTTGACCGTGTTGCAACTTTGCAGACACCGGGCGGCACAGGTGCCATTCGCCAGCTCTTTGAAACTATGAAAAAACTAAATCCTGATACAACCATCTGGATTAGTGACCCAAGCTGGCCGTCACATATGGCGATCGCCAAAAACATGGGCTTTAACACCCGCAGCTATCGTTATTTCGATAACGCGACCAGCACCACTGATTTTGCCGCGATGATGGCTGATCTGGCTGAACTTAAGGCTGGTGACCTCTTGGTGCTTCATGGTTGTTGTCATAACCCAACCGGCGCGAATTTGACTGCCGAGGAGTGGGAGCAGGTCACAGATTTGGTGTTGGCAAAAGGCGTGATGCCGTTTGTTGATATTGCCTATCAGGGCTTTGGTGATGGATTAGAGGAAGATGCTCTGAATTTGCGGGCCATGGCGGCGCGGATGCCTGAGATGTTTATCGCCGCGTCTTGCTCAAAGAATTTTGGCCTTTACCGTGACCGTGTTGGCTGTGCGATGGTGCTGTGTAAAGACGCCACTACCGCAGAGACTGTTAGCGGTAACCTCGCGGTTATTAACCGTTTGAATTATTCGTTTGCGCCTGATCATGGGGCCGCGGTTGTGGCGATTATCCTTAGTGATGATGCGTTGCGGGCCGAGTGGGAGGCAGAATTGAATAGCATGCGCGACATCATGCTGACGATCCGCCGTGATCTGGCCGATGCCTTGCGCCAACAGACCAATTCCGATCGGTTTGATTTTGTCGCTGACCATCGCGGCATGTTCTCTCGCCTTGGTTTGAGCGCTGAACAGGTTGAGAGTTTGCGTGATGATCATGGCATGTATGTTGTGGGCGATAGCCGGATCAATATTGCTGGTCTATGCGGCGGCAAGCATGCACCCTTTGCCGAGGCGGTTGCCAAGGTTATCTAGGGCCGTATGCTAGTCTGCCTATGCTGCATCAAAGGTTGATTGCGTGTATCTAGGATGAGGCGGTAATGGCAGGCAAAAACACAACAGATCAGGACAAAGGCGGATCCTTGCGGTCGGGCGGGCAATTATTGATGGATTGCCTTGTGGCTCTGGGCGCGCGCAAAGGCTTTGGTGTCCCCGGCGAATCCTATCTTTCCGTTCTCGATGCGATGGTTGATCATGGCAATTCATTTGATCTGGTTTCATGCCGTCAGGAGGGCGGCGCGGCCTATATGGCGGCGGCGTGGGGCAAATTAACCGGCGAGCCTGGACTGTGCTTTGTCACCAGAGGGCCGGGCGCAACCAATGCCGCGGTTGGTATCCATACGGCGATGCAGGACAGCTTGCCGATGTTGCTGTTCATCGGTCAGGTAGGTACAAATTTCATCGGTCGTGAGGCTTTTCAAGAAGTTGATTATGCCGCCTTTTTTGGGCCGCTAGCCAAATGGGCGGTACAGATCGATCATGCGGACCGAGTGCCAGAAATCATCAGCAGAGCATGGAGTGTGGCACGCTCTGGTCGGCCCGGACCGGTTGTCATTGCACTGCCTGAGGATATGCTAACGACGATGACGGCGGCACCGGTTTGTCGCCCGGTGGTCATTCCAGAGCCATCACCATCAGCCCAGAATATCATTGATATGGTTGCGATGCTCGAACAGGCAAAGACCCCGTTGGTTATTGTTGGTGGGTCATGCTGGCCGGATGATGCGGCGCGGCAGATTGAGATGTTTTGTACGGCAAATGACGTGCCTGTGGTCGCCGCCCATCGGTTTCACGATATTATCGATAATGATTGTCCGGCCTATGGCGGTGATGCTGGGGTTGGCATGTCTGAATATATGAGCGAAATGTTGCAGGCCGCCGATGTAATTATTGCGATCAATATTCGTTTTGGTGAGATGACGACCAATGCCTATACCCTTTTTGATAGTCCTAACATGGCGGCAAAGCTTGTGCATGTGCACCCATCCGACGCAGAATTGGGCAAGATATACGCGCCCGATTTGCCGATCCATGCGGGGGCTGGTGCAATGGCGGCGGCATTATCTGGCGTAAACCTTGCCCCCAATGCGGCCCGCGCTGAATGGTGCAAATCCGCCAGAGCAAATTATCTGGCCGGATTAACCCCGCCAGCCCAGCCGGGCGCACTCGATATGGGGCAGGTGACGGCGCATATCCAAGCGCATATGGATGATGATGCGATCATCACGCACGGCGCCGGTAATTTTGCCTTATGGCCAAACAAATTCATGCGCTTTGGCCGTGATGCCAGAATGCTTGGCCCCCAAAGTGGTAGCATGGGTTTTGGTGTGCCAGCGGCGATCATGGCAAAGGCCTTTGATCCGGATCGGATGGTGATCTGTTTTGCCGGTGATGGTGACTTTCAGATGAACCATAACGAGCTTGGCACGGCGTTGCAGGCGGGTTTATTCCCAATCATCCTGATCCTGAATAACGGCACTTATGGCACCATCCGCATGCATCAGGAGCGCGAATATCCGGCGCGCGTTTCAGGAACCGATATTGTGAACCCCGATTTCGTAAAGCTAGCCGAAGCCTATGGGTTCTATGGTGAGCGGGTGAATGAAACCAGCCAATTCGCCGATGCATTTGCCAGAGCGTGTGCATCAACAAGCGGCGCTATTCTGGAATTGATGATTGATCCAGACGGTATTTCACCGCGCGCAACCATCACCGGATTACGGGCCCGCAAAAAGGCCTAATGCGGATACATAAAAATATGTGTGTTTATCGTGTTTGGTGATAGGTTTTTCGGGCAACTAACACAGGAAAGTCTTTCGCATGTCCGATCTCGATATTGATTTTGTTCGCACCCAATTTCCGGCGTTTCATCAAGAATCATTGCAAGGCCAAGCGTTTTTTGAAAATGCCGGTGGATCTTACACATGCAAGCAGGTGATTGACCGACTGCATCGGTTCTACACAGAGCGCAAGGTCCAGCCCTATGGTTTCTACCCCGCGTCAAAGGCCGGTGGTGATGAAATGGACGAGGCGCGTTCGCGGCTCGCGGCATTGATGAATGTTGAGACTGACGAGCTAAGCTTTGGGCCATCCACCAGCCAGAACACTTATGTGTTGGCCAAGGCATTTGGCGATATGCTGGGCGAGAATGACGCTATTATTGTTACTGATCAGGACCATGAGGCGAATACCGGCGTGTGGCGTCGTTTGGCGGATCGCGGAATAGATGTGCGTGAATGGCATGTGAATGGTGAAACGGGCCAGCTATCACTCGATGATCTGGCGCAGATCCTCGATGAAAAGGTCGCGCTGATCTGTGCCCCGCATTGTTCCAATATCGTGGGTCAGGAAAATCCGGTGGCGCAGATCGCCCAGATGGCGCGCGATGTCGGCGCGGTTACCTGTATCGATGGGGTTAGTTATGCACCGCATGGTTTGGCCGATGTTGACGCGCTTGGGGCCGATATTTACCTGTTTTCCAGCTATAAGACATATGGCCCGCATCAAGGCGTGATGGTTATTCGCCGCGCCCTTGCCGATAAATTGCCTAATCAGGCGCATTTCTTTAACGATGGTGTCCGCTATAAACGCTTTACCCCGGCGGGTCCCGATCATGCGCAAATTGCCGCCTGTGCGGGGATGGCCGATTATATAGACGCGGTGCATGACCACCATTTTGGTGCTAATGATAATCCGGCGGCGCGTGGCCGCGCGGTGGCGGCTTTGCAACGCCGTCATGAGGATAAAATTCTAGCGCCATTGCTGGATTATTTGCGGGCGCGCCCAGATGTTCGGGTGCTAGGCAATGACCAGATAGGCAATGCCGGCGGGCGCGTGCCAACTGTCGCCATCCACGCCGCCAAGCCAGCCATGCAGATCGCCACCGACCTTGATGCGCATGGCATTATGGCAGGGGCAGGTGATTTCTATGCGGTGCGCTGTCTAAAGGCGATGGGGTGTGATCCTGATACTGGCGTGTTGCGCCTCAGCTTTGTGCATTACACGAACCAGCAAGAGGTGACGCAATTGATCACCGCATTGGACGCCACACTCTAGGGCGTGATAAAAGACTAACCAGTCCCAGCGCAATCTTGTGAAAACAAGGTCGCTATTTCCCATTTTGTAAATCCATAACCAGATCCGATGCGCCGCGGCGCAAAACCAACAAGGATGAAAAGACGATGCCTTCGACCATTGATTTTGATGAGGTAATTGAACGGCGCGGAACCAATTGTTCCAAATGGGACAAGATGGAATCGCTATATGGGGTGCCTGTGGATGATGGAATTGCAATGTGGGTGGCCGACATGGATTTCCGGCCGCCTCAGGCCGTTTCCAAGGCGCTAGCCGAAGCGCTAGAGCATGATATCTATGGATATTGTGGCACTGATTTGCCGATGTCCGAGGCCCTAGCTGGCTGGATGGAACGGCGCCATAATTGGCAGGTCCATCCAAAATGGGTAAAGCACACTTACGGTTTGGTGAACGCGCTGGCGCTCTGCATGCAGGCCTATAGCGAAAAAGGCGATGGGGTCATTGTTTTCTCGCCGGTTTATCATGCGTTTGGTCGCATCATCCAAGACAATGAACGCCGCCTTGTCGAGTCTGAATTGGTCACGCGTGACGGCAGGTATTTTATGGATCTGGACGCGCTTGAGGCACAATTAACAGGCAATGAGAAGCTGGTATTTTTCTGCTCGCCGCATAATCCGGGCGGTCGTGTCTGGAGCGAGGCGGAACTAGCCGCGCTTGGCGATTTCTGTATAAAGCATGACCTCATTCTCATTAGCGATGAGGTGCATCACGATCTGGTTTATCCGGGCGCCTCGCATATTGTTGCCCCCTTGGCGATGCCGAATGCGCTGGACCGGTTGGTGGTGCTGGCGGCGACTTCAAAAACCTTTAATCTGGCTGGATGTATGACTGGTCACGCGGTGATTAGCGACGACAATTTGCGCGCAAAATTCACCGCCGCCTATCATGCGGCGGCCATTTCGGTAAATCGGTTTGGTCTATGCACTGCAACTGCGGCCTATAATCATGGTGATGAATGGCTGGATGAATTGCTCGTCTATCTTGCCGAAAACGGGCGGATTTTTGAGGAAGGCATTTCGTCTATTCCGGGGGTGACGGTAATGCCGCTTGAGGCCACCTATCTAACATGGGTCGATTTCGCTGGCACGGGGATGAGCTTTGAGGAGTTTAACGGCCGTGTGGTCAAGGCGGGCGTCGCGGCGAATGCCGGATCTACCTTTGGGGCTGGCGGTGAGACCTTTTTGCGCTTTAATCTTGGGACGCGGCGGGCATTGGTTAAAGAGGCAGTGGCGCGCATCAAAGACGCATTTGCCGATATTCAATAGGGCTAGCTAGGCCCAATCAATACCAAGATATAACAACAAAGGCCCGCCAGATTTCTGGGCGGGCCTTTTGATTTTACATAGATCGGATTGTTAGACGATTTTGAACTCAAAGTTATCGATACCGTCAATGCCACCAGTAATGATGTCGCCGCGCTGAACCGCGCCAACGCCTGACGGTGTGCCGCCATAAATGATGTCGCCAGGCTGGAGGGTGTAGAGTTCTGAAAGGTCAGAAATCATTTCCGCTACAGACCAAACCATATCAGACAGATCAGCGTCCTGACGAATTTCGCCATTGGTTTCAAGGTGGATGCGGCCTTCAGTAATAGACGGAACTTCGGCCATACGGCGCAGAGGTGTGATGACAGCTGACTGCTCAACATCCTTTGACGTGTCCCATGGGCGGCGCTTTTCTTTGGCCATGTTCTGGAGGTCACGGCGTGTCATATCAACACCGGCGGCGGCGCCGTAAATGTGCGAATGCGCATCAGCGATAGAGATGTTTGAACCACCCTTATCCAACGCCACAACAATTTCCATTTCAAAATGGTAATCAGAAGTGCGTGTTGCATAGGCAACGTCGCCTTCGGCCATAACCAATGTCGTTGGTGATTTGGTGAAATAGAATGGATTGCCGCGCTCCACCTCTGTGCCCATTTCAGCTGCATGCGCATGATAATTGCGACCAATGCAGAAAATACGGTTAACAGGGAAAAGGTCATCAGATCCGTGAATAGGAATGGTCACAACGGGTGGCGGGGTAACTACATAATTTGACATGGTATATCCTTACAGACTCTGCCAGTGATTTTTTAAGTAAATTCTCAAGCGATTTGCTGGGGACTTTAACGGTTTATGGCCGTTCTGTCAGATCAAATTTTAATCCTTGGGTGAAAAATTTTAGTTTAGTGAATTTCAATGCCATCCCAGATGAAGTTGTTGTAGGGTGAGATACCCGATTAGAGGCTTCAATATGAATTTTTTGAATGCAGAATTATCACCGCGGATCGCCTATTTAATGGTCGGTGCAGCGGCCAGCATTTGGGGCATGTTATGGTGGCCTATGCGGGTTGTGGCGGATCTGGGTGTGCCGCCAATGTGGGTGAATGCATTCTTCCTGCTTCTGCCCGCTATGACGCTTGGCGTGTTCGGCTGGCGCTCCTTGATTAATAGCCGGGCACATTGGCGTGCGATCCTTGCCGTTGGGGTGTTTATCGGCGGCGGATTTGTGCTTTATTCGTTGGGGATTATTATTGCCTCTGTTAGCAAAACCACCGTTCTATTCTACTTAACGCCGATCTGGGCAACGGTTTTCGGACTCTTTGTTTTAGGAGAAAGTCTAACGTTACAGCGGGTGAGCGCAATTGTTTTGGCATTGCTTGGATGCGGGTTGGTGATGCAGGTTAATCCACTTAATATCGCCTTTGAAAAAGTTGATTTGCTTGGCCTTGGTTCTGGACTGTTATGGGGTATTGGCTCGGTCATTATCCGCCGGTTTCCAGACATTCCCTATCTATCAATTAGCTTTGCCCAATATGTTATCGGGTCGTTAATTGCGATAAGTGCGGCCCTTATTTTGGATGTGCCATTTCCACCAGCAGAAACGCTGGTCTATGCCATTCCCATTTCGTTTTTGTTTGCGGTCGTTGTGTTATTGCCGTCAGTGCTAGTGATCTTGCGGGTGAGCCAGTATGTGTCGCCGGGATTGGTGGCCATATTGATGCTTTCCGAAGTGTTGGTGGCGGTTGTTTCATCATGGTGGTTACTGGGTGAAACGCTCAGCGTTTGGCAATGGGGTGGGGTCATAGCAATTTTGGCGACTGGCGTTTGGCTGGGGTTGTCGGCGAATGATGAGGCCCCCGCAAAAGCCAGTTAGAAACCTAAAGACGGAGCGATATATGAGACCAGATGCCTATCCATTTGACCTTGGTGATTATCATTTTGCGGCAAGTACGACAAAGCCGGATGCTTCGATTTGGTTTAACCGGGCGATGGTGTGGTTATATGGGTTTCATCATGAGGAAGCGTCATATTGTTTCCAACAGGCCGTAACCGCCGACGCTGAAATGGCGATGGGATATTGGGGGCTGGCATTTGCCAATGGCCCCTTTATGAATATGCCGTGGCATGCCTTTGATGAGGGTGAGTTGGCATCGGCCATTCCGTTTTGCCATGCCCAGATCGAAACGGCAAAGGCGCTCGCGGCAAAGGGACATACGACCGCGCTAGAGGCGGCATTGATTAATGCTCTGGCGCATCGGTTCCCATCCCCCAAAGTGGAACCATTGGCATTGTTGCAATCATCGGACCGGGCCTATGCCAATGCAATGCATGATGCCTATCTGGCGCATGGTAGCGATCCCGATGTCGCCACATTATATGCCGATGCGTTGATTAATCTGACGCCATGGCATTTGTGGGATGTGCGCACAGGGGCCAAAAACCCAGAGGCCCGTACCGATGATGTGATCAACGCATTGGAAACGGCACTTGGTAATGGCTTTGACGGGCATATCGGCCTATTGCACTATCATATTCATACATTGGAGATGTCGCCTTATCCTGAGCTGGCATTGTCATCGGCGCATGCGTTAATTAATCGGGCGCCGCGTGATACTGGCCATCTGCATCACATGCCCGCACATATCCTGTTTCTAACCGGTGATCTTGGCGCCACCATGGAATGTAGCCAACGCGCTGTGGCGGCGGATGAACGTTATATCGCGGGCGGCGGTAATGCGCCGTTTTATCTCACATCGATGTGTCATGATTTTCATATGCAGATTTATGCTGGCATGCATGCCGGCCATTATGCGAGTGCGCAATTGGCGGCGGATCGCATGTCTGAATTGCTCGAGGCGGCGCTACCCTATGATGGCAAACAGCACATGGTCACAACGATGGAGGGGTATTATTCGATGCGCTTTCATGTGCCGATCCGTTTTGGCAAATGGGACGAGGCAATCGATGCCACGCCGCCGCCGGATGCCGATGTCTATCCGGTATCGATGGCGATGTATCATTATGCCAGAGCTGTGGCGTTTTCAGCACAAAGCCGCCTTGATGAGGCGAGGGGCGCGGCAGATGAATTTTATGCCA